>Ga0265297_10009375_pt1 | contig 12642 bp, 10 predicted proteins | sample Munlanlwell13791_FD_192502 | JGI IMG/M metagenome (GOLD analysis project Ga0265297, IMG submission 192502) | Leachate microbial communities from a municipal landfill in Southern Ontario, Canada - Leachate well 137-91 | ecosystem: Engineered > Solid waste > Landfill > Unclassified | place...
TAGACGATAGAACAACAAGCAGGTTCTTTCTGATTATTATTTTGATTTTGCCAAAGGCAAGGCAGAAACTCTAGAATTTAAAAATTCAAATATTTAGTTTGCTAGATTATTTGATTAGCGATAACAAAAAAATTGAGTTTTAGATGCGAAAATTAATATTAGTTATAAATTCTAGATTCGCACATAAAGCTCAAATTTTTGTATTTAAATAAGCGCGGAACGACACCCTAAAAATTATATTAAATGGCGCGCTCCGCGCCTTGGGAGACTGCAGACGTCCTAAGAAACCCCGAAAATCCTCTATCGGGAAATGTGCAAAAATATGAATCCTCAGAGTATTGAAGTTCGCACGCAGTCTAAGAAATGGTTCGTAAGTGAACCAAACCTGCTAATCACAGAAGTGACTAGCAAATGCAGTTGAGCCGATCCAAGACTCGTGGTCGTATAAAACGACCTGGTTCTGCCACCTGTTAATTTTGGTGGAAGTACCTTTCTGGCTTTAAATCAGAATTATTAAAAATTGTATTAGTAACCCTGAATATGCTTAAAGCCACAAATGTACCTCCACTCTTTTTGTTTTTGTTTCTAGGGTTAAACCGACCCCAGATTTTTTAAATGTACGACGAAATTACTTAGAGCAAATTAAAGTGGATCTTTAAAGAACAGGACAAAGTAATAATTATTGAAGCTCTTTGAAAATCAGATGCAAGAACTTGGCCGGCTGGACCGGGGTTAGCCAGCAAAATTCTTGAGGCAAATGAGCCCAAAAAAAACAAAAAACCTCCTTTTAAACGAATCCGACTGCTCTTTCAACAGGCGATAGAAATTGTTAATTTGGCTCGATTGTCAAAATGTTTTTAAAATCAGGATTGATGTGAGCCAAAACGATTGTCTAAATTCATTATACCTAAAAATTATCTATTTTTCAATCCTGTTGATACAATATTTTTAAGCTTTAGCGCAAATTTACCGAAAAACATTAATTATTTATTCTCGTTATTTAAACGCTTTTTTTCAATATTTTTAAACGAAACTTGTTCAGGAGAAAAATATAATTCAATATCTCCAGTAGGTCCGTTTCGATGTTTGCGAATTAAAATTTCAGCAATATTCTTTTTTTCAGTTTCTTTGTCATAATAATCTTCTCGATAAATAAACATTACCACATCAGCATCTTGTTCAATAGATCCAGATTCTCTTAAATCAGCTAATTGAGGAATTTTTGGAGTTCTTAATTCAACTGCGCGGGAAAGTTGAGATAGGGCAATTACAGGTACATTTAATTCGCGCGCTAATCCTTTTAAGGTACGGGAAATTTCTGAAATTTCTTGGGTTCTGCTATCAGCGTCATAATTGCCTTGAATAAGCTGTAAATAATCAATAACAATCATTCCTAAACCTTTTTCAGATTGAAGTCTTCTAGCTTTAGTTCTAATCTCCATAACATTGCACATTGCAGAATCATCAATATAAATTGACGCCTCAGAAAGTTTTCCCATTGCTTGACCAATTTTTGGAAAATCCTCATCGTCTAAATTGCCAGTTCTCATTTTCCACAAATCAACGCCAGACGAGGTTGAAAGAAGTCGATCAACAAGTTGCTCTTTACTCATTTCAAGTGAAAAAATAGCAACGCCTGTGTTATGTTTTAAGGCAGCGCTAAGAGCCATGTTCAAAGCAAGTGTAGTTTTACCCATACTTGGGCGAGAAGCAATAATAATTAAATCAGACGGTTGAAATCCAGATAAAATATTATCTAAATCCTTAAATCCAGTTGGAATACCCCTTAACTTATCTTTATTTTTATGAATTTCATCAATTCTTTCAAAACTTTCAGCCAAAATTTCAGAAAGTGGTATAAATTCTTGCTTAGTCACTTTTTGTGAAATCGCGAAAATATGTTGTTCAGCCTGGTCAATAATTTTATCAATATCAGTTGCTTCTTCATATCCTAATAATGCAATTTCCTGACTAGCGTAAATAAGACGACGCAAGGTTGCTTTTTGGGATACAATTTCCGCGTATTCCTTAATATGAGCTGCAGTTGGCACTAAATTTGCAAGTGAAGCTAAATATGTTGCGCCACCAACTTCTTTTAATTTTTTATTATTTTTAAGTTCTTCATTTAGGGTGACTAAATCAATCGACTTTTTTTTATCAAAAAGTCGAATCATTGCCTCGTAAATTATTTTATGACTATTTTGATAAAAATCCTCAGCGCGAACAATTTCAGCTGTTTTATAAATTGCTTCTTTGTCAATTAAAAGTGAACCAAGAAGCGATTTTTCAGCTTCTACGTTTTGAGGCGGCATTTTTGCAAGATTAGCTAATTCTTCAATTTTGTTAGCTCGAGATTGCTTTTTTTTAGACATTTAAACTCCAAAAACATCTTTAGTATTTTCAAGTAATTCTTGTTCCTCCCTTTGTTCTAATTCTTTAATTTTTTGATATTGTTTGTCAAATAATTCTCTGGTTTTTTGGCTGACTTGATCAAATTCTAGCCTGGCAGAGACATGATAAAAATTTGTAAAAACAGTTTCTAAAATTCTTCTTTTACTAATTTCAGAAAGCTTTTGCGCGGAAAATTTATATTTGGTAATAATTTTTATTTTATGATTTTTGATTTTGCAAGGCGCGGTAAAAGATAAAAGCGAAATCAAGGAGTGATTTTCTTGTTTTACCTCAGCCAAAAATTCCAACCATTTTTGAGTAATTTCTTCAAGAGAAATTTTTGTTTTTTGGCCTTTGTCTTGATTTTTATTTATTTTCTCAAAATTTTGTTTGGTTTTTTTAATTGTTTTTAAATCTGGAATATTTTTTGCAACTTGATATTTTGAATTATCTAAATGTTGTAAATTTTGTTTTTTATCAGTATCAGTAAATATTTGAATCATTTCAATAATTGCTAATTCAATTGCTAATTGAGGAATATAACTTTCAGAAATATTGGATTCAGCGTCAGATAATATTTTAATCATTTTCGTCAAATTAAAAATTGAAAGTTGTTGTGAATTTTCGTGCAAAAACTTTGCCTCATTTTCAAGCAAACTAATTTCTGACGAACCTAGTTGGATTAAGTACATGCGTCGTAAAAAATCAATTATTCTTTTCAAAAATAGATTAAGGTCATAACCAGAATCTGCAATCTGACTAATTATTTTTATTGCAATTTGAGGTTGGTTTTTAATTATTGAAAGACATAGATTAATAATTTCATCAGTTAAAACTAACCCAAGCGAAAATTGAACGTTTTCTAGAGTAACTTTTTTATCCGAAATTGAGGCCACTTGATCAAGCAAGCTTGCAGCGTCTCTCAAAGATCCATCGGCAGCATTTGCCAGCATTTCTAATGCATTTTCATCAATAGAAATTTTTTCTTTTTGAACAATCATTTTTAAATATTTTTTAATTTGTCCGTTATTTAATTTTTTAAAATCCAATCTTTGACAACGAGAAATAATTGTCGGAATTATTTTATGAATCTCAGTAGTTGCTAAAATAAAAATTGCATGCGCCGGGGGTTCTTCTAAAGTTTTGAGCAAAACATTAAATGCTTCTTTGGTTAACATATGAGCTTCGTCAATAATAAAAATTTTATATTCGCCTTCTGAGGGAGCAAAATTAATTTTAGAAATTACCTCTTTAATTTCTTCAATGCCGCGATGTGAGGCTGCGTCTAGCTCAATTACATCGAGTGAGTTTGAGTTTGTTATTTCTTGGCAAATTTTACATTTATTGCATGGCTTAATTTTGCTCTGGCAATTCAAACTTTTTGCTAAAATCCGGGCAGTTGAAGTTTTGCCTGTGCCTCTTGGTCCTGAAAAAATATAAGCATGAGCAATCTTATTTTTTTTAATTGCTCCTTGTAATGTTTCAATCACTGGTTCTTGACCAATAATATCTTCAAATTTTTGCGGTCGCCATTTGCGATAAAAAGAAATTTTTGACATTTTTATAATAAAAAAACACCTCTTTAAATTAATAAAATCTTTTCTCCCAATAATTATCATAAGGTTTTTTAAACAATTTTAAAACCTCCAAAATCGTATTAATAAATAATCATTCGGACTTTCGATTTGATTTAAATTTTGTAGCTTTACAAATATCTTAATAAATTTTATTATTAAATTAGTTAATCTTTTTTTGAATCGTTTAAATAATGATTATATTTAGTTCTTATTTTTAGCAAAACAATTGGAGGGGAATGACTCGCGAAGAGCTTTATAAAGAAATTCAGAAAAAAACAAAAGTGACAATGCCTAAAGTAAAATTATTTTTTGAGTCTTTAGCAAGTATTTTAGTTCAAAAAGCTAAAGATCAAGAAGATATTTTAATATCAGGCTTAGGTAAGTTTGAAAATAGAAAAAGGAAACCGAAGAAAATTAGAAATTTATCTCAGCCAAATACAATTATAAATGTTCCGGAAAGAGTGGTTTTTAAATTTTTCGCCAGCCCAACCCTACGTAAAAAGATTCAGCAGGTTTTGAAAGACCAAAAAGGTACAGAAATTAATATTGTAAAAAATATTAACCAAAAAGGTCCAAAAGAAAATATTCCTGATTTTGAACAAGAAAAGTCGCTTAATATTAAAGTAGCGCCATCTAAATTTTTGCCGCTTGATCTTGAGCCAAACCCTATTAACGTTCATTTGTATTTTAAATATATACCTGAAGATGTGCTTCAAGCAATTCCAGTTTATTTAGCCAGGATTTATCAAATAATTCCAATTGAATTTTCGAATAATATTTTAAAGGTCGCGACCATTAATCCAAAAAATTATGCGGCGCTTGATTTTGCCCGCAGGAAAACTAGCAGCCAAGTAATTCCTGTTGAAGTTAGCGCGCAAATTTTTAATAGTTTGTTAAATCGTTATGGTCAAATAGGAGCTCACCCAAGATCCGAAATTTCTAATCAACAACCAGCTGGTAAAAGCTTGCGAGATATTTTGCTCCAGGCGGTAAATCAAAAAGCAAATAAAATAATTTTAGAACCTGATGAAATTGGCGGTCGAGTTAGCTTTAAAATCACTCGTTTGCCTCAGCTTATTTATACATTAAATATTGAGCAATATCATGAGCTAATTGAAAAAATTAAAGAAATAGGTTTGCTAGATTCAAGAATTACAGAATTGCCTCAAGAAAATCAAATTAATTATTCTTTTGATTCGCAACAATTGGAGCTAGATATCAATATTATTCCAACTATAAGCGGAGAAAAATGTGTGATTGAAATTTCAAATAAAAAAAATTTTGATTATAATTTGGATAATATTGGTATTTTGCCAGAGATTGTTTTAAAAATTAAGCAAAAACTGAGCTTAAAAACAGGGATGTTTTTAATTGGCGGTTTGCCCCGAGCCGGAAAAACAACTACTGTTTATGCAATTTCCAAAGAATTAATTAGCCAAGGGCTAACAGTTGTTAGTTATGAAGATAAGGTTGAAAAACATATTTCTAATATGACTCAAACTGAAGCTCGACCAGAAATTGGGGCTTGGGGTTGGTTACAAGCAGTTATTAAAATTGAACCTGATGCTATTGTTTTTGGTAATATAAACACGCCTGAAGAAGCAAAAGCCGCTTTTTATGCAGCGTCTTCCGGGTATTTGACAATTGGCTCGATTAATGCAAAAAACGCGAGCCATATTTTAGAAAAACTTTCTTATTATAAAATCGACAAGCATTTAATATTTTCAAGTCTTTCAATGTTAATAATCCAAAAATCAGTTCCAGCTCTTTGCAATGAACGCAAGACAGTTTATCCTTTAACCAGTACGCAAGAAAAAGCGCTTGAATCTAGAATTAAAAGTTTACCTATAAAATTTCAGAAAATTCTCAAAAACGAGCGCAATTTATATCGGGCAGGTGAATGTTTTTTTTGTGAGACAGGGGATAATAAAAATCAAATTATTTATGAAATTATTAATTTGGATGAAGAAGACCGGGCAAAATTAGAAAACAATTCTTTAAGAAAAAATATCCTTGAAATTTTAAAAAAGAATGAGCTTTTGAGCTTAAAAGAGGATGCGCTTGCCAAAGCTTCGCTCGGTCAAATTTCTTATTCAGATTATTTGGAGGTTTATGAATAAAAAACCAATTAAAATTTATTTTTTATGGCTTATTATAATTGCTTTTGTTATTTCGTGTATTGTTTTTTTTGTTTTTAGGTTTCAAGAGCAAAAATATCAAGCAACTGAAAAGATATTGATTACTAAACAATATTCAGAAGTTATTGGCTCAGCTTATTCTGAGTCTGAATCATCAAAGCATACAGCTGATGTTTTAGCAGAAGTAATCCAAACCAACAATTTTATTAAAGATGTTTATAACCAAGCCGGCGTTTTTCTAGACAATAAATATCTAAATTCAGATTTAGATAAAATTATTAAAGCAAAAGTTGCTAAAGATGTACAAATTATTGAAGTTACTTTATATCATAAAAATCCAAATGATTTAAAAAATTTATCCCAGAGCTTAGTTGAAGTGTTAGAACTTAAAAAAGCTCAGTTCGAAGATACGGGAAAAATAAAAATTACCATTGTTGATCCAGCTTATATTTCCTCTGAGCCTGTTGAACCAAAACCTTGGAGAAACGCTTTGGCAGTATTCGTCGCAATTGTTTTTATCGGCGGAATTGTTGTATATACAATATATTAATAAGTTTTATTAAAGATTTTTATAAACATTTAACAATGTTTTTTCAGATTTTGACCAAGAAATTACCTTTTTTTGTTGCAAAGTTTTTTTAGATAGTTTTCTTTGTAATATTTTGTTTGTAATAATTTTTTCGGTATTTTTAAAAAAATCGTTTTTTGTTTTTGAATATAATGCAGAATTACCAGCTGTTTTTCTATTCTCTATTGTGTCAAAACAAATAGTTGGCAAGCCTGCAGAGCAATATTCAACGACTTTTACAAATGTTGCATAATTGTTCATTAGTATTGTTAAGTTGGCTGGTTCGAGGCCTACATAAGCTTTTTGAAAATAAAAAGCTAATTTTTTTCGATTATATATTGGTCCTAATATATTAATATTTTTAATTTTTCTTGCTTTATGTTTAATTTGGTTAAATTCTTTGCCTTTGCCAATTATATTAATTTTGAATTTAAGGTTTTTTTTATTAAGATATTCTGCTAATTCCAATAAGGTTTCGACATTGTCTTGTTTCGAAATATTGCCTACAAATAATAATTCGTTTTTATTATTTAAAATTCTTTTTGAAAATATTTTTTGTTCTTCCTTATCTAGCCCATTTCTAACAACAAAGATTTTTTTGTTAAAATTATTCCGTGATAAAAACAATCTTTTACATGAATTATTGACAGTAATTATTCTATCAGTGAATTTAAAAACTAAATTTTCAAAATATTGTAAAATCTTTTTAAAAAATCTATTTTTTCCAAAAATATCAACAAATAATTCTGGACAAATTTCATGAAAATCAAAGATAATTTTCTTATTTAATAATTTTCCTGGTAAACCAGAAAGTATTAAAAAATCTGGTGGATTATGGAGATGAATTATATCAAATTTGTTAAGTATTGCATAATAAAAACATTTGAAAGTAACATGAAAAGTAAATAATAAATATTCTATCAATAATAGCCACCCTGAAAATTTTTTTAAATATATTCTTTCAATTTCGATTTTTTTATAATATATTTTTCTTTTTTCAAAATAATTTCTGCAAATACACAAAATTATAACTTGATATCCGTTTTTAATTAAAGATCGTGCCTCATTATAAACACGTTTATCTTGTGGTAATTCGCTTCTTGTTATCATTAAAATTTTTTTCATAGAATTTATTAATTTGTAAGCAAATATCCTTAATATCTGAAATTTTTAAATGTTCACCGATAGGAAGACTAATAATATTTTTAGCAAAAAATTCAGCATTTTTATAGTTTTTGTTTTCCTTATAAGCTGGTTGCTGGGTAATAGTTTTTGGATAATGGATATTAGTTTCAATTTGTTCTTTGTTTAAAAATAATTTTAATTGATCGCGTTTTTTAGCTTGAATAACAAATTGATGGAAGCTTGGCAGCGATTTAGGATTTATGATCGGTAGTTTTATTTGAGATAAATTTTTTAAATTCTTAAAATATTCTTGAGCAAGTAAGTTCCGTTTAGAAATCCATTTGTTTAAATATTTTAATTTTGTTTTTAAAATTGCAGCTTGTATTCCGTCTAAGCGAGAATTTCTGCCAATGATTATATGTTCGTTTTTGTCTTCTCTGCCGTGATTTGCAATTAAGGAGCATTTTTTATATATTTTTTTATTATTGCTAACTATTGCGCCAGCATCTCCATATGCTCCTAAATTTTTTCCTGGATAAAAGCTAAAAGTACCTACATCAAAAAAAGTACCAACTTTTTTATTTTTATATTTAGCGCCATGTGCTTGAGCGCAGTCCTCTATAACTTTTAGCTTTCTTTTCTTGGCAATCTTTTTTATTTTATTAATATTAACAGGATAACCATATAGATGAACAATGATAATTGCAACAGTTTTTTTGTTAATATTTTGAATTATTTCTTTTGCAGAAATACTGTAATTATTTTTATTACAATCACAAAAAACTGGTTTTAGCTGGTTATTAGATATTGCTTCAGCAGTTGCTATAAAACTATTTACTGGTAAGATTATTTCACTGTTCTTTGGAAAATTAAAAGATTTAATTGCAATTTCCAAAGCATCTGTCCCGCTATTTACTCCTAAACAATATTTTATATTATTATATTCGGCAAATTTTTTTTCAAATTCCTTTGTGGATTTTCCGTTTACAAAATCTGTTGTTTTAATTACTTTATAAATAGTTCTATCAATGTCTTTTTTGATAGATTTATATTGTTTGAACAGATCGATATTTTTAATCATTAAAATAATGTATTTTTCTAATAAATTTTGCTGGTACTCCTGCATAAATTGAATTTCTGTTGGTATTTTTTAAAACAACGCTACCGGCGCCAATTAAGCAGTTATCGCCAATTCGAACACCGCTCATAATTGTTGAATTAGCGCCAATTTTGGCATTAACTCCAATAAATGGTCCTTTAAGGTTTTTTTTCGCATTTGGATGCTTGGGGTATTTTGTATTAACAAGCATTGCTTGCGGTCCAATCCATGATTTTTCTTTAAGTATCGAATATTCAGAAATAAAAGCTTGTGAGTGAATTCTAGTATAATTTTCAATAATAACATTATATCCAATTTCAGAATGGCTTCCAGCGCTTACATTATTTCCAATTTGATTATTTTGCCTGATTAAACAAAAATGACCTGTTGAAAAATTATTCCCAATATTATTCCCTGAATAAATAATACTATGCGATCTAATTTTTGCGCTGTCTCCAATCATTGTTTTTGATTTCTTATCAATAAGATCGTATGGTTTACCAATAATACAAAAATCTTCGATAATAATATTTTTTCCTAATATTACATTTGGGTAAATAATTGCTTTTTTAGATATCAAAATTCTCCTAGTTTTGATTTGTTGTTTTTTGATATTTTAATTTCTTTTTTAAACTGTATTGATTGATAAATTGCTTGCAAAACATTAATTCTTCTTTGCGTTTCTTTTAAACTAATTTCAAATTTCTGATTTTTATTTATTGATTTGACAACTTTATTTAATAAAACTTGATGTCCAAAACCATATACATTTGGAGGATTTTGCGTATATTTTGCTATATTTTTTTCAATATTTTTTTGTGTTAAATCCAAAGTTTCAATTTTATTAGCGGAAAAACCTCCGATTATGATCGATCCTTTATTTCCTAAAACAGACACAGATCCTTCTAAATCATTGGGTCGAGTGGCTCCAGTTGCTTCAATGACCCCGATTGCTCCTGATCTAAATTTTAAGATCACAACTGCTGTATCTTCAGTTTCTATTTTGACTGAGTAAGTTTTTGCAATGGAAAACACAGACTTGACATCTCCTCCAAGCCACATTAATAAATCAAGAAAGTGAATTGCTTGGTTTGCGATAACCCCGCCGTCATATTTAAATGTTCCTCGCCATTTATCTAAATTATAATATTTTTGATCTCTTTTCCAGCGTATACGGGCAGTAATCAAAAATATTTTACCTAATTTATTTTTTTCAATATTATTTTTTAAAAATTTGATTGGTTTATTAAATCGATTTTGAAATACAGGAAAAATTTTAATATTGTTTTTTTTACTCAATTTAATAATTTCATTAGCATCTTTAAGTCTTAAAGCAATTGGTTTTTCAATTACATAATGTTTTTTATATTTTATTGTATTTTTAAAATGTTTAAAATGTAATCCGCTTGGAGTCAATATGCAAATAACCTCTGGTTTTGTTTTTTTTATCATTTTATTCATATCTGAAAAATACGGAACACCCAATTTCATTCCTGCAAGTTTAGCCTTTTTCGAAATTATATCACAAACCCCAACAATTTTGGCGTTTTGAATTTTTTTTTCTGCAAAAAGTTGAATATATTTTTGTGCAATTCTACCGCAACCTATTAAATTAAATCTTATACTCATATTATGAATTAATCATATATTTTGCGTCTTTACAAGCATAATTGGTATAATTGTTTTGTGTTTAAAAATATTAAAAGATTTTCTATTTATAACATCTGGCAAAATAACGGCGAAAAAGCCTTACTAAAAGCCTATGAAAAAATCTCGCCTTCAAATATTAAATAATTCAACCATTAGAATTTTTGACATTTTTTTTGCGATATTTTTTTTATTTTTTTTCTCTCCGCTATTTCTTTTCTCAATCATTGCAATCAAAATTTTTTCTTCAGGTCCTATTTTTTTTAAACAATTTCGATATGGTCAAAATTTTAAACAAATTCAAATTATTAAATTTCGGACAATGAAGCCAGGATCTGAAAAATTTGAAACTGAGAAAATTGCTTTATTAAAAGAACCAAATATTCAAACAAAAAATGATGAAAGAATAACTTGGATTGGAAAATTTTTGCGTCGTTTTAGCATTGACGAATTACCGCAATTCTGGCTTGTTTTAAAAGGGGAAATGAGTATTGTTGGTCCAAGACCTTTAATTGATGTTGAAATCAAAAAAATTGATCAAAAATATCAAGACCGTTATCGAGTTTTGCCAGGGGTAACTGGGCTTGCTCAGGTTTCTGGCAGAGCAAAATTAACCACCAAACAAGCGCTGGAGTACGATTTAGAATGGGTTAAAAAGTATTCGTTAAAATTATATTTTAAGATTCTTGGCAAAACTTTTTATGTAGTTTTTTTGCCTAAACAAACTTATTAGATTTATTCTTCTGACTCTGAATTTGTAGATTCTTTTGTATTTTCTGATTCTGAGTCGGACTTAGAAAGATTGGTTGAAGAATATTTAATCTGAGATTTCGTTGAAATTGCAGAAATCCAAGTATTTCCTGGAGCAAAATAGATTTCTTTATTTGTAGAATCATAAAATTTTAGCATTTTATCTTCTGCGGCTTTTTTCCATATTGCATCAATTTCTTTTCCATTAATATAAACTTTTGCTTCCCCTGAACCAATTGTTTCAATATCCATTCTACCATCTGAACGAGTTGAAATATCAGTAAACATAATTGCTAAATTTTTAGCTGAGACTTGAACACCAGCAGAATCCTTGTGAGCTGACCCGCCTTGAGATCTTAGCCAATAATTTTTAATTTTATCAAATTTCCAAGACACATTATAATTATAAGATGAAAAATTCACATTAAGTTCCGAGCTTTCAACTTCTGCAGATTTTGAGCTTGAGGAATATTTCCATTCATCAATACTACCAGTGGTTTTAAAATTTTTTGATTTTGCAGCATCTCTGAGCTTGGCAATGGTAGTGTAAACATTATGGGGCGCAGCGCGGCTAGACGAACGCCAATAAAAATTGCTTAAATATGATTGATCTAAATCGGCAATATCTAAGTTTTTAACTTGTTCTAAGCCGTCTGGAGAGCCGCCAACATGAGCGTAAAGGGCGTCTAAACCTTTATCCCAGTTTACATAATAAATGCGCGCTGAGCGAACAGGGCCAATTTCTTTTGGTTCTTTGCCGCATTGGTATACAGCTAAGAATCTAGTAATTCCGCCTTCGGCAACTGCTTCAAAAATCATTTCTGCTTCGTTTATTCCTGATTGGGGTCTGGCAGTTGTATGGTTTTCAATCATAATTCCAATTGGTCTTTGTTCTGATTTTTCTTTACTAGTGCTAAGACCAGTAAGAGGGCAAGTGGCTGATTTATCAGAGCTTTTTAAATCAATATTACTAAAACCAATTTCATCTTTCCAAATCCACCAACTCATTCCAAGCAAAAATAAAATTGCTAAAATTAATAAAATAATTTTAGCGCGTTTAGATATTGTTTTTTGAGTTTTTCCTTGTTTGTTTGAAGATTTATTTTCTGGGTCTTTAAAAATTTCTTCTGCTTTATCGGCAGCGTTTGTCATTACCCCTCCAAAATTATTTATATTTTAATAATAATTGATATTTATTTGCGATGCAATAGTTTAAAATGGTAGGGCGGCTGGCGAGATAATATAAAACGAGATTCTATCTCGCCAGCCGCCAACAAGCAGTAAGGAGCGAAGTTTTTGCGTTTTGAATTGGTTTTATTTGCTGTAAAGAGCTAATAGTTTTTGTCA
>Ga0265297_10009376_pt1 | contig 12641 bp, 12 predicted proteins | sample Munlanlwell13791_FD_192502 | JGI IMG/M metagenome (GOLD analysis project Ga0265297, IMG submission 192502) | Leachate microbial communities from a municipal landfill in Southern Ontario, Canada - Leachate well 137-91 | ecosystem: Engineered > Solid waste > Landfill > Unclassified | place...
GGCAGAGCTGGTGCAGCGGCCTTTTTATTACGCGATTGTCGATGAAGTTGATTCGATACTGATCGATGAGGCGCGCACCCCTTTGATTATCTCCGGGCCGGCAGAGGAGTCCACCGAGAAATATTATACCGCTAAAAATATAGTCATGAATTTAGAGGGCCGGCGCGTTACGGAAAAGGATGAAATTGACGCCAAATATAAAGGTATAGATTTGGGAGAAGGTTTTGATTATATTGCCGATGAAAAGGCGCAGACCGTTGCCCTTACCGAAGCAGGCGAGGCCAAGGCATCCAAGCTTTGGGGGATTGAGAGCCTGCACACACTGGAGACAATTGAATACCGGCATCATACTATCCAGGCCTTAAGGGCAAAAGAATTTTTTCAGCGCGACGTGGATTATGTGGTTAAGGACGGCCAGGTAATTATCGTGGATGAGTTTACCGGCAGGCTGATGCCGGGCAGGCGCTGGTCAGACGGTTTGCATCAGGCAGTGGAGTCCAAAGAAGGATTAAAGATTGAACGGGAAAACCAGACACTGGCTACGGTAACATTCCAGAATTATTTCCGCATGTATGAGAAATTGGCCGGGATGACCGGCACCGCCTTTACCGAGGCCAGTGAGTTTAAGAATATCTACCAGCTGGATGTGGTTGTCCTGCCGACAAACCAGCCATTGGTGCGTAAAAATTACCCCGACCGTATTTATAAAACCGAAAAAGAGAAATTTACCGCTGTTGTCGAGGAGATCGCCGAACTGTATAACCTGGGCAAGCCTGTTTTGGTCGGCACAATCACCATTGATAAATCTGAAAAACTTTCTGAAATGTTAAAAAATCGCGGGATCCCTCATCAGGTGTTGAATGCCAAATACCATGAGCTTGAGGCTGAGATTATCTCCCAGGCAGGTAGGTATAAAGGGGTAACCATCGCTACCAATATGGCCGGCCGCGGCACGGACATTCTCTTGGGAGGAAACCCCGAATTTATGGCCAGGAATGTAGCTAAGCAAAAATTGAACCCGGAAGACGCAAATTACATCAGTGAATATAAAATTATTTTAGAACGTTATAAGGCAACTGCTGCGGCAGAGCATAAAAAGGTGGTTGAGCTGGGAGGGCTGCATGTGTTGGGCACAGAGCGGCATGAGGCCAGGCGTATTGATAACCAGCTGCGCGGGAGAAGCGGCCGCCAGGGGGATCCGGGGTCTTCGCGTTTTTATGTGTCGCTAAAAGATGACCTGATGCGTTTGTTCGGCTCAGACAGGATTATCGGGTTGATGGATAAATTGGGCCTGGAAGATGGCCAGGTTATTGAACACCCTTGGGTCAGTGGCTCTATTGAAATTGCCCAGCGCAGGGTTGAGCAGCATAACTTTGAGATCAGAAAGCAGCTTTTAGAATACGATAATGTGATGAATAAGCAAAGGGAGATTATTTACGGGCAGCGCCGGCAGATCCTGGAGGGTTTTTCCCTGAAAGATAATATTATAGGAATTATAAATAAGCTTACCGGGGAATACCTGCAAATGTATAGGCAGCCAAATTCATCCGAAATTGATATTCCAGGGTTGGCTAACTCCATGGCTTTGAAGTTTGGCCTGGAGTTTAACGCGCGGCAATTTAATGATTTAGGGGATCAGGAGCTCAAGGATAAACTTATCTTGCAGCTGCTTGAAGCTTATGAGCTGAAGGAAAAAACAATTACTCCCGAGTTGATGCGTAATTTAGAGGGTATGGTCTTTTTGCAAATTATAGATAGCAAATGGAAGGATCATCTTTACGCGATGGATAGCCTGCGCGAAGGAATAGGCCTGCGCGCCTATGGACAGCGGGATCCCTTAATTGAATATAAACGCGAGGCTTTTGAAATGTTCGCTCAAATGGTCGGTGCTATCGAAGAAGAGGCTGTGGAGGTTATCTTTAAACTGGAACCTGCTAAACCGGATAGATTCCGGGGGGTTTTTAGTTCTTTGCCCAAGGAGTTTTCCCATCCGGAGTCGGTTAAATTCCAGGCCCCATCCGAAACAGAAGGCCTTACGCAAACAGGCCATGCCCCGCTTAAGCCTCCGGTTGCGGCTAAACCTGCGCAATCTCATCAGCCCAAGGTGGGGCGTAATGACCCCTGTCCGTGCGGCTCGGGGAAAAAATATAAAAAGTGCTGTTCAAAATGACCAGTTTTATTTTGCCTTTTTCTTCCGCGCTTCTATTATCACTTTCCTTTTCCAGTTTTAATCTCTGGTTATTTGCCTGGTTCGGTTTTATCCCGCTATTCATTTCGTTAGAAAAAAAATCTTTACTCCAGTGTTTTGTCAGCGCCTATATTTGCGGAATTGTTTTTTGGAGTTTGAGCATATACTGGCTTATCCATGTTACGCTTCTTGGCCAGGTTGTTTTGATCTTATACCTGGCTGTTTATTTTGGCGTCTTTGGTTGCCTGTTTTATTTATCCCGGTTTTTCCGTCCGGCCTTGTCGCTGTTTTTTATACCCGCAAGCTGGGTATTGCTGGAGTATTTGCGCGGCTATTTATTTACCGGTTTCCCCTGGGCATTGATCGGTTTTTCCCAATACAGGAATCTTCCGGTTATCCAAATCGCGGATTTAACCGGAGCCTGGGGGGTTTCGTTTCTCGTGCTTTTGATTAACGCCGGATTTTATTTGTCTATGCGCAAGCGCCTAAAAAGAAGGATCCTTTCAGTATATATCTGTGTTTTGTTTTTATCTTTAGGGTATGGGTTTTATAGGTTGAGTTATAAAACGCCAGCCTGCGCTGATAGCCAGGGGGTTAAGATTTCTGTCCTCCAGGGGAATATCCCCCAGCATTTAAAATGGGACAGGCTTTCGGCAGGCGGTATATTGGATAGTTATTTGGAGCTAACCAGAGAGGCTGCCAAAGATAACCCAAGCCTGGTTATCTGGCCGGAGGCATCTGTTCCTTTCCTCTGGGGCCAGGCAGGTGATGAGGCGCAATTCAGCCGGGTTTTTTCTTTGGCCGGCCAGCTAAAGGTTGATTTATTAGTGGGAGCGGTTGGGGTCTTCGGGGATTCCTATTTTAACAGCGCCTTGTTTATCAATAATCTGGGGGCCCCGGATGCGGTATACAATAAACTTCACCTGGTGCCGTTTGGAGAGTTTATTCCATTTAAAGACACATTTCCTTTTTTGCAGACTATCGCTCCTATCGGAGATATAGAGCCGGGCAGGGAATATACTATATTTAATCATCCCGTGGATTTTGCCGTGCTTATCTGTTTTGAGGATCTTTTTCCGGAATTATCCCGAAAATTTGTAAAAAGAGGGGCGAGGTTTTTGGTGAATATTACTAATGATGCCTGGTATAAAGAAGGAAGCGCCGCGTATCAGCATTTTGCCGCTTCGGTTTTCAGGGCGGTTGAAAATCGCGTCTATCTTGTGCGTTCAGCTAACACCGGAATATCCGGATTCATCGACCCTTTTGGCAGGCTTTCATCAATGGTGCAGGATAATTCCGGGAAATTGATTTTTGTTAAGGGCTATAGCAGCAAGGAGTTTTGTTTGGCTGCTGCCAGCCGCACAGTTTATAACCGTTATGGCGACCTGTTTGTCCTTTTCTGTTTATTATTTGTAAGCTGCGTTTTAATAATTTCTTCAGGAAAACAAAACTCCGGAATATCCTCTTAAATATACCTATTTCTTTAGCGGCTCCATGTGCACTACCACGTCGGTTATCCCGGGTATGGCGGATTTGATTGTTTTTTCAATGCGGTCGCTGATCTGGTGGGCGTCATCTATGTGCATATCGGGGTTAACCTGCACATGCAGGTCAATATAAATATCGTCAATCCTGCCGCGGCTGCGTATTTTATGGCAAGCGCGCACTCCTCGTGTCTTTAATACAATATCCATAATCTTATGGTCATCCAGGAATACCGCTGTGTCACAGAGGACATCAGCGCTTTGTTTGGCTATTTCAAAAGCGGCATGGCCGATAAAGAGGGCTATGAAGATGGTTATAATCGGGTCGGCTATAGTAAACCCAAACTTTATTGCGACAAGAGAGGCGAGGACCGAGAAAGAGGTGAAGATATCCGCTTTCGTGTGCATGGAATCGGAAATCAGGATATCGCTTTTTAGAGCGGTTCCTCTTTTATGTTCATAGCGCATCACCAGGAAATTAACCGCCAGGGTAACAATCATGATTACAAAGCTGCCGGCATCGACTTGAGGGATCACCGGGTTAAAGAGCCGGTTCCATCCCTGTTTGACTAAATTAAACGCCAGAATAAAGAGCATGGCGGAGATTATCAAAGAGAAGAATGTTTCGTATTTTTTATGGCCGTAGGGATGGTCTTTATCCACTGGCTGGCAGGCAAAATGAATTCCCAGCAGGCCGATAAGGTTTGAGGTTCCGTCTGAAAGCGAATGGAACCCGTCGGCGGTCATACTGGCGCAACGGCTGCTTAAACCGTAAATAATCTTGGCTAAAGCCGTCAGCCAGTTTAAGGCAAGTATGATCAGGAGTATTTTCCTGATTTTTTGATAGTGTTTTTGGACATCAGTTACCATGGGAATATTGTATAACAAGCCTAAATTTTTGCAAAGCATTATTACCGTGGTAGTATGCCCAACCTTGTATAAATTAGCTTTCGGGCCAACGTGGCACCCGCTAGCATGAAGTGTACAAGAAAATGGGGACGGTTGTTAATGCTCACTAATTAGGTAACGATTTTAAAGAACAACAGCGCGTCATTGCGAGCGAAGCGAAGCAATCTATTCTTTTGCGCTATGTAACCGATTGTATTTATTGAGATTGCTTCAGTCCTGCTGCGCAGGACTTCGCAATGACAAATATTATCATTGCCGGAACGTTACCGAATTATTGAGCTAGTACAACGGTTCTATTTTCTCTTCGGTTCAATCTTTAGAAAAATAGAACCGTCCCCATTTTCTTGCCCGCTAATTCGTTGACTAATTTTAGCTAAATGATAGAATACCCCTATGCGTAAATTAAGATTATTGATCGTTGGGTTATTTTTTTTGATTGCCGGTTGCGCCGGAGTAGAAGAATCCGGGCCGGCGTATTGGGCGCAAATGCCCGCTTTAGAGCCTTTTAAAGAAGGGGAGAGGGTGTTGATTTTAGCCCCGCATCCTGATGATGAGGCGATTGCCTGCGCGGGAGTTATCCAGCAGGCACTTAAAGCCGGTTCAAAAATAAGGATAGTTTATCTGACTAGCGGCGATCATAATGAATTGGCTTTTATTGTTTACGAAAAAAGAATTACTATGCGCCAGGCTGAGTTTGTGCATATGGGCAAACTGCGCCAGCAGGAATCAATAAAGGCAATGAAGTTCCTGGGATTGTCTGAAAATGACCTGGTATTTTTAGGTTATCCGGATTACGGCACCTTTAATATATTCAGCCGGTATTGGCAGGTAAAGAAACCATTCCGTGACCGCCTGACCCGCATATCCAGCGTGCCTTATAAAGACAACCCTTCTTACGGAGCCGCCTATTACGGAGAAAGCATATTAAGCGATTTAAGCAGGCAGATTTTAGATTATAAACCGGATAAAATATTCGTTTCACATCCGGCGGACGTGAATGTGGACCATAAGTCATTATATTTGTTCCTGCAGGTGGCTTTAAGCGATCTGGAGGGGCGTATCGCAACCCCTAAAGTTTACCCATACCTTGTGCATTCCGTAGGTTGGCCAAAGCCCCGGCATTATCATCCGGAGATGGAGCTTTATCCTCCGGACAAATTCATTGGTTCGCAGATTAACTGGTCCCGGTTAAATTTAAGTTTTGATGAATTGGAAAAGAAATACCGCTCCATATTCTTTTATAAAACCCAGACCGAATCCAGCGCTTTTTATTTACTTGCCTTTGCCAGGGAAAATGAATTATTCGGGGATTACCCTGTTTTGGAGTTAGCGCCCCCGCTTCCGGCGGAAAAGGATATTTCTTATTCCGGCGCCTCAAAAATGGTTAAGGATGTCCTTGAGCCTGAGCCTTCCGGGCAGCATGTATTATTGGAGGCTGACGGCCAGATTAGTTACGGACGCCAAAACGATTATTTTGTTGTCCGGGTGGATAAAACTAAAAAACTAAGCAACAGGTTTGGCGTGCTGCTTTATCTCTTTGGTTACAGTAAGGATACTGTTTTTGCCGCGATGCCAAAAATACGGGTTATTAGCGCAGGCCGGAAAATACGGGTTTTTAACGGCCAGAAAAAAGTGGTTAATTCCGGGGTAGTCATTGAATTCGGCAGGAAATATTTAGTTTTAAAAATTCCGCTGGAACTATTAGGCAGGCCGGATTATATCCTGACTTCACTTAAGGCTTTTCACGGCAATCTGCCCATTGACGTTGTAGGTTTCCGAAAGGTCAAGATTAAGTAGGCAAGGGGAGGGATAAAGATATGCTTGAAATAAAGACGGTAAAGATAGATAAACCGGATGATTTAAACTTTATTTTAGGCCAGGCGCATTTTATTAAGGCAGTTGAGGATCTCTATGAAGCGCTAATCAATGTCCCTGGCGCAAAATTCGGCCTGGCCTTTGCCGAGGCAAGCGGCGCCTGCAAGGTGCGCTGTGAAGGCAATGATTCTTCCCTCAAGGATTTGGCTTCCAGGAACGCTCTTGAAATTGCCTGCGGCCATAGTTTTATCATTTTTATAAAGGATGCCTATCCGATTAATGTTTTAAACGCCGTAAAAAACATACCCGAGGTTTGTAATATATACTGCGCTACGGCTAACTCTACGGAGGTAATTGTCGCTGAAAGCCAGAGCGGCAGGGGGATATTAGGCGTAATCGACGGCTTAAGCCCCAAGGGAGCCGAAGATGCCGGAGATATCGCCTGGCGGAAAGATTTATTGCGCAAGATCGGGTACAAACTTTAATTTTCATTTGCAATTTAAGGCCGGTTTGTTATAATTATTCAACTTAAAAAAATAAAATGGATTTCAAAAAAATACGCAAGGGCTTAAGCCATTTTCTTGCCTGGCTGGGCTTAAATATATGTTCTTTGATAGTCAGGGTCATTCCTGCCGGCTGTCTTTACGGTTTTGCCGAAGGGATTGCCTCTTTGGCATATTTATTTGCCTCAAAACAAAAAAAGATAGCTTTAGAGAGCCTGAATATTGCTTTTGGGAAAGAAAAATCCCGCCAGGAGCTGGAAGAAATAGCCAAGCGTTGTTTTATTTATATGGCTAAAAGCGCGGTGGAGTTAATGTTCTTCTTTGATAAACCGCACCTGTTGGAAAAAAAGGTCGATATTTGCGGTAAGGAGTATTTGGATAAGGCTTTAGCTAAGGGTAACGGGGTGGTCCTGGTCAGCGCGCATTTTGGAAATTTCCCTCTGCTTTTGGGCAGGCTATCGGTAGGCGGATATAAAGCGGGGGGGATCATGAAACCGATGCATGATGCCAAGATGGAGGAACTCTTTCGTAAGAAAAGGCAGAAATATGGAGTACGCACGATTTACAGCCAGCCGCGCAATGAATGCGTGAGTAATACTATCGCCGCCCTGCGCGATAATGAATTAATTTTTGTCCCTATCGACCAGAATTTCGGTACCGGGGGGATATTCGTGAATTTTTTTGGCAGGCAAGCGGCAACCGCCACCGGCCCGGTAGTTTTGGCTCAACGGACAAAGGCGGCGCTGATTCCCTGCTTTATATTAAGGCAGCCGGGTGACAGGCACAAAATAGTTTTTGAGCCGGAACTGGAGTTAAAAGAGGGCAAGGACCCGAAAGAAACGATCTTGATAAACATTCAAAGACTTACGGATATTATCGAAACATACATACGTAAATATCCCGCGGAATGGGGATGGATTCACCGCAGGTGGAAGAGTAAACCCAGCCAATAGGAGGTATTCAAATGGCCAATGAAGAGAATAAATGTTGTTGCGGCAAGAAGACGCTCTCGGCGCTTTTTAAGGTTATCTTAGGGATTGTTTTCTTGATATTAGGAGGCCTGGCGATTTTAAAATGGTGGGGAGCGCTTCTTTTAATCGTCAAGGGTTGTATCGGCCTTTTCTTGATTCTGATAGGAGTGATTACTTTAGCAATAGCTAAAGAATAAAACAAAAAATCAGGTTTCGCTAATTTTTTAATAGCCTGCCTGCCGGCAGGCAGGGAGAATATATGGAGTTAATCGCAAGTAAAGAAATAACCGTTAATAAGAAAGTCTGCCGGTGGCTGGCCGTAACAGCCTTTATAGTTCTTACCGCCTTGTCCGCCTTTGTGCGCATACCATTGCCTTTTACGCCTGTGCCGCTTACATTGCAGACATTGTTTGTTCTGTTTTCAGGGGCCTTTTTAGGCAGGAGATTGGGCGTCTTTACTCAAACAGGATACCTGCTCTTGGGATTGACCGGTTTTCAGGTATTTACCGGTTCAGGCAGCGGTTCCCTGTATCTTTTAGGGCCTACCGGAGGTTATGTTATCGGTTTTGTCTTAGCCTCATTTTTGGCCGGAGGGTTATTTTCACAAGCAAGGCATAGCTGGGGCAACACCTTCTTAAGATTTTTATGCGCGGATTTTATAATTCTTTTCAGCGGGATGATATGGTTTAAAGCCAGCCTTTCCTGCTCTCTGGCCCAGGCATTCATGCTTGCCTTTTTACCTTTTGTCCCGGGAGACCTGTTAAAAGTTATCCTGGCAACATCTATTTTTAACAGGACACATTCACGTATCAAGGCGTTTCTTTATTAACCGGTAGAGATCACGAGTTTTATCCCTGATTAATGAAAAGCCTGGTTTTAAAGTTGTGCTCTCTGATTTCTCTTTCTTTATGCCTGGGATTCTATGCCAGGTTTGCCGGAATGGACGGCCGTCAGGCTTTATCCATAAGCATTTTCTCCGCTTCAATCCTTGGCACTCTTTTCTTTTGGGATTTCCGCCTTAGTTTCGCCTTCATCGGCACGTCAGTATTATTAATGACCAAGACCATTGACCTTGAGCATGTCATTGAATTCTCTTCGCTTGAGGTAATCCTTTTCTTAGTGGGGATGATGGTAATTATCGGCCTGCTTAAAGACTCCGGGGTGTTTGCCTGGATAGTCAGCCTGATCTTGCGTATTCCCAGGTTAACCGGCAAGAAGTTTGCTATTATTGTAGCTCTTATATCCGCGCTGCTTGCCTGCACTATCGATGAAGTAACCTCAATCATTTTCATGGTAGTCGCTGTTTTAGAGATCTGCGACTATTTTGAAGTTAACCCCATACCTTTTGTGATAATTTCAGTATTAGCCACAAATATCGGGTCAGCGGCAACAGTGCTGGGTAATCCGATCGGCATACTCATCGCCTCAAAATCAGGATTAAGTTTTGAAGATTTCATTGTTAAGGCCATGCCTCTGGCAGCGTTCTGCCTGCTGATTACCGTCTTTATTCTTCTTTTCTGGTACAGGAAGCAGATCAGGTTTCTTGATGAGCAGATACAAAGGCTGGGGGCTAATGAGATACTGGTAAGGTTGATTTCCGTTCCCCTGGAAAGAAGCCTTAAGATAAACCTGGGGATATTCATGACCATGCTTGTTTTCATCTCCCTGCACCGCCGGCTGGAAATATTGTGGGATTTACCCGCTAATACCGTTCTTCTGGTTGTGCCGCTTGTTGCCAGCGGCTTGGTAATGATCTGGAAACACAACAAAGCCAGAAAATATATTGAAAAAGACGTAGAATGGTGGACGTTGCTTTTCTTCCTGTTGCTATTTGTTCAGGCAGGGACTTTAAAATATACCGGAGCGACTATATTTATCGCCAAGCAGATGCTGGTTGCCTGCGGCAACAGCCTCAATCTTTTGATCTCTGCCATGCTTTGGATAAGCGCGCTAGGCTCAAGCGTTTTAGATAATGTAGTTCTGGTAGCCGCTTTTATTCCCGTAGTTCAGGGGTTTCAGGCGTTAAATATCAATCTCCAGCCGTTATGGTGGGCCTTGCTTTTTGGCGGCTGCCTGGGAGGAAATATAACCCTTATCGGCTCTACTGCCAATATCGTGGCTATAGGAATCCTTGAGAAAGAGAAGCACATCAAAATTAGTTTTCTTGATTGGCTTTGGGTGGGTTTAAGCGTCGGTTTACTGACTACTTTTATTGTAATGGCAGCGTTGATCTTTCTGCCTTTTTACAGATAGCTTGACAAATTATAAAATCTATGTTAATTTGGCCCTAATAAGGAGGGGTTAAGATGGTTTTAAAGAAAATTATACCTGTTTTTTTGTGCGCCGCCTTTATCGCGGCAACCACGCTTATTGCCTTTGCTGCCGACGAGGTTACTCTGGGCGCTGAGAATACCGTTGCCCCTGGCCAGGTGCCTTCGCAGAATGAAAATGATATGCAGTGGGTCTGGGGAGAGGTGGTTAATTTAGACGGCGCGGGAAAGACTATCACCTTAAAATACCTTGATTATGAAACAGATCAGGAGAAGGATATCCTGCTGGCTGTTGATGAGAAAACCACATTTGATAACATTAAAAGCCTTGATGAGATAAAACCAAAAGACACCTTGAGCATAGATTACACAATTACTTCCGGAGGCAAGAATATTGCCGGCAATATCAGCCTGGAAAGCCCGGATTCATCGGCGGTAGTTGATGCCCAGGAGGGTAAACAGCCTGATCTTCAGGCCGACCCGGAACAAACCGCCCTTGAGGCAGAGCCGGCTGTTTAAGGGATAGTTGACAGCAGCTATTTCTTAATACCTTTACTTATTTTATATAGGCAGGGTTTTAAACCCTGCCTATATTTTCGTTATGAAAAATATAAAATTGGTTATCTTTGATTTAGACGGAACACTGATTGACGCCTATACGGCTATATACAGCAGTTATAATTACGTAATGGCAAAGCTGGGATTAAAACTAAAGCCCCCGGCCCTTATCCGCCGCCTGGTAGGATGGGGGGATAAGAATTTGCTTAAGCCGTATGTTCCCGAAGGCAATCTGGAGGCTGCTTTGCGGTTGTACCGCAAACATCATCAGCTTAGCCTGGTTAAGCACTCCCGCCTTTATCCATACACCAGGATGCTTTTAGGCAAACTTAGAAAACAAGGTTTAAAGCTGGCGGTAGCCAGTAACCGGCCAAGCAAATTTTCGCTTATTTTATTAAAACACCTTGGGATAATCGACTTCTTTGATTATGTGCTTTGCGCCGATAAATTAAAGCGCGGCAAACCTGACCCGGAGATATTAAATGCAATTATCAGGAGGTTTAAGTTAAATAAATCGCAGGTTTTATATGTGGGGGATATGGCTATCGACGCCCAAGCCGGAAGGCGCGCAAAGGTTAAGACCATAATTGTAACCGGTGGTTCAAGTAGTTTAGCTGAAATCAGAAAAGAGCGCCCATTTAAGGTTTTTGCCGGGCTCAAAGGGTTCTTAAACTGGTTTGAAAAACAGGTGGACAGTGAACTTTTTAGAAAGGGGACAGACACCTTGTGAGCAAGGTGTCTGTCCCCTAAAAAGTTCGCTGTCCCTTGTAGAGCGATAAAGGAGGTTTCCCTTGACAGCCGGCTTAATTGGTAATATATTAAAAACAGGCATGCGGAAAAGTTTTAGATTATTCGGTTCTCTGGTCTTATCTTTGTTTATCGCGGGTTGTTTTTCAGCGAGAACCCAATCTGTTTCAAGCAAGAATTTACCGGATGACCCCTTAAAAGGATACTCCGGGCCAAAGAGTAAGATAGCAGTCAGTGACTTTGAATTAAAGACCTCCGGGCTTAATACGGAGACCGGCCAGGCCTTAAAGGAATACTTAGTCAGCATTTTAAACAACACCAGGCGTTTTTCAATAGTTTCTCCGTCGGATGCAGAGTTGATTATCAGCGCGGGGATTATCGAGTTTGTCCCGGAAAATTCAGGCGGCAAATCCGGGGTGGCAGGCGGAGGAAGCGCTGCCAGCAGTTACATGGGGGGATTATTAGGCACCCCTTTGAATAAAGCGACAATGCAGCTATCCCTGCGTATAGTAGAGCGGGCTACTTCAAACGTAATCAACAGCCGGGATATTCAAAGTCAAGCGGTGGAGAACCCCGGAAATAAAACAAAGACTCCCCATGATAAGTTTTTTAAGGGGCCTTTGAGCGAGTATGCCGGAACCCCGATGGGCAAGGTAATTTATGAATGCCTGCTTGAGGCAGCACGTTATATCGCCTTAAACGTACCGCAAAACTATTATAAGGATTAAAAATGGGAAAAAGAAAACGTAGAGGAAAGCTTAACTGGCGTTCTAAAAAAGCCAATAAAGGCAGAAAACCCTGTTTAGGTTAGTTTCCTGTATATGGTTTTATTCTGGATTCTTGCCAGCACAACTTTAGTCAGCCTCATATCCCTGGTGGGTATTTTTACCCTCTCCATCAAGGACAATCTGCTGCATAAAATTCTCTTTTGCCTGATCGGATTCTCTGCCGGAGCCCTTATCGGCGGCGCCTTTCTGCATATCCTTCCGGAGTGCCTGGAAAAAAATAACAGCAACGCGGTATTTTCATATCTTATTCTGGGGATTATAACCTTTTTTCTTATGGAGCGCTATTTGCATTGGCGGCATTGCCATGAGGAGGGGGATTGTAAAATCCACGCCTTTACTTATCTTAATCTTGTGGGCGACGGGTTCCATAATTTTATCGACGGTATGGTTATCGCCACCAGCTTTATG
>Ga0265297_10009378_pt1 | contig 12637 bp, 9 predicted proteins | sample Munlanlwell13791_FD_192502 | JGI IMG/M metagenome (GOLD analysis project Ga0265297, IMG submission 192502) | Leachate microbial communities from a municipal landfill in Southern Ontario, Canada - Leachate well 137-91 | ecosystem: Engineered > Solid waste > Landfill > Unclassified | place...
AGGCTACACGGGTGTTGTATCCGCTTTTTGATATTGCCTTGTCAATTGCTATTGTTTTGGTGAAGATTGGACCAGCCGTTTCTTCTATCTACAAGATTCTAAGTAAAATCTCGGTTATTTCAACGGCTATTGCATCGGCATGGAAAAAAGTTGCTTTTGCGGTTGGATTGGCATCACACACGGCTACTAAGTTTTCCGGCGTCGGAATAAAGTTTTTGGCATTTATTGGAAAGTTGGCGTGGGTCGGAAAGATTTTTTCGGCGCTTTCTTTTGCTGCTCCCCTCCTCAAGGCTATACCCGTAATCGGATGGATCATTACCAGTTTTCAGTTGATTTACAATTTTAGCAAACGCATTGGAAAGGCATGGGAGTTGTTGAAACAAGGAAAGATTGGAGAAGCAATTGTGGAAGGACTAAAAGCCGTTGTAGGTGCATTATATGATACGCTTATTCAGCCATTTGTCGATGCATTTAAATGGATAATGAAATGGTTTGGGGGGCATTCTCCTTCTTATATCGGTCTTAGCATAGTAAAGGGCATCACATCAGTAGGAGCAAGGCTTTTTGATGCATTGAGTTGGCCCTGGAGAAAGTTCTTGGCGTGGGTTGTGGATAAGGTTCCATTTATGGGAGGAATTGCCAAAAAGATCCGTGGAGGAATAACTGGGGCAATGGAGGATATGGGGGCAATTGAAAACAAGTCCACGATTAAAACAGAAGCCATTCCTACTATTTCATCCGAAAAGGCGGCAGAAGCAGCAACAACCACGGTGGTCCAGCAGCAACAAGAACAAAATACCATGGCTTTGGCAGAAATCCTCAAGGCCATCAATACTTTGAATGCGAATCTGATGTCTGGAAAGATTGGAATTTATCTCGATGGTCAATTGCTTTCGGCAACCCTTGCACGGAATACAAGTTTCCGTGGAGGATATGGAGTTAACAATATGATTACCGGATAACACGTCAAACGTCGCATGCTTAAGTTTGATTTTTTCCTTCCAAAAGAAGGTTTATTAATCGAATTTGATGGACCTCAACATTATGGGCATTTAAGAATTGGAAAATATACTCTCAAAAAGAAACAATATAAAACGTTATGTTTACACGATAAAATAAAAGACATGTATGCGACGAGGCAGAATTTGCGTTTAGTTAGAATTCCTTATTGGGACTTTGGTAAGATAGAAAGTTTACTTCCCATCTATTTATAGCATATGGCAAACAAATCTCCCAAACCGGTAATTTTCTCATTGAGAGTGCCTCCAAATTACCCGAATGTTCCCATGCCTGGGAAAATCCGTCTTCTCTATGATACAAACAAAAGAGCATTGTATCATCGTCTTTCTCCGTATGGATTTGATACTTTTCTCGGGATAAAAACCCGCCAGCCATTTTTTTATACCTATCCCGACGAGGCCAGGAGCAGCAGTGAACACTTTATTGTGGATTTGGCAAAACGATCTACGATTGATGTGGAACGAGTTTCTAAGTGGATGCTTTCCCAAAATGGAATACTGTTCATTACAAATCAATTCCTAATGCAATCGGGAAATGCGTTCAATGAAACAAGAATTTGGAATCCGACTTCTCCGAGTGTGGCGGCGGGGATGCCACTAACTTTTTGGTCGGCTCGTCCTACTCGGCATGTTGATACAAGTGACTTGTTGGGAAGTTTTCTTGGCGGTATAGGAAAAACCATTGGAGGTATTTTTGGTGTTGGAAACAGCCCCCCTCCCCCACCAAGCGGGACGGCTGGAGAATCGGCATTATCAGATTGGAACAAGGCAGATGGTAAAGGATTACTTCGTGCTCAAACAGCGGAAACCGCAAAATCTAAACTCTTATTGAAATATGGAACCAAAGCCCCCGGCTCGTTTTTTGGGAACCTTTTGAAAGGATTATTTGCTAATTTTATTCCGGCAAAACAAACGGGGTTGGATAATCAAGGAATACAATACCGTGATGATGAGCGTATGTATGGGGTTTTTCTTGATGCTGTAATGCATGGCAAGTTTTCGTATCGTGGAGGATCTCAGTTGTGGTCACAACCATTGACTCGTTGGATTGGAGGGTTGCCCCCTAACGGCAAAGGAATTCGAAACTCTCAACAAGACGGTGGAAATGCCGCAACCGGTCGCATGATGACCAAACCTAACGGGAGAGAAGTTCAGACTATTTCCGGAAGGAAAGTTGAAAAAACAGTTAAAGTTTACAATAATGATTCTATTCGAATCGGTTACAATGCAAGCGTTAGTTCCGACATTAATTATACCGGCATTCGATATGAAGATGCTGTAGGAACGAAGCACGATGCAGAGTTTTATGCATCGGAACAAATGGTGTCGTGGGAATATTTTCAAAATCCGGAAAATCTATATAAGTCAAAAGGAATTGACAGAACCGATATTGGTGTTATTAAGACTAGGGAATCACTTCAGAAAGTCATTGATCACATTAACAAAGTTAAAACTAGCCCAAATGCCGATCCAACATATGAGGTCGATGAGGATCATAGTAAGGATTCCTCTATTCTCCCCCCGGCATATCAAAAAGATATTGGTTATAACCGTATTCTTCAAATGAGGGGAAAATACACGCCCGACATAAACTATCAATATGGCGTTCTCAATGAATACCGAACACGCATTGTTCGTGTGTTGGAAGATCAGCACTCAGAGGTACCAATCGAAAAATCTCTGAAAATGGCAAGTTCTAGGCAGTCTGATTGGATCAATAACCTGACGGTCTTGGATGGAAAAACCGTGCGGGAAGGAGCCGAATGGAACGGATTAAAATGGAAGGTGTGGCAACCTTACCGAGATGACCTTATTGCGTTTTATTTCTATGATGTAGTCAACGATAAATACATTCCTTTTCGTGCTATCATTCGTGGAGTTCAAGAAACAAATTCTGCGACATGGGAAGAACTTTCGTTTATTGGTCGTGCAGATAGGTTGTATTCCTATAGCGGCTACAATCGCTCGTTAACGTTTAGTTTTACTGTTCATATTAGTAGCATTATGGAGCTTGCTCCGACATGGCAACGAATCAACTATTTAATGAGTTTGGTTAAGCCCTCTGGTTATACCCAGAAAAAAGACGTATCCGCTACAACTAATCTTCACACTCGTTATATTGTCCCCCCAATGGTTATGATAACGATTGGTGATTTGTATAAACAACAACCGGTGGTTTTGGCATCTGCTGGTATTTCCATTCCTGATACCGCAATATGGGAAACATTGAATGAAGAGAATTCCCCTTATGGATGGTCTTACTTGGTCGATTACATCAAGGCCCCACAGCTTGGAAATAAATACGCTCAAATGCCCCTGACTGCGGAGATTTCGATTAACGCTTATGTTCTTGAAAAAGAAAGAGCAATTGTTGGAGCCGCCCATTTTGGTCATGCTCCTCATACCGAAACATATGAGAGAGACAAATATCGCACTACCACCCCCGATTTTCAAGAACCCAATGAATTTCATAAGAGTTTGGTAGTTTATAACGAATCCAAATCAACTCCTCAGAAAACGTCATAATCCATGAAACGATACGTCACAAATGCAATACAAGTTCGATGGGATGGGAAACAGGTGTATAAAAGTACTATTTATCCTTCTGTCAAGGCGCAAATTTCTGATATTTTGATAACAGCATCGGAAACCGATACATTGGATTCATTGGCGTTCAAATACTACAAAGACCCAACTTTGTGGTGGATTGTTGCAAGCGTCAATAACGTTGGAAAGGGTAGGCTAAGCGTCACACCGGGAACTCAATTGAGAATTCCTGTGGATATTGTGTCTATACTCAATGAGTTTAAACAATTAAATCAGTAATAATCTATGGCCATTCCATTAATTCCATGGGAGCCGCATTGCTTTCCAAACGAGATACAAGCCGAACTTCGAAGACGGTCTATCAATCGTGGATTGAACCCAGTTAATGAATCTGCGGCAAGTTGGGGGGGCGATGACGACGATTGGAATACATATCGGGGTCCAATGACAGCATGGGTTAGAGTATTATCGAACGGTTATGGTGTAGAGCATCCAAGCACATCGGATGATATGCCGGGGTTTGTGTTATACGGAGGAAAAGATTTTTATTCGTCTTATGGAATTAATCGGGGCGATGTGAACACGGATGAGTATCGAGGAACGAACTTATCGGTCATTGGTTATACTCCTAAAGGCGTTCCGCATATCATAGAAAACAGTTTAGTCAACAGTGATTACCCAATTCACGTTCCCAATCCAGAAATTGAAAGAATTTCCGCCAACATTCAAAAGGAATTACTGCGCCGTGTTCGTATTGAATGGACTTGTTTTTCGTTCAAACAATTAGAGTATATGACCCCTTATTTTTTGGTTCCCGGTCTTATCGTGTCAGTGGAATGGGGATGGAACCATTTTAATCCACAATCTTTAATGGACCTTCAGATGCCCGAAAAAGAAATGATGGACTTATTCGAAAATCCTTATCCTTTATATATTAAAAACGTTCTTGGATCAAGAGGAAATTATGAAGTATTATTTGGGATCATTTCTAATTTTGAATGGTCGATTGAAGGAAATAAGATTAAATGTGTTACGGAAGTGACCTCAAAAGATCGGTTTTGGTCGGGTCAGATTATCGGGGCAAACATGGTTCAAAATACCGATGCAGAAGTGCCAGACGAGTCCAGAAAAAATGAAGATAAAAAACCGATTTTGGTTATCGATAGTTTAAAGAAGTTTATTGTGGGGTATATTGATAAGTTTAAGGACTTCGCCGATCAAGGTTCAAAAACGGCAGATCAAATATTGGACGAAATGTCAACCATTACTGCTATCGACCAGCCCAATACGGGAGATCAAACAAATATGAAGGGGCTGATTGATTATGTGAAGGCTGCACACCCAAATAACTATAAATCTTATCTTTTCGGAGTTTTTACGGGGAGGGAAAAAAATACTTTGATTGGAGCAAACGTCGATGACGATTTTGATTGTAAAGATAGAGAAAACACGTGGATTAACATGGGATTGGTGGTAGAACTGATAAACTTTCATTCGTCTCACTTAGAGGGATTGAAAGACCAACAATCGTTTAAGATTGATATTGATGACTGTATTATTGGTGGGCATCCAAACTTGATTTCTACGAATGGGTATATTCTTCTTATTCCTAATGCCTTTTCTCCAAAATATTTTTCTGGAACATATGGAAAACGAGCGGTGGTAGAGAAATCAAATGTGAGTATGCTTAGTGAGTTCATATCACCCCAAAAACAATCTATTTCCGACGAATACGCTCCAATGGAAACCGCCACTATAGATAGCTTCCCAATCATTCCATGGGATAAGTTGGATCGGAATAAAACTTCTCCGTCTCTTGATTTTGCTAATTATCGGCTGCGAAAAATAGCCAATCAACTTAAGATTATGCGAGACGATATTAGCGTTTTGATTAATGCCAATCGAATAAAGTACTCATCGGGAGATGATAAGTTTGAATTTCCTTTTGCTAGAGTTCATTATGACCTAACCGATGGAATACGTCGAACCTATGATGCTTATTTCACTGGATTTTTGAAGAATCTGTACATCAACATAGAAGTTTTGAAAGGCATTGTCAAAGACGACTCGGTGATAACCTACAAACAGTTTTATGATGCATTGTTCAATGCTATAAACTCAGCCGCATCAAATTTCTGGAGATTCCAAATTGAAGCCGGGTCGGGAAGAAAATCAACCACGGGATTGGCAACCATGAAAATTGTGGATGAGAACCTGACTCAGTACACTTCTAATGATGGTCCATCGATTTTCACGTTTGATTTGAACGCAGCAGATGGATTATTACAATCGGTAAACTTTCGACCAATGCTTAGCAATGCTCAAGGAATTAGAGCGATGTTTGCTCAAACAAATGCCGATAATAAGCATCCCGTTGTTATTAGTGATAACAATCAATTACTGGATTATCATTTCAAGGATCGCTTGAGGAGAGCCACACAAAGCCCGACAAACACCAAAGCAAATGTTGATTTTGCAACGAACACCTACAAATCATCTATGGCTAAACTTCAGGCTGTAAAACCTCTTAACGGGGTGTTTCAAATTAGTACGGAAACATTGGATAAGAAGAAGTTAATTCGGCGATTGGCAATTCCGTCTGAACACGCCGAAATTCTTACTTTATTGTTGGATGATCAAGATCAAAATCATAACCCCAGATATTGTGGTATCATGCCGGGAATTCAAGCTGAGTTCACATTGCAAGGAATTGCGGGAATTCGAACATTTGCTATGTTTCGTGTGCGAGGTCTTCCACAACCATATTCTGAGGATAACATTGTTTTTAGAGTTATTAACGTCAACGATAGTCTTCAAAATGGGCAATGGGTCACAACAATCGTGGCGGGCGTTCTCCCATTACGAGGATATTTCCGCTCAAAACTTCGCTTGCCAATGCAAAAATAAAACGTTTAAAAAAACTTGCGAATAGACTTCAAATGAGTTATGGTGTCGATTGAATGATTGAGTCATGGAGCCAGTGGACCAACTTTGTTTCCACTTCGATGAGCGACGATTTACTTTTACACGTCGTTCCTCTTCATGATAACATTCATTCCGCCGAAAACTCTCCTTGTATTCTCTTTATCAAGAACTTACGTCAAAACCAAATTTACTATTATGGGTTCGGGCACCCCGACATCAAATCATTTCAACCGCTTAACCATCAAAAGGTTCTGGATGATTTGAACGCAATGAAAGGTATCAAATGGGTTATTGACAAGAAGTCTTTCATGCATATGGTTCCCCTTCAAGGTCTTCTTGATGTGGGTTTTGCGGGATATCTTCGAAACAACAAAGTCTTCGAAGTTAGTGAATTTGAAACATTTGCTCATGCGTTGATTCGGAAAAATTTTTTGGGGAGGCCGGGATTTGGGAAATTTGTTCCTCTGGTCAAGCACCTTGAATCGTTTTCGGAATTATGCGAGACTTGTGAAAAGATTATCAAAACGGCAGTGGTAGATGATGCGTTCCGAAAATTTAATACACTTATCATCGAACCATTGGCCGAAATCGAAAAACATGGATTGACTATTGATCCAACGGCGTTTAAGGAATACTTTGGGAATATCTTGATAAACTCTGGAAAGGTGTTTACTCAATATAATGTTTACACTTCTACCGGAAGACCCTCGAACCGATTTGGTGGTATTAATTATGCCGCATTAAATAAAAACGACGGGTCTCGGGGTGTTTTTATATCTCGATTTGGATCGAGTGGAAAATTGGTTTTAATTGATTATTCGGCTTTTCATCCCCGAATTATTGCTTTCCTAACGCATTATGATCTTAAGCCAGAGATTGATATTTACGAGTATCTCGCTAAGCTTTATTTTAGCAAATCGGTTGTTGATGAAGCCGACATTGCCGATGCCAAACAGATTACGTTTCGCCAACTATATGGTGGGGTAGAAGAAAAATATAGTCACATTAAATATTTCTCCCATCTTAAGGAGTTTATTTCTTACCATTGGGGATTTTTCAATGAGCATGGTTATGTTGAAACCCCAATCTTTAAGCGGAAGATTACCAATAAACACATTCAATCTCCTAAACCTGCCACTGTGTTCAATTATCTCCTTCAAGCCACCGAAGGTGAACTCTCCATACCGATTTTAGGAAACGTGAATGAGTATTTACGAAGCAAGAAAACAAAAACGATTCTCTATACTTACGATTCTATTCTTTTTGATTATTGTTTGGATGATGGACCTATTATGCCTGAAGTGAAACGACTTATGAGCTTAGATGGTAAGTTTCCTATGAAATGGTATATGGGAGATAACTATCATGCCATGGAACTTTTGAGGTATGGAGAATAGATGAGACGACCCATACTTTCAGGAATATTGTAGAAGTTTAGAAAATTTGATTCATATTTATATGTGATATTATGTCACATGTAATCGATCAAATTTTGAATGAGGTTTGTTTGGATGAAAGAATTCCAGATGGTGTCTTCGATATGTCCAACAACGCTCACATGGATGCTTTGCGTGAGAACTTAACCGATAAATACGGTGTTGCTCTTAACGATGTAAAAATGATTCACAACAAAATGGTGGAAGGAAAATACCCAGAGCGACAGGCATATAATAAAGACGGGCTTTTAGTAACGTTTCCAACTCCTCAACATAAGCAACGGGCGATTCAAAGAGGAACTCACTTCGAACAAGACCCAAGCAAGGGACAGCAAAATGTTTTTGGCGGGGGACAACAAGCGGGGCAAGCCTCTGCCGCTCCTGCTGCTTCTGCTGCACAAACGGGGCAATCCCCCGCAGGAGGAGCCCCAGACATCCCGCAACAAAATGTTTTCACGCCGCCTCCTGCCCCTGCAACACCAGCAGCACCATCGGGACAAAGTGCGTCATCTGCTTTACCCGCATCCGATGCGCCACAGGCAACGCCCGCCGCTCCTTCGGCACCATCGGGACAAAGTGCGCCATCTTCATTGCCAGCGTCAGACCAGCCACAACCATCGGCGGCATCTGACCAACAAGGATTAGCGGTTGAACCCCCGGCCCCCGCTGCTTCTGCTCCAACGGCTCCCGCTCCCCCACCAAACTTTGATTCTCCTAAACCACCCGAACAGAGGGCTGCGGAAGCACAGGCGGTGAAACAGATTATGAAAGGTGATGATACTAATCCAACGTTAAATCCCGTATTGAACGAACAAAATCGTGAATTGATTTTAACGTATTATTTGGCTGAAGAACGAGGTTATAAGCAAGCCATGAAAATTCTCAAAAATGCCATGAACAAAAAGTAAGGTTTCAGTAATATGCCACAGTTTCAAGATAACCGACAATTGTTGTGTACCTTCTCTACTGCAAGTGATTTCAAAAAAGCCATAGAAGATATTATTTCGTTTTATGAAGTGTATAATCGAAGGGTATTTGCCTTTTCCAATGTCAAAAACCCCAAAGAAATTTTTCTCACTTACAATGTCCTGAACATGCGCCGAGACGCACCGAAGTTTCCTAACACTATTCTTATCCATAGAAAAAAACAAACCAATACTCTTTATACGTTGAACGCTATGAATCGTCTCATCGAAGAAGAGAATGGAATTCTCGATAAAACCTATGTGGTGAACTGGAAATTCTATGAAAATTCTCTCATTATCACGGGAGATGTTTCTGTCCGCATTATTCCTCTTAAAATCCACAGTGTTGTAGATTGATTGGATTAAAAATAATATTTTGAGATAAAATAAGTTGCGAAACGAGTGTTTTTCTGATAGCGTTCTATTTATTAGAGTAACAAAGTTTAACGACTTAACGGTGGACGTTAACGAATAAACTTGATTACCTAATTAACTAATTAACACGAAAGGTTTAACAAGTATGAACTTAGACTTCATCAAACAAAAACTGGACTCTCTTCAGGGCAAAGACAAGAAATCTTCCAAATTCTGGAAACCACAAGAAGGCGAACAACGGGTTCGAATTCTTCCCTACAAATACAATCGTGAAAATCCATTCATCGAGTTGAAGTTTTATTACTATCGCACTCCAGATGGTAAGACAAAGACCTTCCTCTCGCCAAGCGTCAACGGCAATCCAGACCCCGTTCTGGAATTCTGTGAGAAGCTTCGTGCTACCGGCACGAAAGAGAATTGGATTCTTTCCAAGTCCTATGAACCAAAGCTCCGAACCTATGTTCCCGTCGTTGTGCGTGGACAAGAGGATCAGGGAGTTAAGTTCTGGGGATTCGGCAAGACGGTATATGAAACGATTCTTGAGAAGATGTCCAATCCTGACATCGGTGATATCACCGACCTTGAGAATGGTAATGACTTGATTATCAAGTTTACCAAGGTTCCACCATCCGGAAAGAAATATCCGGACACCAAGGTTGACGTTCGCATTAAGAAGACGCCAGCCGTCGATCCGGCCAACGATGAACTCTTGCAAAAGATTCAGGATCAGGTCGATATCATGACTCTGTTTACAGAGCCATCCTACGAAGAACTCAAGAAAGAGTTTGAGGATCATATCAATCCCGAGAATGAGCCCGAACCAGATGCCGAGGCTCAGGATGTAAATACGACGGAGGAGCCAGATGAAACCGCTGCTTCAGCCACCGAATCCACGGCTAAAGCTGAAACTGCTCCAGTAACTCCAGCTTCACCGGAAACAAGCGTGTCTCCGACTGCCGAAAAGGCAACTGTCACTCTCTCGCCTGACGAAATGAAGGCGAAATTCAAGAAGATGTTTGCCGACGTAGCAAGCACGAAGTAATCACACAAGATAAGTTGCGACTCTATCTGAATATGGTAGAGTCGCACTTGTCTTATAACGAAAACGTTTATTATGGCAAAATCAAAACGTGTAGAACAAGAAGACACGACGTCTCGTGATCAGTTAGCAACATTCCTACAAAAGGCATTAAATGATCGCCAGAAGGACGGGCAAAAAGTTGCTTATTTCCTCGATGAAAAGGAAGACCCTTCCAATATATCCGAGTGGATTTCCACCGGAAATACCTTGCTCGATTTGGCGATTTGTAACCGTCCGGATGCAGGACTTCCGGTTGGTCGTATTACTGAAATCAACGGATTGGAAAGTTCTGGAAAATCGCTTTTGTGTGCCCACATCATTGCCGAAACTCAGAAAAAGGGTGGATTTGCTGTTATGCTTGATCCAGAGTATGCGGCGGCACCCGATTTCTGGACAGCAATTGGAGTGAATGTAAAAAATCTCGTTTATATTCCATCCGATCATTTGGAAGGGATGCTCTTTAATCTTGAAACCACAATCGGTGAACTGAGGAAAGAATACCCAGATCGTTTGGTGTCTATCATTACCGACTCAATCGCATCGGTTCCCACCAAGAAGGAACTTGAAGGCGATTACGAGGTTGCTGGTTATGGTGGAGACAAGTCAAAAGTTCTTTCGCTTGCCATGCGAAAGTTAAATGGTCTTATTGCTCGTCAACGTATCTGTGCGGTGTTTACAAATCAACTTCGCCAGAACATGAAAGCGATGGCATTTGGAGATCAATATACCGAACCGGGTGGATTGGCTTTTAGGTTTGCCGCCAGTGTTCGCATTCGTATGAAAAACATTGGGCGTATTACCAATTCCAAGAAAGTTGTTATTGGAAGAACGATTCAAGCACAGGTGACCAAAACTCGATTCGGTCCAACGTTCCGGACCGCAACCTTTGACATTCACTATGACAGTGGTATCCAAAACTTACAGAGTTGGTTGGATTACATGAAAGATAATGGATTGGTAACGGGTACTAAGGCGGGATACACCTTCAAAATGTGTAATAATGAAATAATTAAAGCAGATGATTTCGTTCGTCTTTGTTCTGAGGACCCTTCTTTCAAGGAAACTGTTTACAAGGCGATTTGTGATGATTATATAATGAAATATCGTCCGGCGTCAATTGTTGAAGACGTTGAGCACGTTGAAGGAGAAGAGTCGGAAAAGGCGGATAGTTTGGAAGCGAAGGACGAATAATATACGTTAAAGATTTATTATGTTAGAGAAATCAAGAAAATCGGAAATTTTTTCGTTGTTCAAAGAGTTCCAAAAAGAGAAAGGAATGGCCGTTAACCAAGGATTGAATCGTCGGGTAGATGATAAGGTTCTATTGGTTGACGGCCTCTGACAACAATACTTTCATTCGGTGCTGGTCTGCCAATCCGATGATGAACGAAGATGGGTTACATACCGGTGGTGTAGCCGGTACCCTGAAAAGTATCGGCTACGCTATTAAGCTCATCAACCCAACTCGTTGCATTATTATTTTCGATGGTGACGGCGGTTCTCAAAAACGCCGAAAAATCTATCCAGAATACAAGCAAAAGCGAAAAAGCAACGTGCGGCTAAACCGAACATATGAAGAGCTTTCAGAAATGGAAAGCGAAGAAGCAAATAAGGTAAAGCAACTTGTTCGTTTGTCTGAGTATCTTCAATATCTTCCGGTGAACATTCTTATTTCCGATGGAATTGAAGCCGACGATTCAATTGCTTATTGCGCCAATGAATATTTCAAAGAGTCAATGGTCGTTATCATGTCCTCCGATAAAGATTTTCTTCAACTAGTAAACGACCGAATTAAAGTTTGGAGTCCAAGTAAAAAAAATATGTATGGTCCTGCTGAAATATTGCGGGAATATGGAATTCATCCGTGTAATTTTGTTTTGTTTCGGGCGATGGATGGAGATTCATCTGATAACATTGATGGTGTAAAAGGAGTTGGTATCAAAACCGCCATCAAATATTTTCCTTTTTTGGCAGAGCCGGTTTCACGGGATGTTAAGTATCTCGTAGCATATGCGGAACAGAATAAAGGAAAATACAAAATTTACGATAAGGTTGTTGAGAATGCTCAGATTTTGGAGCGCAATTACGCATTGATGCAACTGAAAGAAACAATTGCTTCAACGGCTTCACAGTTGCATATCAATGATTGTTTGAACAAGGTCAAAATCCCTCGTTTGGAGCGATATGGATTGGTCAAATTAATTACAGAAGACAAAATGTGGAATAATCTTCCAAATCATCAGATTTGGATTAATGAGACCTTCACTGGTCTGGATTCAATGGCACGAT
>Ga0265297_10009379_pt1 | contig 12634 bp, 8 predicted proteins | sample Munlanlwell13791_FD_192502 | JGI IMG/M metagenome (GOLD analysis project Ga0265297, IMG submission 192502) | Leachate microbial communities from a municipal landfill in Southern Ontario, Canada - Leachate well 137-91 | ecosystem: Engineered > Solid waste > Landfill > Unclassified | place...
ATGTTTTTGCCTCTTTCATATATAAATGCCTGAGAAATCTTCTGAGGTTTACCAAGATCCAGTTCAATCCAGGGATTCAAATCCTTTTCTTCAGGTTCCCAAAATGCTCCGGACCAGTCACCATTGGTAACAGCATTTAGTTCGACCCACTGGTGATTGGACCAGTGACCTGAAGGATTTGAAGAGGCTTTCAACGGCTTTAAATAGGAGAGTGAATTCGAATTTGACACGATCGGTTTGATTGCCATCACATTTTCTGCACATTCAAGTTCTACAATGGTATTGATAGGCTGCAAATCTTGTTTTGAAAATTCAATCGTGTATCCAACCGGTTCCCTGGTAAGTTTGATTTCCCCCCCCTTAGCCAGTCTGCAACTCTTAATTTCCATGCCCAGATCTGGAATTGTAATTTTCGGATTGTTGCCTGTCCATTTCAGGATATGCAGGTAAATTGTCTTCCCTTTCCGGGTACTTACTCCCCAGTCGGTTGGTTTTAATGGGCCTCCGCGTGTCCCATAAATGGTACGTCCATAATCCTGAAGCCATTTTCCCATCTCTTTCAACCTTTCAACCTGAAGTGGCTCAATCCTTCCATCCGGCATTGGCCCAACGTTAAACAGCAAATTGCCATCACCTCCGGCCGACCTTACCAGGCTTTGCAGGCACTGCTCCAGCGATTTTACTTCATCGTTTGGTTTCCAGGCCCATTGGTTGGCGATGGTCATGCAGGTCTCCCATGGACGGTCGTTCTGAAATCCGCCGACCCGTTGCTCCGGCGTATCAAAATCCCCTTTGGCCCCGGTACGGTTGTTGATGATGATATCGGGTTGAATGGTATGGGCAAAATCGATCACCCCCTGACCGCGTATCGCGTCAAAACGCTGCGGTACATCGAACCACAAAACAAACAGCGGACCGTAGTTCAGCAACAGTTCGGCAACTTGCCTTTTCAGGTAACCGGTATAGGCATCCAGATCGTATTTGGTCCTGGCTACCTGCCCTCCAGGACTGGTTAACGGGAATTCGGGATGGTGCCAATCGGTAGTGGAATAGTAGGTGCCAAAGGCGATCCCCTGTTTTTTGCATGCCTCGGCCAGTTCTTTCACAACATCCCTGTGTAGGGGCGAATTCATGACATTAAATTCGGTTTGACGGGTATTCCAAAGGCAGAATCCGTCGTGGTGCTTGGTGGTTAGGATGATGTATTTCATTCCTGCCGCCTTGGCAACCGTCACCCAGCTGTTGGCATCAAAATTGGGGGCGTCAAATTTTTTGTAGAGGTTGTCATACTCATCTACCGGGATCTCGCGACCGCGCGACCAGCCGATCTCAGTGCCTTTGAGTGATACAGGTCCCCAATGGATAAACATCCCAAACCGGGCATCTTTCCACTCCTCCAGTTTTTGTTTGTTGTTGGTGGGCGTTTGTCCGTTTGAAGTCAAAAATGAAACGAACAGGATTGTAAACAATAGCATCTTTCTCATTTGTATGTAATTTGAATAATTAGTTTGCCAAATCCTTGGTGTTTCCCTTTGAGACCTTCGCGGTAAAATTATTGAAAATTCACCACAAGGGCCACAAAGGATTTCACAAAGCCGTTAATTTGTAATCTTTAATCTGTAATTTTTAATTTTCATCTTTTATTAAACTCCTTCACCGCATCAAACATTGCCACAATATTCTCTGGCGGTACATCGGGCAGTATGTTGTGAACCGTGTTGAAAACGAAACCACCACCGGGAGAAAAGATGTTAAGCCGTTCGAGGACCTGTTTTCTGATTTGTGCAGGAGTACCTACATTGAGTGTTCCAACCGTCTCAATACCACCACCCCAGAAGGTACAATCTTTGCCAAACTTCTTTTTTAAGGAATCGGGTTCCATTTGATAGGCATTTGTCTGCACAGGATTGAAAATCTCAATTCCGGCTTCAATCAGATCAGGCATCAACAACGAAATCGAACCGCACGAATGGATGTAGGTATGCATCTTACTGTGCGAGTTCACATAGTTGCACAGGATTTTGTGACGAGGCTTGAAAAGGGTACGGTACGTTTCGGCATCCATGAATGGACCCGAACTCATACCCAGGTCATCCCCGAATCGTATGATATCGACGATATCCCCCACTGCATTACATACCTTTTCGAGCGTAGCCAAATGTCTTACCAGCAGTTGGTCGAGCAATTTCTCTACATTTTCGGTATCGCACATCAGGTCCATCAGGAAGTTGTCCATCCTTCTCAGGAAAGTTCCCCATTCGAAGAGGTTGCATCCGCAAACCACCAGCAGTGCTTTGTCTGTGCTTGCCCTCAGCTTGAGTGTTCTTTCCCTTAGCTGGATCCAAAAATCATCCTCCCCGGCATGGTCCCAGGGGCTGTGCACATCGCGGGCCCACATGATCCGTCCCATTTCTGCATCCAGGTTTTCATATGATTCAGGATAGCCATCCACGTATGGGAAGTAGGTCTGATCGAAGAAGGTGGCGCCAACGGGCATTCTTGATAGCATCCGTTTGCCGTCTGTATCATAAGTGGCAAAGGAGCCATCATTCAAAGCCGACGGTTTAAACCATTTTGGATAGAAAGCGGGAGCACCGTTGGCCAATGTTGTTGGAATCCAGTCGGAGGGTTGATCATTAAAAGTGCGCCCAATGTCCAGTACATCGACGCCAAACTGGTCGAGAATGGAGATGTCGGGTTGGGCCAACTGTTGCACCACATCGTATACCAGTATCGGCAAATCGGTACGGCCAAGATGTTTGAGCAGGTTACTGTAAGCAATTGCAGAGATGCCTGAACTCGGTGTGGCGCTCATGTCGACCGGCACCTTCCCGGTAGGCTGGTGCCGAATGGCCGCTAAAATATGTTCGCTTGAGGTGGTCATTTATTTGTTGTATATTTTAATTTTTGATAATTCTTTGGTAAATCACTTATCATTAAGCTATTGGCTGTTAGCTATTGGCTTTTGGGAAGTAAAACTAATGCTGATTGGAGCGTTCCTCCCTTTATCCTTTTTACTTTTTACTTTTTACTTTATCCTTTATCCTTTATCCTTTATCCTTGCTTACTCCGTTCCGCTTATCCCGATCAGGAATGACGATGCAATGATAATCAACAACGATAGGATCATTAATACATAGATTTTTGCTGGCGCGCCTTTCCACTCTTTGCGGAGCAACCCCCATACCGTGGCAAAAACGATGGTGAGGGCCATCAGGATTCCCCACGAGGTGAAGGTGTAAGGGCCCATCTTGCTTTTCCCCATGCCGTAGACAATAAACTGGCTGAACCAAAGAAAACCGGCAAGTAATCCAAATATATAATTGAGTGTCAGTATTTTGGGTGTCTCCGCCTTACCGTAATTGATCAGTGAACCGTTTTTCCTGCCAAGGTATGCGCACCAAACAAGGGTGGTGACAAATGTGCCTGCAAAAAGCACCACCACCATCGGCATCATCGCAAAAAGCGGGTCGACTCCCTGTTGGACGGCGATCGCGGAGATGGGGTTTCCCTGTTCGAACCCAAGCGACATGGCAGATCCTGTAAAGCCAACCAAAATGGCAGCCATGGTTCCCTTGACCAGATTGAATTCTCCGATGCTCTCCTGTTTTTTGGCATCCGACATGGTCTTATCCTTCAGTATTCCTGACCAAGCCGAGAGCGCTATGCCAACAATGGCAACGACAATTCCCAAGATCAATAGAGTGCCTCCTTTGCCCTGCATCATCACCTGCAGGCGACCATCGATCAGTGGAGGGATCAGTGTGCCAATGGCTAGCATCAACCCTAAAGACAAGGCATACCCCAACGATAATCCGAGGTAACGTAGGGCCAGTCCAAAGGAGAGGTTTCCAACGCCATAGAGCGCACCGAGCAGGAAGACGGTAAGCAGGGTAGAGGATGGAGTCGACAAGATAATTATTAGGAAGCCGGGTGCAAATACAAGGCAGGCAATGAAGGGGAATAGAATGTAGGCGCCAATACTAAACACCATCCAGTAGGTTTCCCAACCCCATCCTTTGATTTTCCCGAACGGGACAGCAAAACTACCCGATGAAAATGCACCAAGGGCAATCAGTAGAATTCCTGTTAAGATTCCAATATTCATTTTTTTGTTGTTTGGTTTTTGAGAGCTGTAAGGAGCGTGTTACCGTTTGGCTATTCACCAGGGTAAACCAACAAATTTTGATCGGTTTAACGTTGAACATTTCAGGTAATTATTTGCACTATTCCGTGATATTATGACGGCTATTTTTTCTACTTTTGAAATTGTATCGTAATAAACCTCTCATCTGAAAGAATATGTATCTTGAGCAAATCATCGAATCTCTTTCATTCCATCTTCATAATGTTGCATATTTGCGCTTTGATCAAGATTCAGACTATGAAGATATCATCAGCCCATTTACGAGAATCTATTTGATCACGGAAGGGTGTGGTTCGCTGATAATCGGAAATAACAGGATTGCGCTGGAGGCCGGCCAACTTTACCTGATACCCAGTTTTACCTCATGCAGTTACCATTTTCTGGAGGGTCTTGCTCATTATTACATTCATTTCAGCATGGACCAACCCAACGGCCTGAATGTTTACAATCTTTTTTCCATAACGAATCATTTGGTCGCCTGCAAACTGGATTATCAGATTTTGAATAGAATTGTTCAAATCAATCCAGATCTTCAACTGCCTCACCATCACCCGCGTGTGTATCAGACCAAGCCCTGGATGAACAAAAAAGTTGAGTATCAAACAGCGGCCCAGCATCTCGAAACACTTGGAATAATGAAGCAGCTTTTTTCGCGGTTTTTGGCAATAGGCAAAAATTATCCGGTTGCCAATATGCTGAAATACAATATTCAACCTATTCTCCTACATATCCGCAATCATCTGGAACAGAACATCACGGTAGAAGAGCTGGCTTGCATTGCCTGTTTCTCCAAAGATCATTTTTCGCGCGTTTTTAAGACGATCACCGGATTGGCGCCCTGTGACTATATCATCAGCAAGCGGATCGAGCGGGCGCAGTTTTTGCTATTGACTACAGATTTGTCGCACAGTCAGATTATCGAACGAACAGGATTCAGGAGCGCCTCCTATTTTTCGCGTATCTTTAAAAAGCAGACCTCAATTTCACCGGCACAGTACCGGTTGCAAAGGGGATGATTGGATGGACCAGTGGCTATCATGAGAAAAATTGACAGTTGACAATTGATAATGTCGTATATTGTTAATTGATTGAAATATCATAAAATTGGATTCCAATTTTGACCCTGATTATTGCTTTAATTAGCGAATAATTTACATCGTATCTTTATCTTTGTAAAACTCACTAATTCCAAATTATATCATTCTTTCAATTGTCCATTATCCATTGTCAACTACTTTCAACTACTAAAAATGAAAAATTATCTATTACTGCTACTGCTTTGTCTTCCTTTTTTTGTTTTTTCGGCCTCCCGGGAGGGACGTACTACGATCAACCTAAATGGCATCTGGCAATTCGATCAGACGGTGAATGCCTTTCCCCCAGCGAAGTTTACAAGGACCATCCCGGTTCCGGGATTGGTGCATCTCGCGGAGCCAAAAATTGAGGATTATGACAAATTTTTCAAGCGGCCCGACAAGGTTGAGATAAAAGATCAGCACAATCTCTACAACATCGATTATACCCCGAGGTACAGTTGGTGCCGGAAGATGGTCTTCATTCCAAAGGAACTCGAAGGCAATGAGGGGATGATCACAGTGAAAAAAAGTCAGTATGTGACCCAGATTTACATAAATGGAACCGATATGGGTACCTCGATGGCATGTTATACGCCTGTCGAATTTCCAGTAACAAATGCCCTGAAATATGGCGCCGAGAACGAGATCCTGATCAAAGTGGGCGATAGGGTTTGGCTTCCAGCCGCGGCTGCCGGTGGAACGGACAAGGAGAAAGAGCATTACCTGCCGGGAATTTGGGATGATGTACTGCTCTCGTTTACCGGGAAAGTGCGAATCAACAGATTGCTGGTTTTACCGTCTGTTGCAGGAAAAAAAGTGACGGTTAAGGCACAGCTTAGAAATTTAATTCCGGCGCAAATCTTCGTAGGCGATGCCATGAAAGATTCTGCTACCCTCGATATTTCCCTGGCTGAGAAGTTGACAGGGAAGGTCGTCGCAGGCAAAAGTATCAGGATTTCGACCAAGCGGGACAATCTTACTGAAGTCGTGATGGAAATTCCGGTATCCGGCTTTTCGGCATGGACGCCCGAACATCCCTTCCTCTACCTTGCAAACGCGACACTCCGCAACAGCGATGGAGTAGCAGATACATACAGCAAACAGTTCGGGATGCGCGACTTCACCCGCAAGGGGAAATTCTTTTATCTCAATGGTGAAAAATACATCCTGAGGGGAACGAATGTGACCCTCCAGCGCTTTTTTGAAGATCCCGATTGCGGAAACCTCGTTTGGGACAAAGCGTGGGTAAAGCGGTTGCTCGTCGATTACCCCAAACAGCTCAACTGGAATGCCATGCGCGTTTGTGTAGGCATCGTACCCGATTTCTGGTACGACATGGCTGACGAGTATGGCCTGCTTTTCCAAAATGAATGGCTCTATTGGCAAAATCACGGTTGGGACGATCAGATCAGGACAGAGTACACCGACTGGCTCTGGACGGACGGCAGTCACCCGAGCATCGCCATCTGGGACGCTATCAATGAAAATTGGGACAATTACATCGGAAACATACTGATCCCCGAATTGAAGAAACTGGATCCTACCCGGATATGGGATTCAGGATATATGAAAACGGAGGAGATGCCACTCGACGAAATGGACGAACCTCACCCTTACCAGGGACGCATCAGGGAGAAGGGAGCCGCATCCAAAGATAATTTTTATCCATTGGGTAACCTGGATTTCAAACCGGCCAGGATACAGGAAATTCAGGATGCGAGCACGGTCCAACTAGTGAACGAATATGGCTGGATCTGGTTGTGGCGCAATGGCAAACCCAGCAAATTGACGGTTGAGGTATACGATTATTACCTGGGGAAAAACTCCACGCCCGAACAAAGCAGGCAACTCCAGGCCTATTGGATGGAACTGGAAACCGAGTGGCTTCGAAGCGAGCCCACCATTGCAGGGGTGCTGGCATTTTGCTATCTGGCAAACAATTTCGGCTATACGGGCGATTGGTTTGAGGGCAACATCAAGGATTTGAAACCCACACCTACGCTCGATTGGTTCCGTCATGCCTTTGCCCCGGCTGCAACCTACATCAATCTGACAGACGAACGCTATACCAAATACATCAATCCACACCAGCCAGGGTCTACACTGCTCTTCAACCTGGCAGGAATCAACAATTTACCTAAGCCTGTTATGGGTACAGTTAAACTGAAGGTTTACGATGCATCAGGTAAAATTAGCGGGGAGCAAGTTTTGCCGGTGAAATTGCCCTCTTATTTGCGTACAGATATCCCGGTAGCCATTACTTTGCCGACCCAACCGGGAGGTTATCTGCTGGTGGCCGAATTTACCCCCGAGCATGGGACACCGGTACTGAGCAGAAGGTTTTTGAAGGTAGGGGAGGCTAAAAAATATTCTTATTTCAACTTAAACCCCATCCTCAAATAACGAAGCGGGGATGATTGTTCTTGTGAATCGTGGAATTCTCCTCAGATCTTTTTTTTTGCATCAATACCAGACAAAAAAAAATCTCCCGCGAAATACCCTTAATATCCGCAGAAGATTTTTAATTGAGCTATTATTTGAATGAAACGTGAACTATTTACCTTTTGTAATAAATGTCATAGGCTATCCAGTCGACTACGTATGCTGCAAAGTATACCTGGTGAAGTGAAGTGAACAGGGTAGAGATGTCAGTAATTGATTTGCCGATCAAAGCTGATACAGTAGAGACAGTCCCATCTGCGAAGGTAATCTGAATATCCCGTTTGTTGGTGATAGAATGCTCAGAGTCTTCATCTTCATCGTTGTCAATAATGGTAACAACTGCCTTTGGATCAAGTACCCCATTGACATAAATTTCAGCGGGTGATCCATGCTTTCTAACAATTTTCACATTACCAATGGTAAGTATATATTGGTGTTCGCGACCAAATTTAGCCGTATCTTTCTTGATTGTAAGCAATTTCTCTTGATATAAAATGCCTCCGGCTTTAAGGATAGTAAAGCTTGAGACTGTCGTATCGCCGGATGAATACAGATATTTTGCGGTATATCCATTGGTGAAATCGAACTGGGAGGCATATTGGGTATTATGGTTAGGGCTAACAATGGATTTGATACTTAAACCGCCGGCTTTTACATTATCAATGGTTATATCAGCAACATTGAGGTAGTCATAATCATGGTAATTGTTGTAATTGTTGTGGTAATCAGATACAGAAATGGAGAAATTGTTGGTCAGTGTTGAATCCGCCTTATGATATTCCCTCATATCATGCGGGTTTTTCAGTTTACTCAGGGGTAAATTCACCACCATGTTATTGGTAGAGGCACTTTTTGTAAAAAATCTGATAAGTGGATAATGATTGCTTTCTTCCGTCTTTAACGCCTTGTAATCATATACACCTTTTACAAGGGATAATGGAATGAGCGCACCATAACCGGTGGTTGTTGACATCATCGTTCCTGACTTCAGTGTTGATCCACTGCTGACGCTCAAGAGCTGAAATGCCTGTAAAGACGAAATGTCTGTTATTGCACTATTCAGATTCTGGGTACTGCTGGTCAATGCATCTTTAAGGGGAATTTGGGAAGAATCAGTTTCTGTTTTTGAGCAGCTCAGTACCAGCGAGCTCAAAAGGAATAATCCTGATAATTTAAATGCAACGTTTTTCATTGTTCTACTTATTAATTGATGTAATTTTTACTAATTGTCTATTTACTAATTCAAAGCTAAATCGACTTACATCAAAATAAAAAGCATCTAAGCATAAAGAGGGATATATACACCCAAATCCCTTTTCCGTTCAATGAAAACTGAATTGATTTTAGAATTATTTACTAAAACATCCTTAAGATCGGGGACAAAATCAACATAGAAGAGAGGATAACCAAAACAATAACGGTACTCCAGCCAATAATATTGTTAAAGGGCTTATTAACATATTCCCCCATGATTTTCTTGTTATTGACCAATAAAATCATACAAACCAATACCACAGGCAAAAGTACTCCGTTAATAACTTGTGTCCACAAGGAGATGGCAATAAGAGGAGCACCGGGGATCAGAATGATTCCAGCCGAGATGACCAGAATCGAAGTGTAAAGTACATAAAATTCAGGCGCTTCATCCCATTTTTTATCGATTCCTGCCTCAAATCCGAATGCTTCGCAAACATAAAAGGCGGTTGCCAGTGGTAAAATCGTAGCCGAGAAGATAGAGGCAACAAACAATCCAAAGGCAAAAACCTGAGAAGCGAACTGTCCTGCAAGTGGTTGCAATGCAAGGGCAGCATCTTTGGCTTCGTCGATTGGTATCTTATTTTCATACAATGTGGATGCACAGGCAACCATGATAAAAAACGCTACAACCACCGTGGCTATACAACCGACTATGATGTCGATCATTGTATATTTATAGTTTTTCATTTTTAGCCCTTTTTCAATCACTGATGATTGCATGTAGAATTGCATCCATGGGGCGATGGTGGTTCCGATGATCCCTAAGACCATTGCGAGGCTTTTGCCGTTGACTGGAAAATCAGGATGAATTATGCTGTGCCCAATTTCGTCCCAATGGGGTTTGCCCATAATGGCAGAAATGACGTAGGTCAACAATGAGACGCTGAACACCAGGAATATACGTTCGGCTACTTTGTATGTGCCTTTGACGACAAGTATCCAGACCAAAAATCCGACCACCGGGACGGAGATATACTTGCTTACATGGAATACCTCCATACTGCCTGCAACACCGGCGAACTCGGTAGTTGTATTGCCAATGTCGGCTATCAGTAAACCAATGAAAATGAAAAAGGTAACTTTTACTCCTGCGTTTTCCCGGATAAGATCTGCAAGCCCTTTCCCGGTTACGATACCCATCCTTGCATTCATCTCCTGGATCACAATCAATACCAGAAAAGAGGGAATCAGCGTCCAGATCAGATTATATCCGTACAAAGCACCTGCTACAGAGTAGGTTGTAATACCACCGGCGTCATTGTCAACACTTCCGGTGATGATTCCTGGTCCTAATATTGCAAGGAAAATTCCGATTTTCTTATAAAGGGACCATCTTTTGTGTTTGTCTTTTAGCATGCCTGAGCCCTCTTATTTTTTGTTTGTCCTCCTTTTGTTAACAAGGTCTTCAATGACGTCATGGATGACAACCATACCTTCAAGTTGGTGATTTTTGTTGATGACCGGGATCGTTAATAGATTGTACTTTGAAACCAGTTCAGCCACATCATCCATCTTTTGCTCATCATATAAATAGATTGGATCGTCATTCATAAATGATGAAATGCGGACTTCAGGCTGGGAGACTGCAAGGTCCCGGAAAGAGAAGGTGGCAATAAGTTCATTGTTTTTGTTGACAACGAAGAATCCAAAGAGGGATTCCGCTTCGGGTTTGTTAACGCGCAAATCTTCAAATACAGCTTCAACGGTAGTTTCCTCCTGGTAAGCTAGTATTTCGGTGGTCATGATACTACCCACCTCATAGTTTTCATATTCCAGCAGTTCGCGTACTTCGGAAGAGGATTCTGCCTCCATCTCGTTCAACAGTAATTCCGCCTTCTCCTCTTCGAGCGAATCGAGGATGTCGGCCGCTTCGTTCGCTGGCATCTTCTCCAAAACATCGGCCATTTTTTCGACCGACATGCCTTCGATGATTTTGATCTGGGCTTTGGGCTCCATCTCTTCCAGTACATCGGCAGCCATCTCTTCATCCAGTGCAAGGAAGACCGACTGGCGTGAACGGTTATCCAGATCTTCAATAATGTCGGCCAGATCGGAAGGGTGAAGTGTGTTGAGCTTGGAATAGGTTGAGTTAAGCTTGATGCTCAAATTGGAATAGTCGATCGCCTCCATATCGTCCCAGGAGATGAATTTTGACGGAACGCTGGCTTTGACGAGGGAAAACAGAAACTTGATGGGCTGGGCAATCCCAATGCGACGAAGTAATCCTTCTATACCAACATCAACAGCAATGGCGTAGGTAATGCTGTTGATGGTTACCAGTCTTACATCGTTGACCCTAACAACTTTGCGCCCATTCAGATCCACAATTTGTTTGTCAAGGACCAGGGCAGCCAAAGGAATGCTCTCCTCTTTTTTGTTTTCCGGGAGCTCTTCAAGTTTGTTGCACAATACCAGGAGTTTCCGGTTTTTCTTGGATACCTCGAAATTGTCGAATGAAAAATGATTGACCTGATTTTTTATTTTGAGCGTAATACCGTGGACAACAGGTCTCTCGATGGGTTCCTGATTAGGGGTGAGATCTGCGCTGAGCAACAAATCTTTTACCGTTCCAACAAAATTTCTTTCTGGATCAAAAACTTTTGCACCTATAATGCGGCTTAGAAAAAATGGGACTGTTGAAGTCATACAAGCCTCCTTTGCTTTTTATGAGTTAGCTCAGGAGGACAGACAAAGGCCGATCGTCCCGACTACATCAGGATAAATAATTTGTTTTTACTCGAGCCTTCTTCCATATTACTGGTTTCTATTTTCAGCAGTGGCAAAAGTACAACAATCATTTAGAAAAGCTAAGAAGGAAATCATTTTTTTCTCATTTTCTTCATCTTGACGGGGTGACTCTGAGTCACCCCGTCAAGATGAAGAAAATTGAGTCCAAACTCTTTGATTCTTTTGAAGTTAAGAGTACTGTTTGAATTGTATTCAATGTATTCCGAAAATGAGGAAAAAATCCAGGACGCAGGTGAATGTACCAACCCGGCTCGAACCGGGTTTTGTAAAATGTAGTTGAAACATATATTTGGATAGCCAACATCTGGATTTTCCAGGATCACCTCCTTCATGCGCCCTTTGGTATACCACGAAGTATTGATTTGACTGGGTTCTGTTAAGCATGCTGCTTTCGTCTCTTCCCTGAAAAGCGAACCAGTTCTGATTATTTCCTTATTGATGGCACGAGCATATGATCTTAGCATAATCCCTATTGAATCATTTAATGTTCTCCTTTTCCCATTCCTTTGAACTATTTCACAAGTGTGAACATAAATCATTATGTGGAAATGGTTTGGCATTAAACACCAGGCAAGCAAATCTCCGTAAGGGAGAATAAAATCATGAATTTTATGCAGAAAAAACGAATAATTATTTTTGCTGAAGAAAATTTTCTGTCTGTTATTGCCTTGATTGTAAATGTGGTAAAGGTGGTCGGTTTGAAAAAACATTTCAATGCAGATTTAAGAAGTTTGAAATTCCTATCTACAAGTTAACGTTTTTTCCGGAGAAAAACGAATAACTGACGGGGTGACTCTGAGTCACCCCGTCAGTTATTTATAAAAGCTACTGTAACTGTATCAATACCACAGACTTGGAAGGGATGGTTGCATCGACTTTACCGGATGTAATTTTCACATTTTTGAATTCGGCTTCCGTAACCTGTTCTTTTTTGCCAAAATCGTTGTAGGCATTGATTTTGCTG
>Ga0265297_10009380_pt1 | contig 12632 bp, 9 predicted proteins | sample Munlanlwell13791_FD_192502 | JGI IMG/M metagenome (GOLD analysis project Ga0265297, IMG submission 192502) | Leachate microbial communities from a municipal landfill in Southern Ontario, Canada - Leachate well 137-91 | ecosystem: Engineered > Solid waste > Landfill > Unclassified | place...
GTTATTTTGATGGAAGCGCTAAGATAATTAAATTTATTCTCTAGGCTCTCTTTAATTTTTTCTTCCAGGGCCATGGCTCTACCTCCCGCTCCTTTTAGTTGCTTCTTTTTCTTCCAAGCTGGTTAAAAGCTTAACCACGCCGTCAATAAGTGCCTTGGGGCTGGCCGGGCAGCCCGGAATATACGCCGCAACCGGGATGACTTTATCAATCCCCGAATCCACATTATAGCAGCCGTCAAACACCCCGCCGGAACAGGCGCAGGCGCCCACTGCCACCACGAATTTAGGCTCGGGCATCTGTTCATAGATCCGGCGTAATCTATCTTCTATTTGTTTGGTCACCGGCCCGGAACAAACTATTATATCCGCGTGGCGCGGCGTGCCTTTTAAAACTATCCCAAAACGCTCCAGGTCGTATCTAGGAGTAAGTGCGGCAATAAGCTCAATGTCGCAGCCATTACAGGCGCCGGTATTAAAATGCAGGATCCACGGCGATTTTATTCTTGCCCAGGTAACTATCTTTTTGACTAAGCTCATCGTACTAGACTATTTCCTTAATAATATATACAGACTGATAATGCCCCCGACAATATAAAACAGCGCCAAGGCCAGCGTGCCCGGATCTATCCGCGGTATGCTGGTAATGATCAAGGTAGCTACGTGCGCCAGCGTAAAAAAGAAAACAAAGGAAAAAAACTGGCTGTAATCCGGCTGGGCAGTATTGTCGAAATTACTCTCTCCGCAGGCGTAAGATTCGCAACGGCCGGGAGCAGATTTCCTCTGGGAGCGAAAGGCCAAGCCGGTAAATAATCGGTTCAGAATAAAAATCACCGCTAAGATAATTGTAAAAACAACCGCGGGATTAACCAGGTATTTTTCCATAAAATCAACCTTTTAACTTTCTGATGTTCCTGGAATCCAGTGAATTACTGTGGAGATGGATACCTAAGACAACGCCTACGGCTATAGTCATTATCACTACTTCCATAACAATAATACTGACCACCATTGCCTGGGCCAGGGCCATATTCCCGTTTTGCCGGCCAGCCGCGATGATTAAAAGCGTGACCGCTTTAATCAAGATCTCGATACCGATCAGGACGCGGAGCAGATTGTAAGTTGCCAGGATGCAGTATATGCCGATAGCCAAAAGCAGGACCACAAAAATTGCGCTAAGCACTCTTCTTCCTTTCCTTAAACAATACTACCACGCCAAAGACGCCGCCGAACAGTATGATGATCTGGCCTAATAGATCAAACTGCCTCAGGTGCCATAAGACAAAACGCGCGCTGTCCGGAGTTTGGGCCGCAGGCAATGGCGCCTTAAATTTTACGCTGATCAGAACAAGGATTACCCCTAAAATAATCACGATCAAAGGCAGCACCCAGAAACGCGCCATCCTCGAGTGCATATGCTCAAGGGCCTCTTTAAAAGTCAAGGGCTGGGTAAGGCTGATGACGCTGATAAATAAAACCGGAATCAGCCCTGCGCATACGGACAATTCCAAGACCGCGGCCAGGCTGGCACCCATATTAAACATGATCAAAGTCAGGATAGCACTGGCCAGAGCCAGACCTAGGCTTGCGCGCAAAAGACTCCGGGTCATTACCGTCCATAAGGCTGTCAGGACCAATAATATTAAAATAATTAAATCTAAAAACAAACTATCCTCCCAAAACCGTATTAAAACTCAAGATAAATTTATCCAGTACCAACGGCAAAAATATGCCTGCTCCCACGATGATAACCGCCAGTAATAACGCAGGGAATACTAGGCTAAAACCCGCTTCTTTAATATGCTTGAACTCGGCATTAAGCTTACCAAAAAAGACACTTCTCTGCAGACAGAGGAAATAAGCCAGGGTCAAAATACTTCCTAAGATAGCGATTACCGCGTAAGTTTGGTAACCTGCGCTCCAGAGCGCGATAATAATGATCAATTTGCTCCAAAAGCCCGCTAACGGCGGTATACCGGCGCAGGATAAGCTCCCCAGGACCGAAGTCAGGCTGGTTATGGGCATTTGGCTGCCTAAACCGCCCATTTTATGAATATCCCTTGAGCCCAACGCCTGCTCTACTGCCGCGGAATTTACGAAAAGCAGCGACTTAAATACCGCATGGTTAAAAATATGCAAGGCTGCTCCGGCCAGGCCCAAAGCCGTGCCCGCGCCTACGCCTAAAATAATATAGCCCATCTGGCTGATACTGGAATAACTCAGCATGCGCTTAAAATCAGACTGGGTCAACGCAGCTAGCGCTCCGATAATTGCTGAAAAAGCGCCGATAAACAAGAGTACGGATTTAATGCTCAGACTGAAACCGGTTATGGAGACTAATATCCTGATGAGAACATATATGCCGGCGGTTTTGGTTATTATACCGGCTAAAAATACGGATGCCGCAGCCGGCGCCGCAGTATAAGCGTCAGGCACCCAGCCGTGAAAAGGCATAAGCCCGGCTTTAATAAATAAAGCTGCAAGAAACAAGGCCATTGCCAGATTGATCAAAAGGCTTTTATCCTGGGCCAGGAGCGCAGAATGAATAGCGGAAAAATGCGTGCTTGCGCTGACCAGGAAGAATAAGGCGATACCGGCGATCATTAAGACCGAGGCTATACTAGAGAGCAGGATATATTTGAACGCACCTTCCAACCCCAGCTCCTCCCGGTTAAACGCAATCAGGATAAAGGAGGCGACGGCCGTAATCTCTAAAAATATATAAAGAGAGAATATATCTTTGGCTAAGACTATACCGTTCATTCCGGCTACGGCAATTAAAAGTATGTTGATAAAATTGAACTTATCGTCGCTATCTTTTAAAAATAGGGAATTGGCGCATAAAGTAACCAAAGCGACCAGGCCGATGCAAAACAGCATGACCTTGCTTAAAACATCTACTCCCAGATCAAAATTAAAAATATTAGCCAGGACAGCCGGATTGATTTTATCCAAACCCAAACCGGGAATTATGCTCACCGCCATCTGCAGCAGAAATAAAACCGCGCACACCCCGCAGCTCAACCTTTTATTTACTTTCCTAAAAGGAAGGTTCAGGATAAAGCTGCTCAAAAATGGGACCAAGACAAATAATGCGTACACCCTAAAATTTCTCCTTCTTCTTTAGGGACGGTTCTCAAGCTAATCTCAAAGCGTCCCCTTTAAAGGGACGCTTTAGCTTTGAGTTGAGAACCGTCCCTATCGTATAACCAATAAGCCAAAAATAACCAGCATCCCTACGAGCGACCAAGCCAGGTACACCGAATAATTCCCTGTGTGCATCTTCCTGATCCCCGAAGAAAAACCATACGCCAGACGCACGGTAAATCCGTCAGAGAGCCAGTTTATTCCCCGGTCTATCCCCAGGCTGATCCTGGAAATAATACTCACTAAACCTAATCCCCAATTATAGGGGTCAAAAAATCTTTTCTCGGCTAAATCATAAATCTTAGCCAGGCCAGGCGCATAACGGATATGGTCTAAGGCATGTAAACCGCTACCCTTGGCCCGGACGCCTAAAATATGGTTCACTAAAGCTAAAAATAAAACCACACAAGTAATAACCACCAGCTTCATGCTGGCGGGGAAACCGCTGAAATTATGCCCGGCTAATTTTCCAGCCAGCACCGGCTGAATTAAATGTTTTAACGGTAACTGATTAAATACGCCAAAGACCACACAAACAATGGCAATTACAGCCATGGGAAATAACATACTCCAGTGAGCCTCTTTGGTCTTTGTGTTTTCAGAACCGAGCTTACCTAAAAACGCGGCGTGCCCCAATTTTAAGAATGAGGCAGCGGTAAAAAATGAGCCTAAAACTGCGGCCAGATAAAATATCCATCCCCGCTCAATTGCCGCCTCATAAACCAGCTCCTTGGAAAAAAAGCCATTAAACGGCCAGACCCCCGATATAGCAAAAGCAGTAATCAGAAAGCAGCCGAAGGTAACCGGCATCTTCCTGCCTAGCCCGCCTAATTTCTCCAAATTAGTCGTACCGGTCTGTTTCTCCACGTTGCCGGCAGTAAGGAATAGCCCGCTTTTATATAAAGCATTGTTAATCATATGGAAGATCCCGCCGACGATGCCCACGGGAAGGGCAGTACCGATACCTAAGATCATATAGCCCACCTGGCTTACGGCGTGGTAGGACAGGAGGCGCTTATAATCCTTCTGGATTAAAGCCATCATTACTGCCAGGACAATCGTGATTGCGCCGATAACCATAAGCAGCGTGCTTAATGTTGAATGCGCAGTGAACTGGAATAAATCCAGCGCGATCCTGGTAAGAAAATATATACCTAAGAGCTTCTCTAATGCCGCCGGGATAAGGCCCATAAAAGGCAGCGGTGCGTCAATTGCCGCATCCGGTATCCAGGTATGAAACGGCATTGCCCCGCCTTTTGAGATTGCGCCGATCATAAGGAGTATAAAAGCTAAATTTGCCAGGGTATTATTTAAGGGAAGGTTTATACTGGAGATAACCATCGTTCCGCTAAGGTGTGCGGTTAAAGCAATGCCTGCCATCAGGCATAAATCAGTTATCCCTACGATAATAAAAGCTTTGGTAGCGGTTTTAAAAGCATCCTTATTACCGAGAGCGATCATCCCGAAAATTAAAACCAGAAATCCTTCCCAAAAGAAAAGCATAGCTAGAAGATTATCGGCTAAAAACACGCCGTTACTAAAACCCAGGCAGAGGAGAAAATAACCGTAAAACTGGCTGACAAATTTTTTCCCCTGCATAAAAACAACAGAATATAAAGCAATTAAGAAGCCAAAGAACCCGGTAGACAAAAGCATAAAGGCGCTGAAATTATAGACCCTAAACGATAAGCCCAGACCCGGACCAATCCAAGGCAAAGTAAAAGTAAAATCCTGTGGGAATAAAAATACGGACAAACACAGCCCGGCCAGGCTAGAGAGGATCAACAAAGCTTCTTTTACCCGCCGCACCTTATGCGGAAAAAGAAACATACCTACGCCTGAAAATAGAGGAATAATTATTATCAGGAGTAAAGCTACAGCCGTCATTTAATCGCTCCTAACATCTGCCAAGCAGCGGTTTGCGCGAATTTATAGGGATAGTAAATTAAAATTCCCGCAACCAGAGAAAGTCCGGCGAGCGCCGCGACAGTTGCGACCATAATCGGGCTGGACTCTTTTGCCTGAATGTTTGCCTTGCCTAAAAATACCAGGTTAAAAACCCTGAAAAGATAGATAATAGTCATGCATGCGGCGATGAGGAATATAAGGACTACCCAGAGCCTCTCCGAAGCTAACGCGCCGTTAAATACCAAAAACTTACTGAAAAAACCCCCGAAGGGCGGCACGCCCATTATGGAAAAAGAGCAAAATAAGAAAGCGACAGCCGTTACCGGCATGGTAGAAATCAGCCCGCCGAGCTTGGTAATATCTTTGACTTTGGCGTTCTGCTCAACTATGCCGGCACAAAGGAATAACCCGGCCTTAGCCAGGCCATGCATCAGGATATAAAGTAGTGCGCCCAATATGGCCACTCCATTACCTATGGCTAAGCCGAAGAAGATAAAGCCGATCTGACTGATCGTAGAATAGGCAATAATCCTTTTTAAATCCGTCTCCAGGAGCGCAGCGCCTGCAGAAACAATCGCGCTTAGGCCGGCAACTAAAGGCACAACCGTATGCCATAAGACATCCGGGGTAATATTCACGATAAAAATGCGGGCGAAAACATAGACGCCTATTTTGACTAAGACCGCGGCGTGCAGAAGTGCGGTAACCGGGCTGGGCGCGACACCGGCATCCGGAAGCCAGGTATGAAACGGCAAAGTTGCCGATTTAGAGAATATACCGGCCAGGATCAAAATTACTGTCAAGTTAGATATTAATTGTGTCTTAAAGGCCTCTCTAATTACGGGCAAATCAAATGAACCGGCCTGTTCATAAATAGCTAAGAAACCAATTAACATAACCAGGCTTCCGAAAACCGTCACTAAAAAGGCTTTGTCCGCTTTCAGCACATAGGATTTGTCCCTGAAAAATCCTATCAGGCGCCAGCTGGTAATAGCGGTTATCTCCCAGAATATATAAAGGAGAATAAGATTGGCGGAAAAAATCAGACCGATCATGGCGCCCAAGAAAAGCGTAACCATAAAATAATATTCATTCTGATTTTCGTAGTGGCTGATATAGCCGAATGAATACAAGACGATGAGCGCGCTGATTAAGCTTGAGACGCAGGCCATAAATACCGCCAGGCTGTCTGCCAGCAGGGTAAAATTAAGCCCGAGCGCGAACTGCCTGGTAATCAAGACGGTCTGGCCGGATAAAACCAGCGGGATCAGCCTTAAACAAAGAATAAATGAAGACGCGATAAAAATAAAAGAAAGCAGGTTCCTTAAACGACTGGAGGCCCTGGCAGCCAGGGGCAGGCAGAACGCGCCGATAACCGGGATAAAAATCGCACCTATGACTAAATTAGCATAACCCATAATCTGATTACCCTTCTAACTTACCCCTCTGCTATCTTTATTATCCCTATATGATGATAATAAATTTGACTCTATTCAGGTAGGCCTCCCTGCCGCCAGGCAGGGTAGGCAGGCTTAAAAAGCCCTGCAGTAAGGCTGGTTAACGCGAATCGGGTAGTATTTTACCAAAAATACCCTGGCTGTCAAGCCTAATAGAAAAAAATTATCTTAGGAAATTTATACAGCTAGGGAGGATTTATTATGCGCAAGTACTAACCTTAAGCATGATACCCCTGGATAGCCCTTATTTCCAAACTACCCTTTACGAGAGCCTCAATCCCATTTACCGCTGCCTGAGCGCCCTGAAGCGTAGTAATACAGGGTATACCATGCCTAACTGCCGAATCCCGGATCAATCTCATATCTGAATGGCTGGAATAACCGGACGTGGTATTAATCACTAACTTTAATTCTCCTTTTCTAATAAGCTTTAATATCCGGCTATCACCTTCACTAATCTTGCCCACTAGCTGCACTTTTATATTATTAGAAACAAGAGACTTATAGGTGCCTTGGGTGGCAATAAGTTCAAAATCCATATCCGCGAGCTTCTTGGCAATAAAAACCATACCTCTCTTATCGCCATTCCTGACGCTGATAAGAATCTTGCCCCAGGCAGGAAGGGCCTGGTTAGCGGCAAGCTGGGATTTGTAAAAAGCCTTGCCGAAAGAAAGATCTACTCCCATGACCTCTCCGGTTGACTTCATCTCTGGGCCCAGCAAAATATCTACCCCGGAGAAACGGGAAAAAGGCAACACCGATTCTTTTACGGAAATATGCCGCACTTGTTTTTCTCGGGTGACTTTGAGCTCCCGGAGAGTTTTACCCGCCATTACCTTAGCTGCTATCTTGGCCAAGGGAATTCCGGTGGCTTTACTCACAAAAGGAACGGTTCTGGAAGCGCGGGGATTTACCTCCAATACATAAACCTCATCCCCTTTAACGGCAAATTGAATATTGATCAGTCCTTTGACCTTGAGCTCCTTCGCTAAAGCCTGAGTATATCTTCTTATCAGATCAATGATTTCATCCCCCAGGGTATGCGGGGGGAGAACACAGGCTGAATCCCCCGAATGTATACCCGCTTCTTCAATATGTTCCATGATTCCGCCGATTACCGTTTTTTTGCCGTCACTAAGCGCATCCACATCCACTTCCACGGCATCCTCCAAAAATTTATCGATCAGGATCGGATGTTCCGGTGATACCTCCCGGGCCACTTTTACGAATTCAACCAAAGATTTTTCGTTATAAACTATTTTCATTGCCCGGCCCCCTAAAACATAGGAAGGCCTGACTAAAACAGGAAAACCGATTTTCTCGGCAATTTGGATTGCCTCTTTTATCGAGTCCGCGGAGCCATTTTCCGGCTGATGTATCTTTAATTTTTTTAAAATCTTAGCGAATTTGCCTCTATCCTCGGCAAGATCAATGGATTTAACGCTAGTGCCGATAATCGGCGCACCGGCCTTCTCTAATTGCCTGGCCAGATTTAAGGGAGTCTGCCCACCGAGCTGGACGATTACCCCGACCGGCTTTTCTTTGTCGATAATATTCATTACATCTTCAAAGGTAAGCGGCTCAAAATATAGCTTATCCGAGGTATCGTAATCAGTAGAGACTGTTTCGGGATTAGAATTTACCATAATCGTCTCAAATCCCAGTTCTTTCAGGGCGAAAGACGCATGGCAGCAGCAATAATCAAACTCAATCCCCTGTCCGATCCTGTTCGGGCCGCCGCCTAAAATCATAATTTTTTTCTTCGGAGAGACCCTCGCCTCATCCTCCTCTGCATAGGTCGAATAATAATAAGGCGTAGAAGCCCTAAACTCGGCTGCGCAGGTATCTACCAATTTGAAACCAGCCTCCAGGCCATTCTGCTTGCGCCGCCTCCTAATCGAGATTTCATCGGAACAGGTAAGGTCGGCAAGTTGTTGATCGCTAAAACCGTATTCTTTGGCCTGCTTTAATAATTCCTTACTTAGGGTGTGATTCTTTAAGTAACTATTTTTAAGGTGCCTTTCAAAAACTGTTATCTCTTTGATATTCTCTATAAACCAGGGATCAATGCGGGTCAACCGGCTGATCTTATCTACGCTGTAGCCTTTCTGTAACGCATATTTAAGATAAAATATCCTTGAGGCGTTCGGCTCTTTTAACCTTTGGTTTATCTTGCCGGCAGGAATCTTTCTATAATCCAATTTATTATCCAGCCCCGTATGGCCAATCTCTAAGCCCCGCAGACCTTTTTGCAGCGCCTCCTTAAAGGTACGGCCGATAGCCATAGTCTCGCCGACTGATTTCATGGAAATGCCCAGAATATCCTTGGCCTCCGGAAATTTTTCAAAAGTAAACCTGGGAAGCTTCACTACGCAATAATCAATAGCCGGTTCAAACGACGCAGGGGTCTCCCTGGTGATATCGTTTTGAATTTCATCCAGGGTATATCCTACCGCAAGTTTGGCCGCGAATTTAGCGATAGGAAATCCGGTAGCCTTGCTGGCCAAGGCGGAACTTCGGGATACTCTCGGATTCATTTCAATTACAACCATCCTGCCGGTTTTAGGATTAACCGCGAATTGAACATTAGAGCCGCCTGTCTCAACCCCAATCTCCCTGATTACCGCAATGGCTGCGTCCCGCATTTTCTGGTATTCTTTATCGCTCAGAGTTTGCGCCGGCGCAACAGTAATAGAATCTCCGGTATGCACTCCCATCGGATCAAGATTTTCGATAGAGCAGACAATAACTACGTTATCTTTTTTATCCCGCATTACCTCCAGTTCATATTCCTTCCAACCCACGACCGATTCTTCAACCAGGATTTCGCTGTTCATACTACTCTGTAATCCCAAATCTGCCAGGCGCTGGAATTCGGCCATATTCCTGGCTATTCCGCCGCCGGTGCCGCCTAAAGTAAAGCCCGGCCTGACAATAGCAGGAAACCCGATTTTCCTGGCGGCCTTAAGCGCTTGATCCATATTGTAGGCCAAAAGGCTTTTCGGCAGGTCCAACCCTATCTTCAGCATGGATTTTTTAAAATAATCCCGATCCTCGGCTTTCTTGATCGCTTCATAACTAGCACCGATCATTCTGACCTTATATTTATTGAGAATACCCTGTTCTACTAATTTAACCGTAGTATTCAGGCCTGTCTGCCCGCCAAGTGTCGGGATAAGCGCATCCGGCCTCTCTTGGGCAATAATCTTCTCAATAACCTCCGGAGTTATCGGTTCAATATAGGTAAAATCGGCCATTTCAGGATCAGTCATAATCGTAGCGGGATTGGAATTAACCAATACTACTTTAAAGCCTTCTTCCCTTAACGCCTTACAGGCCTGGGTTCCGGAATAGTCAAACTCGCAAGCCTGGCTAATGACAATTGGGCCTGAACCAATGATTAAAATCTTTTTTATATCTTTCCGTTTAGGCATATTTTTCCATTATCTTGATAAACTCTGCGAATAAATACCCGGCATCGCGCGGTCCAGCGGAGGCCTCGGGATGGAATTGCATGGAGAAAATCGGTAATTTCCTATGCCGCATCCCTTCCAGCGTCTGGTCATTCAAATTCAGATGGGTGATTTCAATTTCTTTATGGTCCAGAGAATCTATATCCACGCAAAAACCGTGATTCTGCACGGTAATGTAAACCTTTCCGGTCTTTAGCTCCTTAACCGGATGATTAGCACCGTGATGGCCAAATTTAAGTTTATAGGTTTTGCCGCCTAAGGCCAGGCCGAGGATCTGATGGCCGAGGCAAATGCCAAAGATAGGCAACCGGCCAATTAATTTTTGGGTAGTTTCCATAACGTAACTGATTGCGGCTGGGTCTCCCGGACCGTTAGAAAGCAATAACCCATCCGGTTTAAGTTTCAGGATCTCCTCAGCCCCGGTATGCGCAGGCACGACTACGGCCTGACATCTATTCTTTGAAAGTTCCCGTAAAATGTTATATTTAACTCCGCAATCCAGAACAACCACCTTATACCTATTGCCTTTCGGGCGCATCCAGGTATAAATCTCATTCTTGGTAACTTCTCTAACTAAATCCACGCCAACCAGCCCGCGGGAATTTTTAGCTTTCTGCACCAGCCTTTTTGCATCAAGGTCCGAGGTGGATAAAACTGCTTTCATTGCCCCGGCTTCCCGGATATGCAAAGTAAGGCTGCGGGTATCCACTCCCTCAATCCCCAAGAGATTATTTTCCTTAAGATACGCAGCCAGTGTTTTTTGTGAACGCCAGGAGCTGGGTCGCTTGCAGCATTCTTTGACTACTAAGCCTTCGGCAAAAGGTTTAAACGATTCTACGTCTTCCGGGTTTATCCCGTAATTACCGATCAAGGGATAAGTCATAGCGATAATCTGGCCTCTATAGGATGGATCGGTAAGAATCTCCTGGTATCCGGTCATGCTGGTATTAAAAACCACCTCGCCGTATCTTTCTCCGCTGGCGCCGAAAGATTGGCCCCTGAATATCTTTCCGTCCTCTAAGGCTAGTATGGCTTCCATTGTTTTAAATTTTAGCTTCTTGCGCCGCTTTGATGAACCCTTTAAATAACGGGTGGGCTCTATCCGGTTTGGATTTAAATTCCGGGTGAAACTGCACGGCAATAAAATACGGATGATTTTTTAGCTCTACTATCTCAACTAAATTTTTCTTGGGGTATATACCAGAGAAGAACAAACCCTTCTTCTCTAATGACTTCCGGTAGGCGTTATTAAACTCGTACCGGTGCCGGTGCCGCTCCCAAATCAAGACTTGGCCAAAAACTTTAAAAACAAGGGTATCCTTCTTAATCTTACAAGGGTATGCTCCCAGGCGCATGGTCCCGCCTAAATCCTTAATTTTCTCTTGCTCTGCTAACAAACTGACTACGGGGTACTTTGTCTTAAGCTTAAATTCAGTGGAATTAGCTTCGGTTAAGCCACAGACATTTCTGGCAAATTCTATCACCGCACACTGCATCCCCAGGCAAAGCCCCAAAAATGGAATTTTATTTTCACGCGCAAATCTAATCGCCTTAATCTTTCCTTCAATGCCCCGGTAACCAAAACCACCGGGCACCAGCACCCCCGAGGCCTCCGCCAAAAGTTTATCTGCGCCTTTTTTTTCGATATCTTCGGAGTCCACCATCATAATTTCAACCTTACAATTATTGGCAATTCCCGCGTGCGCTAATGCCTCATAGATGGACTTATAAGCATCCTGCAAGGCAATATATTTTCCGACGATAGCAATCTTAGTTTTGCCCTGAGGCTGAAGCGCTCTTCCGACAACATTTTTTTCCCAATCCTTTAAATCCGAAAACTTACAAATCAGATTAAAATGGCTCAGGATAATCTCATCTAAAATTTGCTTTTTAAAAACTAACGGAATCTGATAAATCGAGCCGACATCCCTGGCTTCGATAACCGCCTCTTTCCTAACATTACAGAATAAAGATATCTTTTCCTTGAGCTCTTCCGACAGGGATTCTTCTGTACGGCAGATAAGGGCATCGGGTTGGATCCCGATTTCGCGTAATGTCCCTACGCTATGCTGGGTAGGTTTAGTTTTTATTTCTCCGGAAGCTTTTATATAGGGCACAAGAGTTACATGGGCATAAAACACATTTTGGTATCCTACATCCAGTCTAAATTGCCGGGCCGCTTCCAAAAAAGGCAGGCTTTCAATGTCGCCTACCGTACCGCCAATCTCAACAATAACCACAGAGGCTTTGGAAACTTCAGCAGCCTTTTTAATTCTTTCCTTGATCTCATTAGTAATGTGGGGGATTACCTGGATGGTCTTGCCTAAATAATCACCGTGCCTTTCCCTGGCAATTACGGCGTTGTAGACCTGGCCCGTAGTTACATTATTAAATTTAGTGGTTTTAGTATGGGTAAACCTTTCATAATGGCCCAGGTCCAGGTCTGTTTCTGCTCCGTCATCAGTAACATAGACTTCGCCGTGCTGATAAGGATTCATTGTTCCGGGATCGATATTAATATAAGGATCAAATTTCATCAGCGCCACTTTTAATCCCCGGGATTCCAGAATTTTACCGATCGAGGCAGAAGTAATCCCCTTGCCTAAGCTCGAGATCACCCCACCGGTTACAAATATGTACTTAGTCATCG
>Ga0265297_10009381_pt1 | contig 12631 bp, 10 predicted proteins | sample Munlanlwell13791_FD_192502 | JGI IMG/M metagenome (GOLD analysis project Ga0265297, IMG submission 192502) | Leachate microbial communities from a municipal landfill in Southern Ontario, Canada - Leachate well 137-91 | ecosystem: Engineered > Solid waste > Landfill > Unclassified | place...
GAAGCTCATATGCTTACTAAAGAGGCCTTCAACGCGCTTTTGAAAACTTTGGAAGAGCCGCCCGAACAAGTGATTCTGATTTTAGCCACCACCGAGTTCGAGAAAATTCCCGCCACCATCGTCTCCCGAACCCAGCAGTTTCATTTCAAAAAAATCCCCCTGATGGAAATCAGGGAAAAAATGAAAAAAATCGCCGAAAGCGAAAAACTGGAAATTTCAACCGGCGCCCTGGAATTAATCGCGGCTTCGGCCGAAGGCAGTTTCCGGGACGCGGAATCGCTTTTGGACCAGTTGTTGTCTTTCGGCTACCAAAAGATAAGCGTGGATGAAGTGGAAAAAATGGTCGGCAAAGTCACCTTTTCCAAGATAGCGGCTTTCGCCGAAACGCTCCTTAAAGGACAGCTCGATAAATCCCTAAAGGAACTGGCGGAAATCGAGGATGACGGCTATAATCTGGTTCAGTTCAACAAGGATTTAATCCAGTATTTGAGAAAGGCGCTGGTTTTGAAATTCGAGCCGGGTTTGGAAAAAGCGTTTCAGGAAGAACTGACTCCCGAAACCCTCGTAAAACTTAAAAACCACTCGGAACTAATCAAGGAAAAACATCTGGAACTTTTAAAGGCGCTAATCAAGGCCTACGGCCAGATGCGCTACAGCCAGTTTCCGATTATTCCGCTCGAAGTAGCGATTGTGGAAAGTTTGAAGTAAGAATATTATGGGATCGGATTAATAATAATTGGGGGGTCGTCTAATGGCCCCTAGGTCGCATAGCGACCGGGGTCCCGGTATGTTTATGCCCTACCTATATATCTTAAAAAGTTTAAAAGATGAAAAATTATATGTTGGTACATGTAATGATTTGGAAAAACGCATTCAGAAACATAATGAAGGTTTTGTAAAAAGCACAAAATATCGGCGGCCTTTGAAATTAGTTCACAGCCAATATTTTGGTACTTTATCCGAAGCTAGAAAAAAGGAGTGGGAATTGAAATATACGCCTTGGGGCGGTAAATTTAAAAAAGACTTAGTGTCCAAAGCTGCGGGATCGTCTAATGGTAGGACATCGCCCTTTGAAGGCGAGTATCTTGGTTCGAATCCAGGTCCCGCAGCTTTGGACACTAAAGGGCATAAACATACCTAGGGATAGGACATGGGCCTTTGAAGCCCAGTATCGGGGTTCGAGTCCCTGCCCCCCAGCTTTAAATCCCAAAACTTCATTTTTTCGCTCTAATAAAAGAAAATCAGAGGTTCGAACCTTTAGTCTCCGACTGCAAATTCTCCTTCTGAAAATATTTAGCTCGAGGCCGCATGGCCGAACATATAGCCTTAGACCGCTAAAATGGCGATACAAATTACAGTTCTTGATTGTAACCATCTATCAGAGATTGTACTTTCATGGCTTCATAATCCAATAAACCGATTGTTTTAAGATTGAGTTGTTTCAGCCTAATAACAAGTTCATTAATTTGCATTTCCTCTTTGATAACCAAGCCGATCTTATTGATGGCTGATGATGGTATTCCATACTCAAGAAGAACGGCCAAGTACTTAGGAACAAAGCTATTTTCAACGGTGGTTGCCAAAACCGTATAGTCACCCGGCTCAAGACCTTTCTTCTCGCACACATATTTCTGTAGTTCAGACATTACAACGAGCAGTTTGGGAAGTTTATAATTAAGCCAGTGCTGAGTAGCTTGCAAGATCATGTTGATAGTCTCTTGTAATCTTTCATCATTATTAGGAATCTCTTTAATCCAGTATTCTGACTCATAATTCATCTTGATTAATACTCGTGCAGACTTGTGTTTACAATATTGGAGAGTAAGCGTGGCTAATTGGGCAGGGCTACGAACACCCCCATTTGATTCTCCTTTTTGACGAAGATGTGTCCATCCAAGTGCGATAATGTAATTAAGCTGATTGTATTTTGGAAATCCCTTCCAGTGCATTAGGGAATAGTTAGTGTCAATATTTTTCTCAAGAAGTTCAAGTATTTCTAACTGGCCCTCAATCGGCACTCCTTTATTTCTTCTAATGAGTTCCTGAACTTTCGGATCGAGTTGTCTAAATTTTTCCAATTTTTTTTCAGCCACTTGTTTGATATCTTTCGGATCAATCTGCACCAATAACTCAACGGTAGCGTTTTTCTGAGTAAAAAGAGGTATATCAACGTCAATCTCCATTGGTGTTGGTTCTTTATGAAACTGAAACACTCGTCCCACAAAATGCCGATTCATCCTGCCCGTTCTACCCGCAATATTCTTGAAATCAAAATAGTCGATCGGCTTTGGGCCCTTCATTCGGTCTAAGAGAACCACATTTTTTGCAGAAGTGTTCACACCTTCTATAAGAGTAGAGGTGCAAAACAGGTATCGAATTTTTTCATTATTAAAAGAATCAACTATCGAACTAGAAAGATGCCTAGGAATAATTCCGTTATGAATTCCAATCGAATAGTCCAACGCCTTCGACATGATCCAGTTTTCATCAATGTTCTCTTTTATCCATTCCATGATTACTTTATCAGAAACTGGAAGTTTTAGGTCATCCACGCCCCTCTTTTCTAGAAAGGCAATAAAACGTCGAGCAACCTTGAAAGTCTTTATAGGAGAGGAACAATAAATAAGACTCGGTTCATTAAGAGTAGTTAAGAGGTTGAACAAATCTCCCTGCACTCTGGCATCTTTATAAATATTGTTTAATTTTATCTTGACTGATTTGTATTTAAGGACAGGGAGTGCCTCTATTAATTTTTCAACCCCGCTCTTGAAAAAAATCTCTGTCTCACGTGAGCCGGTAAACAGTTGATTCCAAAGATCATTTTCTATCTCTATCTTGTAAACCCTCTCTTTGTCCAGTGATATGTGCGTGTAATTGTACAGATCATGCTGAGCGACTTTCTCATAAAGTCTCACAATATCTACAGCAACCGTTGCATAATTCGTTTTCTCCCATTGAGCGTTGTAAGTCTCAGAGAAATCTTCGGGGATATTCTTAATGTTGGGCCCAAGCATATAAAATTTCTTTGTGAGCTTTAGTAAGCGATATACGGCTTCATTCAAGGAAGTGGCACGTTCGTCGTCTCTATCCATACTAAGTTTATAGAACTCATCAACGATGAAAAAATCTATTGGCGGAAACTTAGGATATTCAACAACTCTCTCTCCGGTAAACAAAAAGAGGTTTCTCTCATTCTCACTAAATTTCTGCGTTGTAGAAACAACTATGGTGTAGTCACTAGAATATTTCTGGAGCTTTTTCCTTGTTTCATCAAGCAAAGCTAAAGTGGGTTGGATAACAACGACGTTCTTATACTTTTTACTTGCCACTAATTCCTCTATGAGTAGACTCTTGCCGAAACTTGTTGGAGCACTCACTATCAAGCTCTTGTCTGAGTGCAAAAGTACGTTGGAGAGTTCCATTTGTTCGGAATGTAGAAACTTATCTTTCAAAAAGTCCGACCGATGGAATTCTTGGCGTAGCAAAGAAGCACCGCTCAATTTTTCAACTTTTGTATATGGATAGAGACCGGAGGCTTCAATAAGGTCATTCCAAACACACTGCGCTGCTTCGGGCACTTTATCCCATGAATCCAAAACCCGAATTACCAAGTCTCGACCGAACCCCACAGTTTCTTTGCCCATCAATAGACTGGAGCATGTTTGGGATACAGCAAAGAGAATCCCGAGATCCCATTTATCTTCTAATAGAACATCCCTTGCTGTTTTATAATCCTTTTCAGTCATAGACGTTTATATATTCTGAGCACTACTCAAACGTTTATGGAACTCTGTGTTGAGTTCATCTTTATTCGGAACAGGTAAGAGCATAAGAATTATTTCCAAGTTAGTGTGTATATTCTTCTTATCAAATTCTGCCTTTAACCCTCGGCACTCTTTCTCAAAAGCCTCGAGATACTCCTTCGTCTGATCTGTATATGACTTGAATATATCGCTCGTATAAGTGCATACAAGCGGAATACACACCGACTGAAATATTTCATCTAATCTTTTATGTCGATGCATCAGCTGTTTCCAGTATTCACTCTCTGGCGTCTCATTGTGAATTCTCCTTGAGATAAGGTTGAACTCAGCCCTCAAATAGTCTTCTTCGAAATGTTCTTTTACATCTTTAAGTAGGGCATTTATGCCTTCCATCCCGTTTCCATAAAACTTTGATTCACCAAGCCACAGCTTTTTTACATTATCCTCGACCGAGATGTGCACGCCATCAAAGCCATGTACCGCGACATTATTAGTGTCCTTGAAATAGATCTTTGAAACGAGTGGAGTTGTGTTACAGAAATCTCTCAGAAGAAGATGGAGCACGATCTCTCCGAACTCGCCACGCCTTTTATATTTATCTGTTGTATAGATGGTCTTTGCTGCCTCTCGTAGTTTGTTGACGATCGCAGTGTACGGGATATTCTTTGCCTCATAGTAGCCAAATGCAAATTCCGGCACGACATCCATGACGATGTCTAAAAGCGGCTGAAGCCTGAACTTATTTTGATCAAATCCAACATTATAGGCACGGAGGGTTGCCTCCGAGATCCTCTCGTCAATAACGGGCTCTGACTTGAAGGGTCTAGTCATGGCCTTCATTGATTAATTTTAAGATGTCCTGTTTCTTATATCGCCTGTCTTTTCTGGTACCAAAACGAATTGGTTTAAGTATTCCTTTCTTATCCCAGTTTCTTAACGTGTTCGGATGACAATTCAAAAGCTCGCATACTTGTTTTAAAGTCAGTATTTCCGGTAGATTTTTGTTCCCACGTACTCTCTCCATTCCACATTACCTACCATAAGTTAACAAGAAAGTAAATAGAGGGACGGCTTAATAACAAACTTACTACTACTAAGTAGTATAAAATTAACCAAAAGGACACAATTTAAATATTCCCGGGAAAAACTAAAGGATCGAAAGAAAGTAAATAAATCCACTCTACCAATAAGCTCTCATCTGTTATATTCCTGAAATAGGTTCTAACGTCTTCTACAATTCGTATTAAAAAATCTCATAAAAAAAGCCCGGACTTTAAAAATCGTCCGGGCTTATGCCTAAATCAACAGCAGCTGATCTCAATTTTCCTAAAGCATTGTCTCTTGTTTGTGAAATCGTGTTGTAGTTCAGATTGAGCTCACGGCCGATATCCACAAGATTGAAACTTTTCTCTCCTTCAAGAGGAAATGTTTTTTTAATAACAAACAATTCTCGTGGAGAAAGAGTGGCTTTTGAAAAAATTTCTTTTAGAATCCCCTTTGCGTTTTTTCGACTGTCTTTCTCCATCAATTCTTCTAAAAAGAATTTTGGATCGGGAATTGTATCTCCTACTTCCCCAAATTCCTCGTTAGCCGAATTGTTCAAAGGTTCATTTAAAGAAATCGCTGTTCTAGGAAAATTCGTTAGAAAATCAAGAAAGATTTTCGCTTGTGATACGGAAGTGTTTAATCTTTCTGCCAGTTCTTCAATCGTTGGGGGTCTTTTAAAATCTCTTTTAAATCCCTCAAAAATTGCTCTGGTTTTCCGTATAGCGTAAAACTTTTCTGGCGGAATCCTTATTGACCTTCTATCAGCTAAACATTTCTGAATTGCATTTTTTATTCCAAAGTTGGCAAAAGTCCCAAGACTTGCCTTTCCTGGCCTAAAGCTTCTAGCAGCATCTAAAAGCCCAACTACTCCTTCTTGTTTAAAATCGTCCCAATCATCCTTAGAAAATTTAGAAGTTTTCCAGCGGAGGGTTTCTTTGATAAGAAACAGAATCTTACCAAAATACTTCTTTACTATCTTTTCTGTTTCTTCCTCTGAGAGTTCCCTAACAAATCTCTTTTCGTTTGCTTCCACTTTTAAATCTTTTTCGGAGAAAAGGCTTTGCGGTACGGAAAAAAAATCGGCAAGTCTATTTACTTGTTCTGGCCGGATAAGTGATCTATTTCTCTTTCTTTCAAGATTGTATAGAACATACCTATCGATTCCTGCCCCCTTACTTACTTCACTTATGAACAATCCTTTCTGAGTACGCAAAAAGATTATCGTCTCAGAAACGGTTGTAAGTTTTGAGAGCACTTCCTCATATTCAACCTTTCCAGAAAGAAAGTCTTTCAACAAATCTTTATCCTTTATTCCCTCTGACAAGTGTTTTTCAAGCCAAATTTTTCTAAACCGAGCTAATCGTTCCCCTTCTCTAAGTTTTCTTTTTAACCCTTTCAGTCTTTCAATTCTTTGGCGCGATTCCTCCATTTTTTTGTCGTCTATCGATTCCACTCTTACTTCCATTCCTCGTACTCTAATTGCATAATCCAAACCCGCTACTCCTGCCGCTTTTTTATAACTTCCAAAATATTTCCTTGCGGCGCAATCAAGAGCTCGATAATTTGCTCGGATATAACAAGGATGGATGGATTCTTTCGCCTGATAAAGCTTTAGAATTGTTTTGATGACTTTTTCAGAAGTCCATCCTAACAATTTTATTTTTTTCAGACGGCGTTTGGTTAAATCATAGTCCAAACCACTGGCTTCTATAGCCTGGCGGTAAGTTCCAAAATACTTAACCATCGCAGGATAAAGGCCAGAATAATTACCCCGAATATGGGTATAATTCAAGGGCACGCCCTCTTGGTGAAGCTTTCTGAGTTCTTCAACGATTTTTTCCTGAGTCCATTTCTTTTTTCTAGCCATCGATTTTCCTCCTTTTTGGAATTAAGTTTTAACTGATTTTCTATTGAATCTTGCTAAATTTTTAAGGAACAATCGGAAACCTACTATCTAAATTATTTTCTATTGAGATAATAGATTTTTAAATCTGTTCGAATTAAAGCAAATTTTTAGATTTTTGTCAAGATAGGCATATTTTATTTATGAAATGTATTATCGATTGTTATTGATTCATTCTTTTATTAATTTTCTGCTGATAATTCTTGCCATTACAAGAATTTCGCTCAAAGCACATCCTCCCACTCTTCCTAAGCCATGCAGCCCAAAACTACATTCGCCTAAAGCATAAACATTTTTGACGTTTGTTTGGCCATTTTTATTGATTGCTATGCCGCCTAAACGATAATGAGGAGCAATGTTAAGTTTGATTTTTGTCTTTTGTTTTATCGCGAAATAATTTCCGGCATTTTTCATTTCTTTCAAAATTTCCTCAAAACAAAAATGAGCGTTATGCGATTCTATCAAACGATTGGTTTTGGGAAGCCCCTTGCCGTTAGCGTCAACAATCTTAAAACCGAATAAATCATCGCTGGGCAAGCATTTATTTCCGGAATAAAAAGGGTGATACATAATTCTATTGAGACAGTCTGTTTTGCAGCCAATATTTTTTGCAAGATTGAACGCATCGCTTAAAACCGCTTCGTCTTCAAATAAGGAAGAAATTTTTGACCTCAAACCTCCGGTGCAAAAAACTATTTTTTTGCACAAAATTAAACCATTCGTTGTGTCCACTTTAAAGAATCTCCTTGATTTCTCAATGCGCAAGACTTCGCCAATTTCTCTTTTGCCTGCCGACTTTCTTTTCAATTCCGCCAGGAATTTTTGAGGCCGCTTTACTTGAACACCCACATAAGAAGGCTGTAATTCAGTCAATAAGCTTAATTTCGTTAGCTCATCGTCTATATTTTCCACCAATACATTAACTAATTGATGGTTATTCTTCCCTTGTCCGACATCTAGTATCGTTTTTTTCAGCGAATCTTGGCGCATTCCCCTTGAACGGATTTTATAATAGGATTTATCGCTTACGGTTTTTTTATTTGGAGCAATGACAAGAAAATCATCATAGTTGCCGTCCATTAAAACTTGCGATAAATATAAGCCGGCAAAGCCAGCCCCGATGATTAAAGTTTTTGTTTGTCTTATTTGATTTGTTTTATTTATTTTATTTTTCAAGTATGTCATGTTTTTGTTTGTTTATTTTTTAAACTAAAAACTCCTTCCGCAAAGTCGGAAGGAGTTTAGACGACTGAATCGACAGCCTATTAAACTAAACCAAAACTAAGACTTTGCGGAAAGATTCGCAAAGCCCATCGCCAATTTATAAAAATGATATTTTTTTCAGATTTCATATTCGGGTTGAAAATCATATTAGCAGAAGCGAATTTATCCGTCAATGATTCCAGGTGCCGGTATAAATACAACTCGCCTAAGATTAGAACTAAGGTGCCAAAATAAAAAAGGCAACCTATAAAACAGGTTGCCTTTTAGTTTAAATTGTTTCTTCGACTAATTTCCTGACTATTCTGGCGATAGAGAGAGAACCGGTAAGCCCGGGAGATTCGATGCCGATAAGGTTTATCAACCCCGGAAAACCGTCGTTGGTTTCATTCCTGATGATGAAATCCCTGAAAGGCTCTCCCGGCCCCTGGAGTTTCGGCCTGATGCCCGCCGTATCGCAGCTTAAATCTTCCAAGCCGATGAAAGGCAAAAAACTCCTGACATCTTCATGAAAGATTTTAATCTTGGACGCGCCGACATTATAGCTGATTTTTTCCACGTATTCGTCATCGGGGCCCAAACGCAAGCCACCGGCCAAATCGGGCGTGGCGTGTATTCCCAAACCCGCTCCGGTTTTTTTAGGAACCGGGTAAACCAGCCTGCCGACCAGCCGAGCTTTGCTTGGACAAACCCGCAGATAATCGCCTTTGGAATATTTCAGCCGGTATTCGAGTTTTGAAAAACCGATAAGCGACGCCACTTTGTCCGAATCCAAGCCCGCGGCATTGATGAAAACGCGGCAAAAGACAGAACTTTCCCCTTCTCTGTCTTTCACGGTTATCTTAAAGCCGCCTTCGGCTTTCTCGATTCCCGTCACTTCGGCATTGCAGGCGATGCACCCCTTATTGCTTTCAAATCGCGCGGCCAGATTCTTCATCAGGCCGTGGGAATCCACGATGCCGGTTGAAAGCGACCAGACGGCCGTAATGGCTTCAACCCCGGGTTCAAGTTTCTTTATTTCGTTCCGTGAAAGCAGCCGTAAATCGCCGACGCCGTTATCCCGGCCCTGCTCGAAAAGATTTTCCAAATCCCGGACTTCGTCTCCGTTTGTCGCCACAATGAGTTTCCCGATTTTCCTGTGGCCGATTTTATTCTTTTCGCAGAAATCGTAGAGCAAATTCCGCCCTTCAACGCAGGTTTTCGTTTTCAAAGAATCTTTCGGATGATAAATGCCCGCGTGGATAACCTCGCTGTTCCTTGAGCTTGTTCCCCGGCCGAACGAAGATTCTTTTTCAAGAACGAAAATATCCCGGTATTTTTCGGAAAGCTCCAAAGCGACGGCTAAACCGACCACCCCGGCTCCCACGATGACAATTTCTATCTTTTCCATAAGTTCCCTCCTTGAGATATTATCGATTTTTTAAATAGCTGAGCTTATTAAAATAGATTTTTCTATTTTTGTCAAAAATAACGGCAGTATCTCTGATGAGAAAACACTATAATGCTTTAAATTTCATGCCAAAAGGATTAAAATAAAAACATGAAAAAAGTTTTGATTATTCTGGGAATTTTGGTTATTTCCGCCGGCGCGGGTTATTTCGTCTGGCAAAAAATCAATTCAAAAACTAACCTTGGCCAAACCCAGACACCGCCTGAAATTACAAAAGAGCAACCGACAAGCAAGCATCCCTGGCCCCAATTTTTTGGAAGCTATTATCACACCGGCTACGCCGGAGTTCAAGGTCCTCAAAAAGCGACTTTAAAATGGAAATTCCAACTGGGTAAATTGACGGGCGGCGATCCCAACAGTGTCGCGATTTCTTCCGACGGAACCATTTATGTCGCCGGGGCCTCGGAAATCTTCGCTTTGGATGCGAACGGAAACAAAATCTGGTCAAAAAGTTATCAGGGCACCCAAGGGCCGGCTCTTTCGGAAGACGGAACGGTTTATTTCCTTTCGCAAGACACGATTGTCTCTTTGGATAAAAATGGAAACGAAAAATGGAAATTTGAAACCAACGGGAATACGGGTTTCGGCCCGACCATAGGGCCGGACGGAACCATATACCAAGGCAGTTGGGACAGTTATTTTTACGCGTTGAATAAAGACGGGACCCTGAAATGGAAATATAAAACAGCTGGAAAAGTTTCTTATCCGGCCAGCATCGATAAAAACGGAACTATTTATCTGGGGGGCGGCGATGCCCATGGCGGCCTTGATAGTAATCTTTACGCTTTTAGCCCTGACGGAAGTTTGAAATGGAAATACGACACTAAAGCCATGCGGGTGGGCTCCCCGGCTATCGGCTCCGATGGCTTGCTTTATGTCCCGGCCGCTCCCTATTTGATTGTTTTGGATTCTTCCGGGAATCTGCGGTGGCAAAAAGGACCGGAAACAAGTTTTAACAATATCCCGGCCGTTTATGCGGCGGAGTGCGGCGCGCCGCCGCTGCCTACCTGCAATGGCGCAAATCAATTTCAAAACGGCAATATACTACCCCCATCGTCCGGATGCGGAGCGCCTCCCCTGCCCCCGTGTAATGGAGCCGAACCCAAAAACGGCAATATGCCCCAATCGTTTCCGGGCGAAAACCAAATAGCGGGAATCATCACTCCGGCAATTTCTTCCGACGGAACAATTTACATCGGCAATACCCTGGGAATTTTATCCGCCATTAGTTCCAAAACCCGGGAAGTAAAATGGACTTACCAAACAGACGCCGACCCGAATCAACCCGGCTTTTACGGCTTGCCGAGTTACCCCTTGGTTGATAAAGAAGGAACGGTTTATATCGGTTCGGTTGACGGCAAAATGTATGCCGTCGGCAAAGACGGGAAACTTTTATGGAAGTACCAGACGGGCGGGAGAATCAGCGAGGCCTCGCCGGCTTTCGGTTCGGACGGCACGCTCTATTTCACTTCCAAAGACGGTTATTTATACGCGATTGGAGATTAATTTTATCGGCAAAAAATTTAAAATCCCCGTTTCCGGGGATTTTAAATTTGGTTTGGGATTATTCCAGCCGGGAAAAGGCCCAGATGGCCAATTCGGTCATTATTATTCCGAAAACAAGAACTATTAAAACATCGCCGAAAATCCCCAGAAAAATTATGGGCTTGCCGAAAATATTCAACCCCACCGTAATCTGGGAAAGATTCAAAGTCGTCTGCCGCAGGGCGTCAACGGCGTAAGTGAAAGGATTAAACCGGACCAAAAGGTCCATCCAGAAAGGCAGATTTTTCAGGGGAAAATAAGCGCCGCTTAAAAGCGCCATCGGCGCGATTAAAGAATAACTTATCATCTGGTGGGCTTCCGTGGTGCGCACCAAACTGACGATGAGCACTCCGAAAGCGGTCAGGGCGAAAGAAATCAAAAGCATCAGAAACCAAAGCTTCACGAAAACGAAAAAAGAAAGATGCAGGCCGATGAAAGGCGCGATAGCCAGAAGAATCGAGCTCTGGATCATCGCAATGGTCGCTCCCCCGGCAATCCGGCCCAAAGCCACTGCCGTCCGGCTGATGGGCGCCACGAGAATTTCCTTGAGAAATCCGAATTGCCGGTCCCAAATCACCGAAACCCCGGAAAAAATAGCCACGAAGAAAATCGACAAGCCCAAAACTCCCGGAAAAAGAAACTGGATCAGATTAACCTGCGGCCCCAGGGTTTCGCTGGCAAACCCGCCGACAATCGAAGAAAGCCCGCTGCCGAAAATCAGAAAACCGATAGGCATCATAACCGAGGTCACCACTCTCACCCGATCCCGCCAATAATGCAGGAATTCACGGTACCAAAGAACATAGATTGATTTTAAAACGTGGGAAACGCTCATAAAATTAATTTTTATGGTTATCATGATTATTATTCAGGGTTTTCCGACGGTGATTCTCCCGGCTCATTTTTTCTTTGTCGTCGGCGGCCTCTTCGCGTATCTGCCATCCGGTCAACGCCAGAAAAACATCGTCTAAAGTCAGATGGTTTGAGGCGCCGCCGACCTGTTTTTTCAGATTAGCCACCGTGTCCAGGGCGATGATTTTGCCGTTATCGATTATTCCCACCCGGTCAACCAATTCCGCTTCGTCCATATAATGGGTCGTCAGGAAAACAGTGATGCCCTCTTTAACTCTTAAATCGTCTATATATTCCCAGATGTGCCGGCGGGTCTGGGGGTCCAGGCCCATAGTGGGTTCGTCCAAAAACAAAACCCGCGGCCGGTGGAGCAAGCCCCGGGCGATTTCGAGCCGCCTTTTCATCCCTCCGGAAAAAGTGCCCACCAAATCGTCCTTGCGGGCGGTCAAACCCGCCATTTCCAAAACTTCAATCATCCGGGAAGATTGCTGGCTCGCGGGAACGTTGTATAAAATGGCGTGAAATTTCAGATTTTCCCAGGCCGTCAGATTTTCGTCCAAACTTTCTTCCTGAAAAACCATCCCGATGGAGCGCCTTACTCCTTCCGGGTTTTTGACCACGTCGTAGCCGTTGATTTTCACCTGGCCGGAAGTCGGCGCCAACAAAGTGCAGATGATCCGCATCGTCGTCGTCTTGCCGGCGCCGTTGGGGCCGAGAAACCCGAAGAACTCCCCTTCTTTCACCGAGAAAGAAATTCCGTCAATGGCTTTTATTTTCCCGAAATTCCTGACAAGGTTTTTAATCTGAATGATTTCTTTGTTGTTTGCCATCTATAAAATGTAATTATAA
>Ga0265297_10009383_pt1 | contig 12627 bp, 18 predicted proteins | sample Munlanlwell13791_FD_192502 | JGI IMG/M metagenome (GOLD analysis project Ga0265297, IMG submission 192502) | Leachate microbial communities from a municipal landfill in Southern Ontario, Canada - Leachate well 137-91 | ecosystem: Engineered > Solid waste > Landfill > Unclassified | place...
GGCCTATTCGGATTGTCCACGGTATTGCCCAGATACTGTATCTCTTTTTCCAGAAGGAAACCTGCTACGGACGGTAAGTAATGCGTCACCCCTTCGGTCGAGGCATGCGCCCTGTGAGCTGTCCCAAACGCATCGTTAACAAATATTTCGCCGAGGCCGGCAAGCTCTTTGGCAAACGACGGATCGTTCTTCTCTTCTTCCGCATGGAACCTGAGATTTTCAAGCAATACGATGTCCTTATCCTTCATTGCCATCACTGCCTTCTTCACATCCGGCCCGATACATTCCTTCAGCGCCGTGACATTCTTACCCAGAAGCTCTCCAAGTCGTTTGGCAACCGGGGCAAGGCGCATCTTTTCATCGACCTTTCCGTCCGGTCTGCCGAGGTGGCTCATGAGTATGACCTTCGCATTATTGTCGATGGCATATTTTATCGTTGGGATGGCCGAGCGTATCCTTATATCATCGGTTATAGACAGGTTTTCATTCAGTGGAACATTAAAATCCACCCTGATCAAGACCCTCTTCCCCTTCAAATCTATATCTTTAATGGTCTTCTTTGCCATAAGGTTCGTCCTTTCATCTGATTATTTTTTTGGTTCCCTACAGATAAATATAGGAAAGGATTATGATTATAATAAGAGTTTGCCGAATTGTCAATGGTTTTTCATATTTTTGAACGAAATACAGCTGTGGGCAGGATTTCGATCTACCAAGCTCACGATAGGCAGGGCTGACAGCTATTTAAAGATAAAACCTGTCTGGATCGACCAAAAGAGCAGGTCAAGCTCATCCATCGGTATATCTATCCTCTTTGAGAAACGCTTCATCCGATCCTCTATATCCATGTAAATCTTCCTGGAAGCGACCGAATCGGGTATCCTCTCTATGACATTATACCTTTTGAGATTTTTCAGTATATGCCTGTCGAGTATGGCTATATCGCGGCCAAATCCTATATTGCGCAAAAAATGGCTGGCCTCTTTATATCCGTAACCCTTTATGTTTTCAACGAGCCAGTCACGGGTAGCGATAATATCGTCTTTCTTTATGACCTCCTTCACCGCAAGGCGCTTATTTCGGCTAAGCAGTTTGCGCGCGAGCACCATATATTCGGCTTTCTTATTATGGAAGCGGACGCGCCCCTTCAGTTGCGGGCGTATCATGCCGGCATGGGCTTTCAACAAGAGCCCTTTCGCTTTCAGTTCCTGTATGGCCTCGTTGCACTTTACGGCATTTGCGTTTGCGGTAAATATGCAGAAGCAGAGCTCTGAAAAGATATCCTCATCGGGCGCTTGATGTACAAGGCTGAACTCATCGAGCCTCTTTTTTATATCGCTCTTTCTTCTCTTGTATTCCGCTATCAATAATTTTTCATCTTTAGTCATAAAGACCGCATTTTTTAATTGGAATATTATAAAAGGATGGCGTTACCTGTTCTTGCTGATATATTTGAAGGCGGCGAGAACGGCCTTGGAGCCTTCGCCTGCGGCTATTATTATCTGCTTTTCCGGAACATCGGTCACATCTCCTGCCGCGAATATACCGGGTATATTCGTCTCATTATGGCAATTTATAATTATCTCTCCATGCTTATTCTTCTCTACGTCTATGGCAAACTTTGAATTAGGTATAAGCCCCGCCTCCACAAAGACACCTTCAACGGCCAGCGTCTCTTCCTTGGCCTCTTTAATTATCTTTATAGCGCTCACCATCTTCTCGCCCAGGACGGCCAGGACCTTACTGCTGTTATACACGGTCACCACGCTCGACGCCTCGACCTTTTCGCGCATAACTATATCTCCGCCAAGGGCCGGTGTATTGTTTATGATATAGACGCGCCTTGCTATCTTCATAAGCTGCAGCGCCGCGTCAAGAGCAGAGTTGCCGCCGCCTATGACCGCAACGTCTTTGCCGGAAAATAGCGGCCCGTCGCAAGTCGCGCAGTAAGTGAGCCCCTTATTCTTGAATTCTTTTTCACCAGGCACGCCAAGCTCTCTGGATACCTTGCCCGAAGCTATAACAATCGTCTTTGCTTCGTAGGTATCTTTGGTGGATTTTACGGATATAGTGCCGTCGGACCTCTTGACCTCAAGGACCTCTTCGGTCTCCTTGAGCGGTATGCTGTACCTGTGCATATGGTCTTCGAACTTCGCCGCAAGCTCAGGCCCTGTTATGAACTGATATCCGGTATAGTTCTCTATGTCGCCGCTCCAAGCCGCCTGCCCGCCGATATCTTCCGTGATCACCAGAAAATTCAGCCTCTTCCTGGCGGCGTAAACGCTCGCCGTTATGCCTGCCGGACCTGCGCCTATGATAATAAGGTCATAGATCATTATATACCGAGAACCTCTTTTATCTTGTCCTTGTCGAAACCGACTATTATCTGGCCTTCAATATCCAAAACGGGTACGCCCATCTGGCCTGACCTCTTTATCATATCCTGGGCCTTCGCCTGATCTTGCGAAACATCTATATCCTCAAATGCGATATTATTATCTTTAAGGTATTGCTTTGCTCTTATGCAGAAAGGGCAGGTGGGGGTGCTGTATATAGTGACCTTCTTTGCCATACTACCTCCTTTTTGGCGTAACAGTAAAATTACTTTATGATGCGGCTTAGCTCCATGATATCGTCTACAATGAAATCCGGGCTGAGGCCCAGGAGATCTTCGCTCCTGCCGAGGCCGTAGGTAACCCAGCAGGTCTTTATGCCGGAATTTTTTCCCGTCATTATATCTATCGCCATATCTCCGACTATGAGCGACCGCCCCTTTTCTATGCCGAGTTTTGGCAGGAAATTGTCAATGACGCATGCGGATGGTTTCATGCATGACTCATCGTCACCGCCCAATATTGCCTCAAAATAATCCCTTATCCCGAACCCTTTAAGCGTGACATCGGCAAATCTTTTGTATCTATTGGTAAGTATGAACTTTCGCTTGCCCTTAAAATGCTCCAGCATCTCTTTAACATGAGGGTACAGAGTGGATTCATCTGTGGAATGAGATAAATAATATTCGCTGAATATCCTTACGGCCTCATCTATAATATTGTCGTCATCAGAGCCGGTGCTTTTTCTAGCAAGATCCCTGACGCCGGTACCTATATACGAGGCTATCTCTCTCGTTGGCTTTTCCGCAATACCCAGTCTATTTAAGGTGTAATTCATGGCCTTTGCTATATCGCCAGCCGAATTCACAAGGGTACCGTCGACATCAAAGAAGATGGAATCTACTGAAAGCATCCGGTGCCTATTTTATCTCTAGCTTCTGGGAGTTCTCCCATAAGCCATGTATATTGCAATATGAGAAGGCTACGATAGTACCGCCCTTATCCGACTTAACGGTACAGACCGCTTCCGGATGCGTAAATATCGTACTCGTATTCGGTCCCTGGGCGGATTCTCCGTGAGAGGTAAATTCGAACTTACCCACCTGATACGGGAACTTTTCGCCTTCAGCCAAAAAGAATACGTCTATCCATCTTATATGGTGCTCGGTCGTGTTTGGATGGGGTATCTCTTTTCCGACCGTAACGGTGATCTTAAAAAATTCACCCTTATTCGCGCTTGCGGGCGCGCTAATGACCGGGACATGCTTCTCTTTCTTCCAATCAGCGCTCTGCAGCAATTCTTTTGGATCCGTCATAATTTACCTCGCCTTTATCAAAAACTAGCAGTATTACTTCTCTATAAGATTCTCGAACATCTCTTCATGCCCTATCTCTTCTCCCATTATGTGCACTGCGAGCTGATAGGTATCATGGTCCTTACCGAACGTCTTCTTGGCTATTTTATCATAAACCTCTATCGCGCCGGCTTCCGCAGTAGTGACTATTTTTATTATCGTATCATAATCGGCCAGTTTCTTCATGACCCCGGGATATGGGCTGTTCGCGCCCTTCTCCAGATCAGTTATCCTGTTTGTGGGAAGGCCTCCAAGCTCGATTATCCTTTCAGCAAGTTCAGTGGCGTGCTCAAGCTCATCCTTGGCTATCTTATCAAGGAACTCCGACATATCCTCATACCCTTTGCCTTCAACCGAGCGCGCCATATACCACCACGCGTAATAGGCAAGCCATTCATCGCAGTATGCCTTGTTAAGATCGTTAATAAGGTCCTTCAGGTCCAATCCGACTATCTCTCTCGCTTTTTTACCCATTGCCATCCTCCATTTGGTTATCGTTTCGGCTTCATCTCTTCGCCGCAACAAATTATATCACACGTATCCACGCAACCGCACACATTATCAACCGTTACCGCCAACCCGCATACTCCGCAGGAATACCTCTTCTTCGCCTTCTTCCTCTTCACCGGAGTCCTAGTGCTCTTTTTCGATCTTTTCGCCATAAGAACCTCCTGTTTCGGATAGGCTATATTCTAACAGATAACCTATCTCTATTTCAAGCTTTAACCTTGGCGGCAAAGGCAGCGCCAAAATCATAGCAGGCCTTCGTTTCGTTCTTGTCCGGAACGAACTTGGCCGATATTGACGGCTGAGCCATCTCAAGGCCGCTCTCTTTCAGCGCTTTTTCTAATAAGGCCACAGCGCCGCCTGCCCATCCATATGAACCAAAAGCCGAGACCAGCCGCCCCTTTGGCTTCAACCCTTTTAGAAAATCCATAAAACCGGCCATCTCAGGCAGCATGCCGTTATCATGAGTGGATGACCCGATCAGAAAACCCTTGGCGTCAAGCATCTCTTTTATGACCTCCGTACGATCACTCTCGGCCACATTAAACAATTTCGCTTCGACGCCGGAATCGGTTATGCCTTCCATCATCGCGCGGGCCATCTTCTCGGTAGATCCCCACATCGTCTCATACGCTATCACTATCTTGGGTTTCACGGTATTCTTGGCCCAATTTACATACGCGTTCACTATCTTCATAGGGTCTTTGCGCCATATGATCCCGTGGCTCGGCGCTATCATCTTTATAGGGACACCCATCTTCTGGACATCTTCTATCTTCCTTAATATAAGGGAACCCAGCGGCCAGAGGATATTGGCATAATACTTGACCGCCTCATCCATGAGCGCGCATTCATCGACTTCGTCATCGAACCTCTGATTTGTGGCGTAGTGCTGACCGAAGGCGTCATTTGGCAGGAGGAGCTCCTCTTCAGGGCAATATGTGAACATGCTGTCCGGCCAGTGTATCATCGGGGCCTCTATAAAGGTAAGCGTCCTCTTACCCAGCTTCAGCGTATCGCCTGTCTTCACCGTCTGAAAATCCCAATCGCCGTAGTAGTTCTTATACAGCCCCTCCTTGCACTTCTGGGTACCGTAAACCTTGGCCTTCGGACAGAGCTTCATTATGTGCGGCATGGCGCCCGAATGGTCCGTCTCGACATGGTTGGCGATTATATAGTCTATCTTATCGATCGGCACGATCTGGCTTATCTTGTCTGCCAGCTCGGCGGCGAACGGGCCATAGACCGTATCGACCAAAGCTATCTTTTCATCAACTATCAGATAGGCGTTGTATGTCGTTCCACGCTTAGTTGTGTAGGTATGGCCGTGGAACGATCTCATATTCCAATCGACAACACCGACCCAATATATGCCTTTTTTAATTTCCACTGGTTTCATCGCAAGTTCCCTCCTTAACGAATTGGCTCTTATCCGCTCCGCAGATCGGACATACCCAGTTATCGGGTATCTTCTCGAACGGCGTTCCGGGTTGTATGCCGCCGTCGGGATCACCGACTAGCGGATCGTAAATATAGTTGCATAAGACACAGCGGTACTTCTGCCTGGGGATATCCCTCTTCCCGAAATCCTCTCCTTTTATAAAGGTAGGCGCCGTAGAAGGCGTGGTGCCCCGCTTCTGTATATGATAGTACTCATAGGTCATAGGCCTGCCGGTCTTCAGTATCTTGGAGACGGTCATCTGGCCGAGAAAGAGAGTGTGCGTGATGCAATCCATCCTGTTTATAACCTTGGCCTCGAAATAACATATGGCATTATCCAGGACCGCAGGGCAGCCTGAATTTAATTTTTCGTAATTTATATTTTTAAATTTATCCTCTGTCTTTCCTGATTTAAATCCGAATTTACCTATAAAACTTAACGGCGTCTTCTCATCCAAGACCGATACCGAAAAGACCGAGCTGGACATTATATAGTCATGTGTAAGATTCGTCTTATTTATGCTTATGGCTATCGTTATCGGTTCGCTCGTTATCTGGAAGACCGTGTTGACTATCTGTCCGTTGAGCTTCTCTCCTTTATTGGACGATACTATATACATCCCATAATTTATATTGTGAAGAACGTTAGGATCCATTTTTATGCCTCAGGCCTTTCTGGTTCAAAATCATCAGACAGATCTTGCTAATATATTTTTTATCTTAGCGGACCTCTGGTCCTTATCTATTGAGGTGCTCGAAAATCCGTCCTCAAAAACCGGCGCGATCTTTTTATAAAATACGCCCAGCGGTATCTTCGAATCGGAATTATAGTCCCATTCCCTTATGCGCGTAAGCGCCTGGTCGAAATCGCTTGAGTTGTGATCCTTGAGCTCATATACACGCTTGTCGTAGTACTCGTACATATTATAATATGTGACGCAGACCTGCAATACATCCACTATAGAAAAACCTTTATGTAAAATGGCCTCTTTAAATATCTTTTTTAATAACTCTAATCCGTGAGACGTGCCTCTGGCTATATAGGAAGCCCCGCTGGTAAGCATGAGTTCCAGGGGATTGATCGGATTCTCTTTGGTTCCCGACGGCGTTGACCGCCCCCTGAACCCCAAAGGGGAAGTCGGCGTATATTGTCCTGTAGTAAGCCCGTAGACCCTGTTATTATGTATTATTGCTGTTATATCGACATTCCGTTTGGCCGCGAAGACCAGATGCTCCAGCCCTTCCCCGTAAGCGTCCCCATCCCCTGCGTGAGATATGACCAATAACCGCGGATCAGCGACCTTCATCCCTGTGGCCGGCGGTATGCCCCTGCCATGCAATGAATAAAAACTATTCACATTGACATAATCGACAATCTTAGAGCTGCAGCCGATGCCTGATATGAGCACAACATTTTCGATAGGAAATCCGTCATCGGACAATGAGGCCAATACAGATTTGATCGCGGTAAGTATGGCAAAGTTGCCGCATCCCGGACACCATGTATTTTGAGCGTACGTTCCAAGGTCCTTCATCGCATCAAGCCCTCTATCTTTTTTGTAAGCTCTTCGACCGAGAACGGTCTTCCGTCGTATTTCAAAACCTTCCCGTGGACACCCGATCCGAAAGAATTTATCAGCCGCACCAGCTGGGCGGTCGCGTTACTCTCAACGGCTATTATCTTATTCGCGCCTGCCAGCGCGTCTTTCAGCTTTTCAACAGGAAAGGGAGAAAGCACTACAACCTGCACCGCTTTTACATTCAACTTTTTTGCGACCTCTTCACATACGCCTTTATTCGATCCCCAGCACAACAGGACCGTTTCCGACCTCTTATTGCCATATATCTTCACGGTTTCGTAACGCTTAAGCTCATCCTTGATAAGGGTCTCTTTCCGGAGCCTCTTGTCCTGCATCTTTACTGTCGCTTCGGGATCTTCCGTCGTTATGCCCATCTCATCATGCTCATAACTATTTACTTTTATGACGGCATCTTTGTCCGGCGGGAACGCCAACAAAGATACGCCGCCGGAGGTATTCAGATATCTTTTGTACTCACCCTTACCATCCCATTCAGCCGGCGATTCTTCCCTGAAATTGCCGGCGGCCTTCGCCAAGTCAAAGACGTAGGTCCCCTCGCCCATATTCTTATCCGATAAAATAATAGCTGGTACCTGGAATTTTGAAGCGATATTCAGCGATACACCGGCCCAATAATATGCCTCCTCGGCATCGCCCGGGGCAACCAGAAAGCGCGGGAATTCGCCCTGGCCTGCATTCAATACAAAATGCAGGTCGGCCTGAGAGCTATATGTTGGAAGTCCCGTTGACGGTCCGGGCCTTTGCCCCATTATTACCACGACCGGGAGTTCCGCCATCCCGGAAAAACTGAGACCTTCGGTCATGAGGCAAAAACCGCCGCCTGAAGTCCCGACCGCTACTTTTTTACCAGCGTAAGAGAAGCCCAGGGCCATAAGCATTACCGATATCTCGCTCTCCGGATGTATGACCTTGAGGCCGAATTCACCGGCGAGACCTGCGAGCGAATGGAGTATAGGAGAGGACGGCGTCATCGGATAAGCCAGATAAGCATCCAGCCCTCCGTTGATCAAACCGAGCGCCAGGGCCTCATTGCCGCTAAGTAAAGACCTGGGCGGATTGTTCAATTGATCGATCTTGAAGGCCTCCTGAGAGGCCGTATATCCGCGTTCGGCTATCTTAAGATTAACGTCGATCTCTTTTGGAAAATGTCTTCTCAGCACACCCTCGGCTATCTGCCAGCTTACTCCGGCAGCTTTCGCCATAGCGCCTATTATACAGACATTGCGCATTATCTCCTGGCCGCCTTCAGCTTTTACTATACCGGCCAGCGGTACGGGCATTGCCTTCCATGGCCCATCTACGGTCTCCGGCTTTATCGAATCGGAATCATATACGACCACAGAACCGCCGCTGAGCCTGGCCTTATGAAGATTGACGGTATCCTGATTTAGCGCAAGTAAAATGTCTATCTTATCTTTATGTGAGGCTATGCTGCCGTCCGAGGCCCTGATGATCGAGAAGGTATGTCCGCCCCTTATGAGCGATGGGTAATCCCGATATACATAAATAGAATATCCGAGCTGGTTTAATATGCTGGCTATAACCAGACTGGACTTATCTATGCCGAAACCGGCCTTCCCGCCTATAAGAATCGAGATATCTTTCACGTCGGCCCATCCGATCTATTTTAAACGATTATTTTACTATCGTAATAGCCGTTACCGGACATTCATCAGACGCCTGCTGGCATTTTTCCTGCGCAGCGCTCGGAACAACATCTACAAATACGACCGCCTTATCATCTTCCATCCTGTAAACCTCAGGACACGTATTGACGCAAAGACCGCATCCTATACATGTATCAGCATCTATCTTCGCCTTCATCTACTACCTCCGTTTAATAAACCGCCCTAAATATTAATAGTAAGAGTTTGCCGATAGGGCTTTTTCGGCTTCTCTTATCCGAAGGCGCCTATATCTTTTCGAATTCGCTCTTCGGCGCGCCGCATTCCGGACATACCCAGCTATCCGGGATCTTGTCAAAACTGGTGCCAGGGACAACTCCATTGTCCGGATCACCTGCAGCCGGATCGTAAATATAGCCGCATACAGTACATTTGTATTTATCCATTACATATCCTCCTTTTTTAATAATCCTACGTCCACCTTCCCCTCCAGCAGCCTTTTAAATTCTTCCCCGTCTTTTGCATGCCCCACGATAGAACCGTAATGCATAGGAACGGCGACCTTCGGTTTTAAAACCATAGCTGCTTCAGCGGCCTCCTTAACCGTCATAACATATGTGCCGCTGACAGGTAGGAGCGCGATATCGCACGATACATCTTTCATCTCCGGTATCTTGTCCGTATCGCCCGCGTGATACACGGAGATACCGCCCATAGTAACTATAAAACCCAGTTTGCCTGCTTCCTTTGGGTGATAGGGCTTACCTATATTATAGCTCGCCACCGCTCTGATCTTAACTCCGTTTATTTCCGCGGTCCGGGAGGCGGATAACTCCCTGATATTCTTGGCCGCGATACCGGCATCTTCGAGCTCGGAGGCCACGGCCTTATTACATACGAATACCGTACCCGGTCCGGATATCTTGGCTATATCGTTTTTAGAAAAATGATCGTAATGCTCGTGAGATATCAGGATGATATCGGATTCTTTCGAGCCGTCGGGAATATTCCAGGGATCGAAATAAATGATCTTCGCCCCGTCCCATCGGAAACTCGAGTGCCCCAGCCAATGCAAGTTTTTCAGCATACCGTTATTTTAAGATATCTCTTGTCCGCGGTCCGGCCTTGCGTATTTTCAAAGTCCACGGCGATAAGATAGAGCAGGTCCGAGAGCCTGTTGAGATATATCACCATATTTTTATTCAGCCCGCTTCCTTTATATAGAGTCACCGCTCTTCTCTCCGCCTTGCGGACCACTGAACGGGCTATATGGAATATGCTGGATACCGGATCCTCTCCGGGCAAAGAGAAACAGAAACTATGCCTTGGTCTCTTCGATTCTAATCCGTCTATCAGTCTCTCGATCCTCCGGATGGCCTGCGCACCCACCTTAGCCTTAACGCTTAAGGCCCTTGCCGGATGGGCCGAGGCTTCGCTGCATAACGATAGGAGTTCTTTCTGTATGCCGCTTATCATATTTTTTGCCGCCTTATTCCTGATAAGGCTTCTGGCCATCCCTAAGAAAGAGCATGCCTCGTCAAGCGCGCCGCAAACTTCCGTGCGTATATCATCTTTCCGCATCCTCCCGCCCAGATACATGGAGGTAAAGCCGTCATCGCCTGTCTTCGTAGTTATCTTCATTGTATATATCTCTAAATTCTTATACGCGTCGTTTCCGATAAATGCCTTAACGGCAGGTCTGATTTTACCTTATTTTACACAATAACGGCATCCAAGTCTACCGCGAATTAAATGCATTCAATATCTCTCTGCAGAAGGCCGGCAGATCATAAGGATTGCGGGAAGTTATAAGGTTGCGGTCGACGACCACTTCCTTATCTACAAATTTTGCCCCCGCATTGACCAGATCATCTCTTATCGCGGAAAAGCTGGTTGCGGTGGCGCCTTTCAATATGCCGGCGGAGACCAGGACCCATCCGCCATGGCAGATGGAGGCCACGATCTTGCCCTTCTCATACATATCCTTGACAAACTTGTTGACCTTCTCATGCCGCCTCAGTATATCGGGAGCGAATCCGCCGGGTATTACAACCCCGTCATAATCCGATACCTTGACATTATCTATAGATATCTCTTCCGGGGCCGGATATCCCTCTTTACTGCCGTACTCTTTTTTGCGGCCCGTGCCTACCATAACGGTCTGGATCCCGGACTCCCTAAGCCGGAGATACGGATACCAGACCTCAAGAACCTGATACTGGTCCTCTACCAAGACAGCCACTTTCATAGATATCATCCTCCTATTTCATCTATAATCTTAGCCATGATAAAATCATTTTCGGTCAAACCGCCGGCGGCATGTGTGGTAAGCGTTACTTTCAACTTATTATAGATAATTGTCATGGTTGGGTGATGGGCCTGCTCTTCGGCTATTATCGAAATGATATCCAGAAAATATTTGGCCTCCACAAAATCCTTGAACTTAAACTCTTTAACAAGCTTCTTTCCCTCCACGAGCTCCCATGCCTTAAATCCGGAGATCATATCCTCTGCCCTGTTGGCTGGGATTGCGGGGGTGCCGACTTCGCACGGTTTGCATTTCACGGGCAATGCGGCCGCCCTGGACGAAAGCGCCGGGACCTTGATTATCTCCTGCAGATTTCTTATGACGTCTTCGTAATCCGGAGCCTTGGTAAGTTCCGGCACTACCTGTAGATAACGCACGGTATTATTCTTATCCAATATCATTACTGCCCTGGCCAGAAGGTTTAACTCCCTTATCAGGAGTCCATAATTTAACCCGAATGACGATGTCTTATAGTCCGATACGACCGTCTCTTTCGTTATATCGTTTTCGTGGCAAAATCTCTTCTGCGCGAACGGCAGATCTTTACTTATACCTATCACCGCGACATCCTGAGAAAAAGACGCCGCGCGCTTATTGAACTCCTTGACCTGAAGATCGCAGACAGGCGTGTCGAGAGATGGGAACGAGGATATTATCTTTATCCTGTCTTTAAAATCCTCCAGGGAAACGCTCTTCATATCCTGCGTCGTCGCTTTAAAATCAGGAGCCGGAGCACCCGTCTTCAGCCTTCTCCCCGCAAGGGTCATTGGATTACCCATAAAAGTTATCTTTTCTGACATCAGGCCCTCCCGATTCTATCTATTACGTAATATGGTTTGAATATAATAATAATATAATAAAGGTGGGCAGTTTAATGTCATGCCCAGGACTGACTACAACAACCCTCTTTACAATGCGCAACCGGCCGAAGCCAGTAATGGTTAGTTACTTTCATACTACCCCTCCTTTCATCACACCTTTCCTAATATCTGCCTGAGATCCTCTTCAGGAGCACTTATCAGCTTAAGATCAAATTTATACTGCAATACCTTAAGAACATCCGGCGTGATAAATGCCGGTGGGGTCGGGCCTATCCTTATCCCCTTTATCCCAAGATACAACAACGTCAATAAAATGGCAACCGCTTTTTGCTCAAACCATGAAAGCACCATAGATAGCGGAAGCTCATTAACCCCTACGCCGAAAGCCTTGGATAACGCAACGGCTACCTGTATGGCAGAGTAGGCATTATTGCACTGGCCCACATCTATCAGGCGCGGTATACCGTCGATGGTTCCAAAATCGAGCTTATTGAAACGATACTTGCCGCACGCCAGCGTCAATATTACGCAGTCTTTCGGCACCAGTTCTGCAAATTCCGTATAATAATTCCTTCCCGGTTTTGCCCCATCGCAGCCTCCTATAAGGAAGAAATGTTTTATCTTCCCGGCCTTTACC
>Ga0265297_10009384_pt1 | contig 12626 bp, 9 predicted proteins | sample Munlanlwell13791_FD_192502 | JGI IMG/M metagenome (GOLD analysis project Ga0265297, IMG submission 192502) | Leachate microbial communities from a municipal landfill in Southern Ontario, Canada - Leachate well 137-91 | ecosystem: Engineered > Solid waste > Landfill > Unclassified | place...
GGGACCGTTCCCCTTGTGCGCTCAACCGGCGGTTTAGCTGACACTGTAGACAAAAAAGTCGGATTTTCATTTTCTGATTTCACAGCTGAAGCTTTTGAAAAATCTTTTAAAGAAACTCTGGACTTATATTACAAAAAATCGAACAAATGGAAAAAAATGCAAAAAAATTGTTTAAAGAAAGATTTCTCTTGGAACAAATCAGCTAAAGAATATTTAAAACTTTACAAAAAATTAATCAAATAATCCTCTCTTGAAGGGGGTTGAGGAATCTAATAATTAACCACAAAACTATGAAATGCTTCTTCAGAAAAACTCACGGCCTTTGCTGGCAAAGCCTTATCCATTCTCTTGGTGTATTAATCTACGTTATAATCGTAGCCATGATCATGTCTAATGGCGAAAAGCTTTTCGGAAAGACCGATACCTTTTGGAGCCCGATTGCTTTCTTAATGCTTTTTGTTTCTTCTGCTCTCATCACCAGCTCTCTGGTTCTTGGCCGTCCTATTTATCTTTACTTTGACGGTAGAAAAGAAGAGGCAATAAAATTCCTTTTTTATACTATCGGCTGGCTTTTCATTATTACTTTTATTGTTTTCCTTTCTCTGATTTTCTAAAAAAGAAAAATAAAAAACGCTTCAGTGAAAACCGAAGCGTTTTTATTTCCCCATGCTTGGTTTGCTAACCATTTTTAAGAGACCAAACGGTTAATAAGCCAAGAGAGAGGGGCTATGCTAATCTTTAATCATATCTTTTTGTAGATTTTAAATCACCATAGCCCTTTTTGCTAGGACGAGTTATCTAGCAATTTTTTTCATTTGTACATGTTTTTTTCTTTTTGTTTTTTAATTTTCTTTTTGATTGTTAAGGAACACTTTATCTTTTTTCGAAAGATTTTTTTGGCGTTAATTTCTTGGCCAATTTTTTAATAATAATTATATAAAATAATTATCTGTGTTTTCATCGTAAATCGGCATAGCAATATAAATACTCTGAAATTTCTCGATTTGACATTTCCGAAGCAGATGCTGTTTTGGTCTGAAAAAACTTTTTAGCCGTTTCTCCGGCATCAGGGTCAAGATGTCGAGAACTTTCTAGATAATAAATGTTTTGATTGATGAAATTGCCCTTCATCTTTGCTTCTTCTAATGATTTATAAGCAATATTAAGCCCCTGAGCACTTATTAAAACAATAAAAAAAGCAATGGACAAGCTAATAACGAGTCCAGACCAACTGAACTCCTGCTCCATTGCCTTCTTTTTTATTTGATTGTAAGATTTCCAGCCAATAAAAACGAAACCGTTTTCCCTGGCAAGAATATTTGTATTTTCCATTTTGTTTTTGTTTTTGATTTTTGAGAAAGTTCCTTTTTGAACCATCTATATACAGTATAGCAAATTTTTTCAATTTAGTCAAGGTTGATAAATTTATGTTATAATAAAAAACAAAAAAATTTCATTTTTTATAGAATAATAAACTAAATTTTAAGAGACTAAACTTGATAGTTTGATCGCAAAATAAGCTCTTTTTTTTACAACTTGAATGTGATACAATAAAAGAAGAAAAATTGATTTAATTCTTATTCTTTTTTATTTTATATGGCTAGAAGAAGAAAATATAGAAAAAGCAAAAAAAATGCTCTTGATTATATCGCTTTGCCCCAGATGGAGCTTGATCCAGACACAAAAAAAAGCATTCTTATAATTCTCATCCTTATTTTGGGAGCAATATCTCTCTTGAGTTTGTTTAATTTGGCTGGCAACCTCGGTATTTATATTGACAAAGGACTCTCTTTGGCTTTTGGCTGGGGCAAATGGCTTTTTCCTATAATTTTGCTTACTCTCGGGCTCCTTCTTTATAATGAAGAGAAATATTATATAAAAGGCACAAATTATTTGGGCTTATTTTTGTTTGTTGTATCTTTCCAACCGCTTCTCCATTTTTTTATTGAAGTTGGTTTGTGGCAAGAAACAGTAGCGGATGGAGTCGGCGGCGGCTATTTAGGAATGTATATAGCCTTAACTTTCTACAAAATCATTGGTTTTTGGGGAAGCATCATTATTTTATTAGGTTTACTGCTTATTTCTCTTATGCTAATGCTAGACACTTCTCTAAACAAGCTTATCGGTTCAGAAAGTATTTTTGCTTCTGTTCTCTACCCAATAAAAGCTATATTTTCTAAAACTTTTGGTAAAAAAGATGAAAACGAAAAAGATGAAGAGGAATTTATTGAAGAGGAGGAAGAAGAGGATGAAATTGAAGAAGATGGAGAAGAAGAATTAAAAGAGGTCTTTTCCGAAAAAGAAGTAGGAGAGCCAGAATTCATCGAGGCTCCAATAGAAAAAGAACAGGAGAAGCCAAAGGAAAAATCAATTTGGAAGAATAATCATGTTAAAATAGACTTGCCGCTTTCACTTTTAAGCAGCAAATTAGGAAAACCAACCAGCGGCGACATCAAAAATAACGCCATTATAATTCAAAGAACTTTAGAAAACTTTGGAATCGTCGTAGAAATGGGAGAAATTAGTGTTGGTCCGACAGTTACACAATATACTTTCAAGCCGGCTGAGGGTGTAAAGCTCTCACGCATTACTACTTTAAATAATGATTTGGCTCTTGCCCTAGCTGCTCATCCTATCAGAATAGAGGCGCCCATCCCTGGCCGTTCCCTTGTGGGAATAGAAGTTCCTAATCAAACAAAAGCGGTTGTCGGTTTGAGTGAAGTTCTTAATAGCGAAGATTTCAAAAAAAGAAAAAATAATTTAATGATTGCTTTAGGTAAAGATGTTTCTGGTAAAAGTTGGATGTACGATATAACAAAAATGCCGCACATGCTTGTGGCTGGAGCCACTAATTCAGGAAAATCCGTTTGTCTTAATTCAATTATCGTAAGCCTTCTCTATCAAAATAATCCTGATGACCTCCGTTTTATCATGGTTGATCCAAAACGAGTAGAGTTACCAGTTTACAATGGCATACCTCATTTGCTCACGCCGGTAATTACCGATGTCCCAAAAACCATTAACGCCCTCAAATGGTGTTTGAATGAAATGGACCGCCGATTTGAGCTTTTGTCAAAACACGGGAAAAGAAATATCCAATCATTTAACGAAAGCCGCCCGGAAGAAAAAATGCCCTATATCGTCTTTATTATAGATGAATTGGCAGATTTAATGGTTGCGGCCTCTCGCGATATTGAAGGAAGTGTCATCCGTTTGGCTCAAATGGCCCGGGCAGTTGGTATTCACTTGATTTTAGCCACTCAGAGGCCCAGCGTTGATGTTATCACCGGCTTAATCAAGGCCAACATGCCGGCCCGCATTGCTTTCTCAGTTGCCTCTGGAGTTGATTCCAAAACTATCTTAGATTCATTGGGCGCAGAAAAACTGCTTGGTCAGGGTGATATGCTTTTTATAACCGCAGAAATTTCCAAACCAAAAAGATTGCAAGGAGCTTTTGTCAGTGATAATGAAATAAAAAAAATTACCAATTACATAAAGTTAAATAGCGGAGGCACCGACTATATCGATGGCGTTACTGAAAGACAAAAAGTTAAAGGCATGGGCGGAGTCGGCTTGGACGGATCAAACGGCGATGATGATGAACTTTTTTCCGAAGCAAAAGAAGTTGTTATTAATATGGGCCGAGCTTCTGCTTCTTTATTACAAAGACGCTTAAGCATTGGCTATGCTCGAGCAGCGAGAATCATAGATGAATTGGAAGATGCCGGTATTATCGGTCCGGGAAGCGGCGCCAAGCCCAGAGAAATTCTTATCAGTAAAGAGCAATACGAAAATTTATTAAGCCAGGGTGTAAGCGGCGTAAGCCTTCATAATAAAGAAGAGGCGGAAGTTCCTGATGAATATTTGCCGGAAGAGGAGGAGGAGGATGATGAAAAAGAAGATGATGGTGAGGAAGAAGAAAAGATAGAAGAAGAAGAGGAAATAGAAGAAGAGGAAGAGGAAATAATTGAAGATTTAATTGATGAAGAAAGTGAAAAAGATGAGAAAGAAAAAACTGAAAAAACAAATACTAAAAATCCCATAAATAATAAAGATGACGAGGAAGATGGCATGTATTTTTCTAAATAATATGATATTAAATATAAAAATTATAATTAAAAAATAGTCTGGAAACAGACTATTTTATTTTTAAAAATATGGTAAATAGAGAAATGCCCCCAATCAATAGAATACCCTCTCCTGAGGAAAATCTAAATTTAACTCATGATATTTCAAACTTTAAGGAAAAACTTCAAGCATCAATCAGAGAACGACTTGACGTGCTAGAAAGAATATTTGAAGAAAAAAATATATCTATTGAAGATAGAGAAAGATATATTAAACAATTTTTAGAAAAAATTAAAGAGGCGAAAGACGATAAGGACGTTTTTGGCTCATACGAAGAAATACGCCAAGACATCTACGATGCTATTAGAAAAACTCCAACAGAAATTTCTGGAAAAATAGACTCGGAAAAAAAAGATTCATTCGAAGAACATACACCAGGAGAGCTAAAAAATCAAACTCCGCCCAATTTTGAATCAAAAGAAGAAAGAGAAAGAGCGCAAAAGCTGGTTGAAAAAAAAGAGTTAACTTTAATAAACTTAAAAAATGATTTAGCCAAAATTAAAAAGAAAAAAGATAGAGAAAGCCGACAACAAAGAATCAACAAGCTTGAGGAAGAAATAAATGAAATAAATGCCCGATTGGGAGTTAAGGAAGCTACTCCGCCTGTTATTCCGGCGGAAACGATTGTTCCGGTTCAAGAGCAAGCCAATCCTGCCGAAGCCAGTCCGGAGAAAGTACCCACCAATGTTGAACCGGAAATAGCCCCCATTAATATTGAACCGGAAATAATACCGGCTCCGGGAATGCCAATAGAAAAAACTCCGGAAGAAATAAAAATTGAAAATTTAGAAGAAAAATTTAAATTTCTAAATATCAGCCTAAACGATTTGGAGTCAGTAGAAGGATATAATTCATTATCATATGGACAAAAAATATTACTCGCTGATAATTTGAAACAACTAGTATTAGGCCGAATCCAAAATGAGGCGTTGGGAGAATATAAAGAAAAGGTTGGACAAGAAAAATTATTAAAAAGAATATGGCTTGGAATAAGCAAAAAATTTCAAATAGCAAAATCCGAAAAAAATAAAGCTGAAGAAATTTCAAAAGGAGGAATCGATCTTCATGGACCAATTTTAAAACAATTAGTAAACGGCTTGCGGGAATTTGGGCCAGAAGTCGAAGAAATAGATGAAAAACTGGAAATAAAATATTTATCGGAAAAGGATTTTTCTTCTGAGCTCAATTTTTTAAGCCCGGAGGAAAAAGATATAGTTAAAACATTCAATCATTCTGCTGAAAAATTTTCAAAAATACCAGATGAATGGAGATATCACACAGCTTCAAAATCCGACCAAGCTAAATTTATGGCTGCCAAAAAAGAATATGAAACGGCTTTAGCCGGAATAGCCCCAATTATTAGAAGAGAACGATCGGAGGACTACACTGTCGCCGCTCTGCAAGAACTTGATAAAAAGGTAGCTTTTAATCAATTCTTAAACACAAACCCGGAGGCAGAAAAAATACTTGCAAACATTAAGGACAAAAATGTTTTGTCAACTTTTTTAAAAAATTTAATCAAAAGTTCAGCTTCAATGAATGGATTATTCTTCGCCGGTGGCGCTGTTGTTAGAAGTTTCACTGTGGGCGCCCTGGGCTTTGTGGGCGCTCCTTTAGCAGCTGGAATAATTGGAGGCTTGAGAGCGAGACATAGAGCTAAAGAAAATATAAAAGAAACAGAAATTCAGGGCCGGAAAAAAGAAGATAAGACGCTAGATGGGTTAATAAATCAAAGGTCAGAAATCATCCTTGAAATTTCCAGATTGGTGCCTGAAGAATTTCGCGTCAATCCGATGATCTGGTATAGAGGTAAGGGCATGACATCAATAGAAAAAGAGCCGGGAGAACAGGGCATAAATTCTACAAAAAAATTTAAATCTATAGGCACGATTTTAGATGATGGGCAAAAAGCGACCGATGAACAAAAAGCTACTTATGACCAATTAAAAAAGGAATTAGCTGAGGTGGATTCAAAAATAAATGAAATCAGAGAAAAATCGATCGAGAGAAATTATTTGAAAGCGGAAGATGCGACTGAAAAAATAGATGACTTAATAAAAAGAATATGGGGAAACAATGAAGTTGCAGAAAGAAATAAACTTTTAATTTCATTAAACCAAAGAATAATTTTCACGGAAAATAAATTGAATGAAGGTTTAATTAACTTCGGAACTCAGGATAAATCATTATTTAATTATTGCGAACTAATAAAAAAAATATCAGAAGCCAAAACTGTTCAATTTATTTTTGAAAACAATTTTTCCGCCAATGAAGAAGATGAGAAATTAAAACTTAATAATAGACTGAAAAAATTTCTTGATTTTCAAGATAAAAATATTTCCGAGAAACATAAAAAACACATAAGAAACTCCATAATAAAAGGAGCCTCAATTAGCGCTACCTTTGCCACTGCCGGTTATCTTGCTAGACATTTTATGGGAATCACCTCGGGACATGAAAACTGGAGCGGACAAAAAATAACGCCTGAATCCGAAACCGGAGGAGAAATTTCCTCAACAGAAAAAATAGCTATGGGCATGAAAAGACTAAAGGATTTTGAAAATAAATATGGTATAAAAGTTGAAAATCAAAAAGATATTACAGGAGATTATAAAATTGATACTGCGGACATAGCCAGAATACAGGCAGACCAACTTGGGAAAGACACTCCATTTACCGAACCATTAGCAAAAGCTGACTTTGAAAATTTAGAGAATGAAAAAGGAACTGAAATAGCAACTAAAATTTTAGAAAGAAGCCAGCCGAGTGAGACGGATTTAGATGTTTTGGGAGCAAAAGAATTGCCGAAAAACATAAGACTAGGACTCCTAAACGACTCTGACGGCCAAGCGGAAAATCTAAGAGACATCCTGGCCATCAACAATTCGGATCCTAATATTATACAAAGGCTTGATAGCCTGACAGAAGGAAGAGAAATTAACAGAATAGTAAAGGTGCCGGAAGGAGGAAATATTTCTCAAGCTCTAGATGTGGCTATGACTCAAGATGCCGTTGTGCATGTTATTAATCCGGACGGTAGCGCAATCATGGGTGATGCTAATATTGTCCACCCCGGCGACACATTAGTAGAAACTGATGATGGTGGAATTTATGTTTTGAAAACTTCCGAAATAACAGTAGGAGAAAAAACGACATTAACCGGTTTATACGATAAAATTGAGGCTGATTTAAACAGCCAAAAAGTGCCCTTAAAAGTGCAAAATGCTTTTAACACTAATCGCGATGAGATTGGCTGGCTAGGAAGAATTGACAAGCATGAAGCTAAAGCTGCGAGTGAATTCTGGAAACAATATGGTGAAAGAATTCAAAAATTGGCGCCGGAACAGCAAGGAAAATTTTATGAAAATGCAAATCTTCATGATCCCAAAAGTATAGAAAATAATTTAGACAATTTGGAAAAAGAAATTGGGAATACTGTCCCGGAAGAAACTAACGCCGATATTCGAGAACCAGAAAATATCTCTCAGCCTGAAGAAATCCCCGAAAAACCAGAAGCACCAACGTCAGAAAGAATAGCTGAAGTGAAGCCCTCACCTGTTGAAACGGCTAAACCAGAAGAAATTCCGCAAGAAACTCCAACAAAAGTTGAAATAGAAAAAACAGACAAACCGGAATTATCAAAAGAAGCACAAGATATTATAAAAAAACCAATAGGCGAAATGACTCAGACTGAAAAAATGAAGCTTGTGCAGGAAGGCGAACAAATTTATGCGAACAAAATGGCTCAACTGATGCCCGAAGAAGCACAAGCAAGCGGACGAACACACGATGAAATTGTTGATTTTTTCAAAGATAAAAAACCGCAGGAGGGATATTTTGATCAAACCAAACAAGAAGCCATAAATAAAAACATAAAGTTTGAATCCTACATGGGGACAACCAGCCATACAGATCAAAATTTAGTAAACGAAATAGATTATTATAATAAAAACGTAATCGCTCACAATAATACTTTGGCAGAATCATCTACGCTATCAAGAGGATTGATAGATTTTGATCATAATCCCGCTGCTCAAGAAGCTTTAGATTCTTTTAAAGAAACGGAGACGAATAAAGAAAATTTCATTAACACTCCTCTATCGGACGATAAGAGTGTAAGCTCTTATGAAGATCTGCAAAAATTAGGCGAGGAAATAAATAATCAAGATCTAGCCCGCCTTTACAGGGCCCTTGAAATGGACCAGCGCTCTTTGGCTGAACAAATGAAAGACTCCTTCGGCGGGAAAGATATTTTTGACAAAAAAGGAGAATTTAAAAAAGAATTTACAGAATTTGTAAGTAAAAATGAAAGAGCTAAATCTTTATTTGACGAATATCATAGCAAAAATGAAGCGGCATCAGAATATGAAAGACTGATTCTTTTGCACAACCAACAAGAAAATGAAAGAATCGATTTGATGAATAGTGCAAAAAGAATATTGGAAACAGCAGAAAAAGGAGACACTTGGCATTTAACTCAAGAATTTATAAGAGAAAATTTCACCGAAAATAAAGAGATCAAAAAGAATTTTGCAGGAATTACAAAAGAGATATTCAAAAACGACAATAAAAATATGCAGGAACTTTGCTTCAACAGACTAATAGCCCAAAACAAACCAGTTATCAGCTACTATTTAGAAGAAACAAAAAAGGGCAATGGCGAAAAAGCTTTAGAAATAATAAATAATTATTTCCGACTCGGCCTGAGACAAAACCCCTTAGTAAAATCTGGGCTGCCAAGCATGAGAGCAACGGTCTTAGATACTTGGACTTCCCAGAATGTATTTAACCCAAACAACGCTGAATTGCTAAAAGTAAAGTAGTTTGACACTCACCTCATTTTTGCTATAATAAGAATAGGTTTTTTAACCTATTTTTATTATATAAAACTTTATGTATATTACCTGGCTGGGCTATTCCTGCTTCAAAATTCAAGATAAAACCACTCCGGATGGCGTAACGCTGGTTACTGACCCATTCGACAAAACACTTGGCTTAAAAGTTCCTAACTTTGAGGCGGATATTGTGACCATCAGCCATGAACATACGGGACACAATAACTCAGGCGCTTTACGCGGACAACCTTTTATTATTAACAGCGCCGGCGAATATGACATAAAGGGCGTAATGGTAGAGGGAGTTGAATCTTATCATGATGACAAAGAAGGGGCGAAAGAAGGAAAAAATACAATCTACCGAATTGAAATTGACGATATTTCCGTAGTTCATCTTGGAGATCTCGGACAAATTCTAGATAGCAAGCAGTTGGAAAAAATCGGTCAAGTTGATATTCTTATTATCCCAGTTGGAGGAGGAAAAATTTTAGACGCAAAAAATGCCGTAGAAATTGTTTCACAAATTGAACCTCGTATTATTATTCCTATGCACTACAAAACCAGGGGGTTGAAAGATAATCTTGATGATGTAGAAAAATTTGTAAAAGAGCTTGGTATAAAACCGACAATAGAAGAAAAATTAAAAATAAGTAAAAAAGATCTGCCATCGGAAGATATGGAATTAGTAATTCTTAACTTACAATAATTAATAATATGGGAAAGAAGAAAATACTTATCGTAGAAGATGATCAAATGATAGCTTCTATGTATAAGACAAAATTTGAGGCAGATGGATTTGACTGTTTGATGGCAAATGAAGGTCCAAGCGGCCTGGAAATGGTAAAAAAAGAAAAACCGGATTTAGTGATGTTGGATGTGATGCTCCCCCAACTGGATGGCTTTTCAATTTTAAAAGAAATAAAAAGCGACAGCAAAACTAAAGGTACTCCTGTTATCATGCTAACCAACCTGGGCACAGAAGAAGACAAAGCTAAGGGGCAAAAAATGGGCGCGATTGATTATCTGGTAAAAGCGAGCCTAACACCAGCGGAAATCAGTAAAAAAATTAAAGAATATCTAAAATAATTACCTTATTAAAAAATTATGAATCACCCAAAAAGCGAAAGAACTCTTGTTATTATTAAACCCGATGGAGTGCAAAGATCATTAATCGGCGAAATAATAAAAAGATATGAAAGAACCGGATTAAAACTATCCGCTATAAAAATGGTTATACCAACCGAAGAGATGGGCATAAAACATTATTATGAAGTTGGCGGCGATGCCTGGGTAGAAGAAGTTGGACGCAAAGCTAGAGCTTCTTATGAAAAAAAAGGTCTTGAATCTCCTTATAAAACAAACAAAGAAAATGGCGAAGCAGTAATGCGATCTAACGCCAAATATTTAAGCTCTGGACCGGTGATAGCAATGATTTGGCAAGGGAACCAGGCTGTCCAGCTAGTGAGAAAAATTACCGGAGGAACTGAACCTCTAACCTCTGATGTCGGAACTATTCGGGGAGATTTTACTCTTGATTCTTATGCTATTGCTGATACTGACGGCCGAAGTGTTAGAAATTTGATTCACGCTTCCGGCAGTACTGAAGAGGCGGAAAAAGAAATAGCTATTTGGTTTGATAAAAATGAGATATTAAAATATAATCATCTCCAAGAAAAAATACTTTATGACGTTAACCTTGACGGCATAAAGGAATAATAAACATTTCTCCCTGCCAAAAGCAGGAAAAAAGAAAGGGGGTTTTATGCCTGAAAATCCACAGATCGGAGGGGATGGCGTAAGTTTATCCGAGGAAACTGATGTATCAGGGGTAAGGGGGAAAAGACCAAAAATTCCCGTTCCGAGATGGGTTATTCAATACGCTCATGAGCTCGGAAAGAGCATTGCCGACGCTCAAAGAGAACTGATGGAAATCGGATTTCCAGCAACCAACATCGGTCTTTAATTGACCAGCATAATAAGGCGCGGCAAAATCTGCGCCTTATTTTTTTGTCATTAAGATTGACAAAAATCTGTCTATATGCTACACTTTATACATAATTAATTAAGGGTTTTACTAAGCTTATTTTTAGATCAAGCTTTTCTTCGAAAAAAGTCTATCAAAAATCAAGTAAAAGTGAAACAAAATCATCAAATGAGCGATCAAAACAACTCCTTTGGACAAAGACAAATGTACCAAGGGAACTGGACTTGTTCAGGATGCGGTGCGGAAATTACCGAGCTGCCTTTTGAACCAGATGGAGACAGGCCGATTTTCTGCCGTGACTGCCACAGACAAAGACGTGACAGCAGACCAAGAAGGTAAGAAAGTTGGAAATTTTAATCTATCATAAGATAATATAAACTCTTATCGGTAATTAATCCAACAGACAAAAAAACACCCCGAGTTTTACTCGGGGTGTTTTTTTGTCATTTAAATTTTTACAAATATTTTTTTATAACCTCCAACAAAGCCTCTTTGGGATGCAACCCATTAAGAGTTTCTTTAGCTGCGCCATCCTTAAATAATATTAATGTCGGGATGCTCATAACCTCATATTTAGTTGAAATTTCCGTTGCTTCTTCAGTATTTGCTTTACCAACCACGGCCTTTTCTCCAATTTCTTCTGCTAATTCATCAATGATTGGTCCTTGCAATTTACACGGTCCGCACCAAGAAGCAAAAAAATCAACTAAAACCGGTTTAGTTTTGGAAGCCTCAATCACTTCTTGTTGAAAATTTTCATCATTAAAAACTTTTGCCATAAATTTTATTTTAGTTTATTTATTAGTAATAAAAATATATCACAGTTTGCCAAATGATGTCAAAAATAAAAACCCCCAAAGGGGTGGCTACTGGGAGTCGAACCCAGGTCATCGGGACCACAACCCGATGTACTAACCGTTGTACTATAGCCACCCCTCTGCGGGTTTATTATATTTTATCTAATACTTATTACAAGCTATAAAAATAAACTTTCCCTTTTTCATCTGCTAAAATTTCTTCTATTTTCATATCGGGCAAAGGAAATTGATAACTGATAATTTTCAAACCGCTTTTACCCTCCGTTTTTATTTTTTCTTCCAATTTCTTCATTGTCAAAACATTCAAATAACAATATAAAACATCAGCCTGGCTTAAATCAACTTTAAAAATATTCTTCTTTCTTATGCTAATTTTACTCTTGCTTAAGCTATTTTGAATTTGAGCGATTACGTATGGTAAAAAAGAATATTCAAAACCGACTAACTCAGCACTTGGAAATTTCTTTCTAGCCGCCCGCAAAAATCCAGCATTGCCGCAACCCAATTCATAAATCACTCCGTTTTCCTTCAACTCTAATTTAGAAATAATCTTTTTTATAATTTCTTTTTTGCTAGAAATAAACGGCGCATATCCGCGAAAAAGAATATTATAAAACTGAACTGTGAAAAAAACCGCAAAAATTGCAAAAAAGAACATGATAATAATTTGAATAACTAAACTCATATTATTAAATTTAAAAATAGCTTGTGCGCCCAGTAGGAATCGGACCTACGTATCCAGCTTAGAAGGCTAGTGTTCTATCCACTGAACTATGGGCGCTTGATATGGATATAAATACATAAAATAAAATTGCCTTCCGGCAACATTTATAATATAGCAATAAAATGGATAAAAGTCAA
>Ga0265297_10009385_pt1 | contig 12625 bp, 12 predicted proteins | sample Munlanlwell13791_FD_192502 | JGI IMG/M metagenome (GOLD analysis project Ga0265297, IMG submission 192502) | Leachate microbial communities from a municipal landfill in Southern Ontario, Canada - Leachate well 137-91 | ecosystem: Engineered > Solid waste > Landfill > Unclassified | place...
AAGTGAACTTCGGCGTGCTGTACGGGATGGGCGCGGGCGGACTCGCGCAGCGGCAGGGGATCAGCCGCGAGGAGGCGCGCGCGTTCATCGAGAAGTACTACATGGTCTACCACGAACTTCATGATTGGATCGACGAAATCATCCAGTCGGCGCACGCACGCGGCTACGTCGAGACGCTGTTCGGCCGGCGGCGGTACCTGCCGGAGCTTTCTTCGTCGAATCCCATGGTCCGCGCGGCGGCCGAGCGCATGGCGGTCAACATGCCGATCCAGGGGACGTCCGCCGACATCATCAAGCTCGCGATGGTCCGCATCGACGAGAAGCTGCCTGCGATCTCACCTGGGTCGAAGATGATACTCCAGGTCCACGACGAACTGGTGTTCGAGGTGCCGGACAAGGACGTCGCGACGGTCGGGGCGATGGTGAAGGACACGATGGAACACGCGTATGCGATCGATGTGCCGATTGTCGTTGAGGTGGAAATTGGTAGAAGCTGGGGCGAAACAAAAAAACTGTAATAACCCCTTGCCGTCGTCCCGATGCGCTTGGAGCGATCGGGACTTCCTCCCTTCCCCTTGAGTAAGGGGAAGGGTATGTGAAACCGACCGGACGCTCGTGAGAGTGCCGGTCGGCGTGGGTGCTGCATAGCGTGCAGCGGCGCGTGTGTGGAAAGGACGAAGCGGTTCTACTGTTCGGCGGTCGCGGCCGGGGTTGCCGTCGCGGGCTTCTGCTGGCAGTGGACGGTCAGGATCGCGAGTGCGAGCGCCAGCAGGGCGATCAGGGCGAGAGAAAGGTTCTTCCGCATCAGGCTATTCCCTTCTCGGAGCCGAGGTCGCGTTGACCGGCTTCGAGGCGAAGAGGTTGGCGATGCCCAGCATGAGCGCGAGGAGCGCGATGAAGACCAGGTCGACGTTTTTCCGCATCAGGTCATTCCTTTCCCCAGGTCATCCAGCCCAGGACCATGAAGGTGAGCGTGGCAACTGCGCCACACAGGAGCATGATTACGTTCAGCGTCAGGAGGCCGGTGAGCATCACCACCCCGCCGCCAAGCGCGAACTTGAAGTACCGGTCGGCGGTCATGGGTGCCTCTCTGTGATCGGAAGTTACATGCCCTTGCTGGTCCAGCCTTCGTGGCCGACGCTCGTGCTCATCGGTGTCATGGCCGGGATGGTTGGGGACTGCACGCCCGGGATCACGAGCATGCGGTCGAGGTCAGCGCTCCTCGGCTGCATGGCCCTGATTTTCTTGGGCGTCGGTTTCGGTGGTGCCGTGACATGGTCGCATCCCGTGAAGTCGGGACCCAGCTCCGCGCCGCACTTGGCGCATACGGGGAATGACATGATGGTCCTCCACTTGAGAAACGGCAGTCGGTATGACGATTGAGCGCGATGGACGAGTTGAAGCGAACAGGGCCCTCCGTAGCCTTATCTGTTTGTGTTGGCGGTTGGTTGCTGCTACGATAACGCTCGACGGTAGCATTGTCTACTTCTCATGTCAACCTTTTAAGAAGTATCGAAGTAATGATAATTTATGTGACCGGCGAGGATACGTTCCGTTCACGCGAGCGGCTCAAACAGCTCCGCGATGCGTTCGTGAAGAAGTACGACCCGTCGGGGATGAACGTCTCGACGCTCGACGGGGCCGAATTGAAGTTCGAACAGTTCCAGCAGTGTGTCGCGAGCCAGGGTTTCTTGAGTTCACGTCGGTTCGTCATCGTCGACCGGCCGTTCGAAGCTGACCGCAAGGTCCAGGAGGCGATCGCGGCCTTTATTAAGGAGAAGTCTGTCCCCGAGGAAGCGATCGTCGTGTTTTGGAGCGGGGGACAAGCGAAGAAGAAACGTTTGAAGGACGCGACCGAGGCGCCGCCGCTCCTCGCCGTCCTCGACCGTGTGAAGAATAAGGAGCAGTTCGACGTACTGGAACCGCTCGAGGTCGAGCGGTGGATCGCGAAGCGCGTGAAGGAGCGCGGCGGGTCGGTCGAGCGCGCCGCGGCGGAGCAGCTTGCGGCAATCGTTGGGACTGACCTCTGGCTCGCGGCGAACGAGGTCGAGAAGCTCGTGCACCAGAAGAAAGGTGCGTCGATTACGTCAGCGGATATCGAGGCGGACATCAAGGGAAAACTCGAGGCGAACATTTTCGAGTTCACCGATGCCTTAAGCAGGAAGGACGGAGGTGCAGCCATCGCCTCGCTCGAGCGGCACTTCGCGAGCGGTGCGAACGAGCTCTACCTTCTCACCATGATCGCCCGGCAACTGCGGATCCTCATCGGCATTGCCGACGTCGCAAAGACCGAGCCGAATCCCGCGACCATCGCTTCGCGGCTCTCGCTCCATCCGTTCGTCGTGAAGAAAGGACTTGCGCAGATCCGGACCTTTTCGCAGAGCGAGCTCATCCGCGCGCATGACGAGATCGTCTTCATCGACCACCGGCTGAAGAACTCCCGGGACAATCCGCGGGCGCTTCTCGAGATGTTTGTGCTCCGGATGTGTACATAACGGTGGAATCTGGTATAGTGCGCGCATGGCGGGTACTAAAAAACAAGGCTTCACCCTCATCGAACTCCTCGTGGTCATCGCGATCATCGGCATCCTGTCGACGATCGGCCTTGTCGCGTTGAACGGGGCCCGGGCGAAGGCGCGGGACACGCAGCGGCTGCACGATATCCGGCAGTACGCCCTTGCGATGCACATGTATGCGGACAGTGCTACGACGTATATACCTACCGATCTCACTACCTGCAAATGGAAGGACAGTAATTTTCCGTTGGGTAGCTGTATCGATCTGCAGACCTTTTTCGGATCAGGCACGTATCCGAAGGATCCCGGTGAAGTGCACGCAATTGTGAATCCGGAACGATTTACGTTCTTCATTGCAGGCGCTCGGTGCAACGACCTGACCAGGATCGGATGTCGGGATATTGATGGTTGGGATTCTACCGGAACCCGCTATACGGTGACCATTCCATATTTTTTTGCCTTCACGGGTACCCTTGATCAGGGATTTGCGCTTGGCTTCTATCTGGAGTATGGCGTGAGCGGATACGGCAAAGGACTGCATCTTCTGCAGGAAGACGGTCATATAGCGTCGATCGGCGAGTAGCGTACCGGGTCAGGTACGGGATGTATCAGGTTTTTGAAGCCGCCTTATGCAATCGGGTCCCGCATCAAGTGCGGGACGCGTTAGACCTTAGATACTGCTTTATGGAGACGCGACTTGAGGCGCGCGGCGGTGTTCTTCTTGATGACGCGCTTTTGCGCTGCGCGGTCGATCGTCTTGATGGCGGTTTTCAGCAAGTCCTTCGCCTTCGCGGTGTCCTTCGCGGCAACGGCCTTGCGTACGGACTTCACGACCTTCTTGAGGTTCGTCTTGATCGTGAGGTTCTTCTCACGGCGTTTCGTGCTCTGGCGGAGGGCCTTGAATGCGGCGTGTTTGATCGGCATGTGGGGAAGGTTGTGAGGTAGTAAGGTTGTGAGGGGAGGAGGTTGATAGGCTATAGAGAACGGAAGCAGTGTATCAGGGTTTCCGTTTTCGGGCAAGGCTGGCCTTGATGAGTGACGATTTATACCGGTCGGGGCGGTGGGGCTTCAGCCGTACGATGTCGCACCGGATGCCGATGGAGGCGAGCTCGACCGCGAGGTTTACGGTGAAGTGCGTCTGGTCGTAGCCGAGCGCAATAACGTCGGGTTTGAACCGTTTGATGATGGAAAATCGCTGTTTCGGATCCTCCGACGCGAGCACAGCCTTGTCGACGTAGAGGAGCGCCGCAACCATCTTCAGCCGGGTGTGTTCGTTGTTGACCGGGGTATGGCCTTTCAGCCGTTTGATGGTGACGTCACGGCCGATCGAGACGATGAGCGTCGTGCCGAGCCGCTTTGCCTGCTGCAGGAACGACCGGTGGCCCGCGTGGAGCACATCAAAGGTGCCGAAGGCGAGGATGGTTCGTATCATATGCAGAAACAGCGAACTCCCTGTTGCGGGTAGGCAAACATATCATCACACCCGCCGCTGCTCATGCCGCCTTTAGAACGGTCTTGGTTCTGGCAGGTGAGTTCACTGCCCCATGTTTCACGACCTGATGAATTCTGAAATTCTGCAGGAGCATTCTGTAGATTTTCGGCCGTCCCTTTGTTGATGCAGGTTTTCCCGACCAAAGAACAGTATACTGTGCAGCTTGTTCCGGCTTCGAGGTTTACGCATGAACTCCATTCACCCCCGCTGTAGGTCAACGTACCAGTTCCGTTCGGATTGAACCCCCCATGTACTTCGATGTTGTCATCATACCCGTCGCCATCTGTGTCCTTCTTGTTCGGATCAGTATGGAAGACGTTTATCTCTGCGCTGTCAGTCAATCCATCACCGTCCCTATCGGACGTCGCGTCATTCGTGTTGGTTCCGCTGTTGACATTGAGATTGGCATTTTTATTCGCGTTCGTATCGGTGTTTGTGTTTGGGAATATTTTCCCGCTTATTCCTGGTTTTTCGATGGAGAGATCGGTACTCGTCATCGTGTTGGTACCCTGAACGAACAGGTCGGTGAGATCTTTACAATGATCATTACCGCATGAACCCATGGTATACGTCAGAGTAAAATCGTTGTTCGTCAGAGTGTAAGGGAAGGTATCGTTCGTGTAGATATCAGTCGAAGAGATGTCTTCTAGTGGTGTCGCGAGTTTGGATAATTGACAGGTAACCCGCTGTGTAGTACATGCGGCAATGGTCGCATCATACGAACGTTCAAGCACGTTCGGGGAGTCCGGGAATCCGCCATGGAGCGTCCGGTAGTCTAACAGTGCCATTCCAAGATAGAAGATCCTGAGGTACTGGACGTAATATTTTACGTCATTTACGCTCGCATCGTGCATATTGGCGTACGCCGCAAGCGCGTTCGGATCGGAAAAATCGACTTTTCCGTCATCTATGAAGGTATTGAGGTTCTGTTGTAACGAATTCGTATTTCTAGATGCCCATCGATGGAACGAAAACGCGTCGTAAAGCCGTTTTCCGCCGAACCAGGCAAGGGGAACGATCAGCACGATGACAATGACGATTGGGAGCCAGATGTTCCTGTTCAGCGTAAAATGCCTGCGCGGCAATTGCTGCAGAGGATCTGAAGATACGTCGTCCTTGCTTTCGTGGGCGTCAGGGGAATCAGTGAACTGTGAGAGTGGATCTTTCATTGCAGTGATGTCGTGAACATAGAGCGCATCAGGTGAGGCACCTTTAGACCATTATGGAGCACGTCAAAGGTGCCGAAGGCAAGGACGAGCCGTTCTGGTCTATGGGATGATGCCGTCATCACGACGAGGGGCAGCCGGATGCCGGCGTGAAGAGCATGTCGGCGCTCTTGCCGCTTCCGTTCGGATTGTACCCGCCACAGATCTCGGTCTTGTCGTCGAAGCCGTCGCCGTCGGAGTCTTCCAGGTTCGGGTTGGTGAGGTAGAGATTAGTCTCTTCGTAGTTGGTTATCCCGTCAGAATCGGCGTCGGTCGTAGTATCAAGTATTCCGGAGTTCGTATTGACGTTGGTATTCGAGTTCGTGTTCACCGGATGCTCACGCGCGTACTTCTCGGAGCTCGTTTCCATCTCAAGCGAGACGTCCTTGCTCGTCATCGTGTTGCTGCCTTCAGCATAGGTTTCCTTGTAGTATGTGGACTCCACCGAGTCGCCGAAGTGTAACTGGTACGATACCTTGAAATCTGCGCCATCCTTCGTATACGTGAACGTCGTGCCGGTGTATGCGTCAGTGATATTGACCGACTTCGTCTTGTACCCGGCGTAGAGGTAGCAGTTAGGATCGGCGTTCTCGTCATAGAGGTACGAATATGAATTCGTGTTCCCGTTCGCATTGGCGTTGACCCTGCGCTGTTCCGCGGCCGTTGTACAGGCCGTGTCGAGCTCGCGCATCTTGGGCGTCAACTGGTCGAGCGTGTCGGGGTAGGACCCTATTTTTTTCTGGTAGGCGTTCAGTACCCGTTGGAGATCACCGACCCGGTCGAGCTGTTTTTGGAGCTGTTGTTCTTCCTTTGTGACACCGGTCAGCAGCCGCGCCGCCTCGTCCATGTCTACGGGATTGCTCGGGACGTCGACGGATACGTTCTCGTTGACCTTCTCGAGGGTCAGCGTCGTGCTCAAGAGGAACTGCTTGTCCTTCAGCCGTTCGATGCCCGCCGGCGGTACGAGCGTCAGTTCCCACTTCGTCTGCCGGAGCAAGCCCTTAACCTTGTCGACCCAGATCTCGACGCGCGAATTGTCCACGATCCGTTGAAGCGTGGCTATATTTTCCGGCTTGTTGATGTCGTCGCGTACCGTTTCGAATTGCTTGACGTCGGTGCCCTTCGTGCGTTCCTCCTCGATGAACGCGTTGTAGACGTCGACAATCTTCGTCGTATCGATCTTGATGAGGTAGTGCTCCGATTTGATGCCACCGATGGTCTCGGCCGGAAGTTTCTGCTGTACGGTGAACAGCTTCTGCTGGAGCGCGCGCTTCAGGTTCGTCTTGAGGCCCGTGATGATCTCCTGCGTGTCGACTTCGTCGAACGACTTCGGGTCGATCGAGTCGGCGTAGTCGCCCGAGTTCAACTTGATCCACTTGCCCTTGATGCCAGACGGGTCGATGCCGAAGAAGCTCGGGAACTTGTTCACGATGCCGTAGAGGTCGGCGTTCTTCTTCCGCGCCTCGAGGTCGATTGAGACGGAGGCATCGCCGCCGGTGTAGGTGCCGTCAATGCGGATCGAACCGTTCGCGACGCTCAATTTCTTGTCCGCCTCGAAGTACAGCATGATGCCGCCGCTCAAGTCGATGTCGGCGGGGAACGTCTTGAAGAACGCGTCGGCGTCCGAGAGCCCGCTCATGCCGAGAAGCGTGCCGGCCAGGTCAGCGGTACCGAGCCCGATCTGGCCGCCGACATCCTCGATCTGGTAGGTGTTCGTGTTCGAGATGACGGTGGAATTACTGTTGGTAACGGCATTGACATTGGTGTTCGTGTTGGCGTTTTTGAGGAATATCTCCGTCGCCTTCGTCGATCGCGGCTCGCTCTTGATGCTCATCCGCAGCGAGTACTGCGCGTTCTTCACGTCGGAAATCGAATCGACCATCCTGTCGAAGAGCTGGTCCGTCTTCGGCGTGATGCCGGGGATTGCGAGGTAGCCTTTGCTCCACGCGAAATAGCCACCGCCGAGCAGGCCGGCCACGACGACGCCGATGACCGTGAACAGTATCCATTTCCTCGATCCCTTCGAAGATACCTTTTCCGGTGTTTCGGGGAGATCCGGTTTCCAGTAGCCTTCCTTCGCCGGTTGGAGCGCGGGCTGCGATGGGGTAGGCGCAGCCGTGGGCGTCGGCATCACAGGATTGCGCGTCGGTTCCATGTCAGCGAAGATGTCGTCGACCTTGCTCATAAAAAAATCCTACCGCCAGGCCGTGTTCACGGTCCGGTGGGTAATGTTGATAAGAAAAATTCGCTTCATGACGTTTATTTTCATCATCATTGTAGCACTTTTTCAGCTACTGTGCAAGGCGTATCATCGGTTCACCGTTTTTTCATGAACGGTTTCGGCATCGGCCTCGCGCGTTTCTTTTTGCGTACCGCTTTCGGGGCAGAGGCCCGTTTCTCGAGCTCGGCGATCTGGTCGCGGAGGAGCGCCGCCTTCTCGAACTCGAGGTTGCTGCTCGTGAGATCCATCTGTTCCGTGAGGTCTTTTATGACGTGATCTATTTCACTCATCGGGATGTCGTCGAAGGGAAGCGGTTGCACCTGTTCCTCGGCGAGTTTCATGCCGGAGAGCCGGTTGTCGCGGATCGCCTTCTGGATGGACCGTGGAGTAACGTGATGTTCCTTGTTGTAGGCCGTCTGGATGGCGCGGCGGCGTTCGACCTCGGCAATCGCACGTTGCATCGAGCCGGTCACCCGGTCGGCGTACATGACGACGTGGCCATCGACGTGCCGCGCGGTGCGGCCCATCGTCTGGATGAGCGCCCTTTGCGACCGGAGGAATCCTTCCTTGTCGGCGTCGAGGATCGCGACAAGCGAGACCTCGGGGAGGTCGAGCCCTTCGCGGAGGAGGTTGATGCCGATGAGCACGTCGTAGATGCCGAGGCGGAGGTCGCGCAAGATCTCGAGCCGCTCCATTGTGTCGACGTCGGCGTGGAGGTACTGGACCTTCATGCCGAGCTCCTTCAGGTAGTCGGCGAGATCCTCGGCCATGCGTTTCGTGAGCGTGGTGACGAGCACGCGCTGCTTTTTCTTCACGCGCTCCTTCACGATCGCTAGAAGATCGTCGACCTGGCCCTTCGTCGGCTTCACCTCGACGGTCGGGTCGAGGAGGCCGGTCGGCCGGATGAGCTGTTCGACGACCTGCGACGACTCCTTGAGCTCGACCTCGTCGGGCGTCGCGGAAACGTAGATGCGCTGGCCGATCCGTTGCCGGAATTCGTCGATCCGAAGGGGGCGATTGTCGAGCGCCGACGGCAAACGGAAGCCGTAGTCGACGAGGACCTGCTTACGCGCGCGGTCGCCCTCGTACATGCCCTTGATCTGCGGCAGCGTCATGTGCGACTCGTCGATGAACAGGAGGAAGTCCTTCGGCCCGCCTCCGCCGCCGCTCTGGCGGGCAGGGAAGTAGTCGAGGAGCGTCGATGCCGGCTGGCCTGCCTCCCTGAAGTCGAAGAACCGCGAGTAGTTCTCGATGCCGTTGCAGTACCCGACCGACTCAAGCATCTCGAGGTCGAAGTTCGTGCGTTGCGCGAGGCGCTGTGCCTCGAGGTTCTTGCCGAGCTTGTTGAGGAAAGCGACCCGTTCGGCGAGCTCGCGGCGGATCGCCTCGGTGACCTTAGGGATGCGCTCCTCCGGCGTGACGAAGTGCTTCCCGGGGAAGACCGTGATGCTGTCGAGGGGTACCGCCTCGTTCCCGGTCACGGGATCGAACGGGACGATGCGTTCGATGTCGTCGCCGTCGTACGAGATCCTGAAGCCGCGTTCCTCGTAGGCGGGGAACAGGTCGACGGTGTCGCCGCGGACGCGGTAATTGCCGCGCACGAACTCGGTGTCGTTGCGGAGGTAGAGGAGGTTGTTCAGCTTCGTGAGCAGCGACTGGCGGTTCATATGCTGGCCGACCGAAAGTGTGAACGAGGCCTTCTTGTACTCGACGGGGTTGCCGAGACCGTAGATGCACGATACCGAGGCGACGATGAGCACATCGCGGCGCGTGAGGAGATCGCGGGTCGCCGCGTTGCGGAGCCGGTCGATCTCCTCGTTGATGTCGGTTTCTTTCTCGATGTACGTGTCGGTCCGGGGAATGTACGCTTCGGGCTGGTAGTAGTCGTAGTAGGAGACGAAGTAGTGCACCGCGTTGTCCGGGAAGTATTCGCGGAACTCGCTCGCGAGCTGCGCGGCGAGCGTCTTGTTATGGCTGATGATGAGCGTCGGACGGTTCACGGCCGCAACCACGTTCGCCATGGTGAACGTCTTGCCCGAGCCGGTGACGCCGAGGAGCGTTTGCGCCTGGTCGCCACGTCGAATGCCGTTAAGAAGCCGTTCGATCGCTTGAGGCTGATCACCGGTTGGTGTATATGAAGATTTCAGTTGAAATTTCATCAGTGTGGTACCTACAACTGACGTGCCCCGTAAGCGTCCAGCAGTTCGAAGCGCTGTACGGGGTTGCCGATCGGTTTGAACGGTGATGTCATGGAGAAGCGGTCCATACGTCGAGTGTAGCACGGGTCCTGCGATCCCGCATGACGGTTGACGGAGGAGCATAAAATCAGTACTCTGGAGACAGGAATATGAGGCCCACTACCGTTGCTACCGCAGTACGCATACATATACGGGTCGCTCATGCGATCTCGGTTGGGATTTACCTGGTTACTGCCATCGGGCTGGTTGGTATTGTGGCAAGCGTCATGTTCCAGTTCGCATTTCCAGTGACATCGATGGCCTCAACAACCGTCGATTCGACGAACAGCGCGACACTCATGTGGACCGCGCCGGGTGATGATGGAACGAGCGGTACGGCAACGTCCTATGCGATACGATACTCGACATCGCCGATCAACGATTCGAACTGGGGGACGGCAACGGCCGTGTCATCGCCGCCTGCGCCGTTGGTCGCGGGTTCCGTACAGACGATGGTCGTGACCGGCCTCATGCCCGGGACCACATACTACTTCGCGATCACATCGACCGATGACGTCGGTAATGTCTCCGCTTTGTCCAACATTGCCAGCAAGACGACCGATACGCGCGCCTGTACGCCGACGTGGTCGTGCACCGAATGGTCGACCTGCATGGGCGGGGTTACGGTCAGATCCTGCGTCGATATCGCATCCCCGTCATGCGGGACCGACTTCAACCGTCCGATCGAGCAGCAGTCATGCACGTCCGTCGGGACGCCAGCCCCCACATGCACCGAGACGTGGTCGTGTTCGTCATGGACGCCGTGTACGCAGGGCCTGCAAACGAGGACCTGCCAGGACCTGTCGCGGTGTTCAACGACAACGGACCAGCCACCGGTCTCATACGATTGCAGTATGGGGGGCATGCCGCCAGCCGATCCGAATCCGAGGTATCTCGCGGTGACCCGTGCAGCAGGCGGCAGTTCGCAGATCAAGGTGTACCGTCTCACTGACGGGAAGTTGGTCACATCATTCAGCCCGTATTCGTCGAAATTCCACAACGGCGTTTCCATTGCCGGCGGCGATCTCGAACGAAAGGGTGTCCCGAACATCGTAGTCGGTGCAGGGGTCGGAGCCGCTCCACAGGTATCGCTCTATACGGTGTCGGGCAAACTGGTCACACGGTTCTTCGCCTTTTCGAAGACGCTGCGGACCGGCGTCACCGTCGCGACGGGCGACGTAAACGGCGATGGGTATGCCGACCTGATCACGACACCTGCCATGAACTATCCGGGATTGGTGCGTACCTACACCTACGACCCGACCACGAAGAAGTTCTCGCGGTTCCAGGACGTATCGGTTCAGTCGTCGAAGTACCGCGGGGGCGTGAACATCGCCGCAGCCGATCTCGATCGGGACGGCTACGCGGAGATCATCGTCGCGCCGGCGTCGAAGGGGAGGAAATCGGCGGTCGAATTGTATGCCTACGAACCGTCAAAAAAGAAGATGGTGAAGAAGTATTCGTTCTCGGCCTACAGCAGATCGTTCAACAGCGGCATACGGGTCGCAACGGGTGACGTGAACGGCGACGGCATACCCGAGATCGTCCTCGGACCTGCGCCGGGAACCGGCGAGATACGCGCGTTCGTCTACCAGAACAGATCGGTGAAGAAGATCGTCGGGTTCTATCCGGCGAGCAAGACCTATGCCGGCGGCATCGACCTCACGAGCGCTGACGTGAACACGGACGGCAATGATGACATCATCTCCGGGACGTTCTCGAACGGGTTACCGGGTGTCCGCGCCTATTCCCGGAGCCAGTTGACGAAGAAGATCTCACGCCTGAAGGTGCTGTGGCCGAACAACATCTTCAGTACCTCGTTCAAGAAGGGTATCAGGATCACCGCGCTGTAGCTGTCAGCATAATACTCGGATCACATGATCGCTTCGCTCCACGGCATAATCCGATCGAAGGAACTTCGCGCCATCGTCGTCGATGTCGGCGGCGTCGGGTACCGCGTGAACGCCGGCGGACGGTTGCTCGAGACGCCCGAAGGCGAGACCGTCGATATCTATACCTACCTCCATACGACGGACGACACGATGGAGTTGTTCGGGTTCATGACGCCGGACGAGCTCGGCCTGTTCCGGTCGCTCATCAGGGTATCGGGCGTCGGGCCGAAGTCGGCGCAGTCCATCTTGAGCCAGAATCCCGCGAACCAGGTCCGCCAGGCGATCCTCGACGGTGATCCTGCGTTGATCATGCGCACGCCGGGCGTCGGGAAGAAGACTGCGGAGCGCATCATCCTCGAGCTCTCCGGAACGCTCGCCCAGAAGTCCACGCCGGCCGAGGATGACGTGTTCGATGCGCTCGAGCGCCTCGGGTACAGCCGTCGCGAGGCGCAGGAGGCGGTCCGCCATGTCGGCGCCGACGTCACGGACGTGCGGGACCGGATACGGTTCGCGCTCCGGGCATTAATCAAGAAACCGTGACCGCGTGCACGGTCCGCGAGGTCACCGCTGACGCGCACGGGTGGGACGAGTTCGTACGCCGCTCGACGTCGCCGAACGAATTCCTCCACAGCTGGCAGTGGGGCGAGTTCCAGCGCGCTGCGGGGAAGATGATCATGCGGCTCGAAGTGCTCATCGGCACCCGCCGGTGCGCGGTAGCGCTGCTCGTACCGCATACGACGCGCCTCGGCAAGTCGTTCATCCTCGCGCCGCGCGGACCGATCATCGATCCGAAGCTCGACACCAAAGAGCAGGAGGCCGTCTGGCGCGCGTTGCTCCGGACGATCGAGAAGAACCGGACCGCGGACACCATGTTCCTGAAGGTCGAACCCAACATCGTTCCGCCGAAGAACGTCGGCCTCATCGAGGGGACCGGCATGCATCCCGAGCAGACGTTGCTTTTGAATCTCATGCCATCAGTGGAGGACATTCTCGCTTCGATGCATCACAAGACCCGGTACAACATCCGGTTGTCCGAGCGTCATGGCGTCACGGTCGGGTTCG
>Ga0265297_10009386_pt1 | contig 12625 bp, 13 predicted proteins | sample Munlanlwell13791_FD_192502 | JGI IMG/M metagenome (GOLD analysis project Ga0265297, IMG submission 192502) | Leachate microbial communities from a municipal landfill in Southern Ontario, Canada - Leachate well 137-91 | ecosystem: Engineered > Solid waste > Landfill > Unclassified | place...
AGAAGAGCAAGGGCTGCTGCAATAAATATAATTCCCACATCAACTGGCGCCGCCAAAGCTATTGGTAAAATGATTCCAGAAATTAATGGCAAACTTGATGGTATTGCAATTCGTGTGCCAACTCCAACAGTTTCTGTTTTGGATTTAGTTATAGAGGTTGAAAAAAATACGACAATAGAAGAAGTAAACGAGGTTTTTAAAAAAGCAGAGCAATTAGAGGGTTTTAGGGGTAGATTTAGAACAGAATCTCAGCCATTAGTTTCCTCCGATTTTATTGGAGATTGTTATTCTTCAATAATAGATTTAGAACAAATAATGGTAAAAGATAATATGATAAAAGTAATTGGATGGTATGACAACGAGTGGGGGTATTCCTGTCGCTTGGCAGAATTTGCCGAGTTTGTAGGGAAAAAATTATAATTTAAAAATAAAAAAGTCTTTTATAAAATAAAGACTTTTTTATTGTTTGTTTGATATTTTTAAATTTGGTATAATAAATAAATTTATAAAAATAATATGAAAATACTAGTAGAAGTTTCAGCTAAACATATTCATTTGTCAAAAGAACATTTAGAAATTTTGTTTGGCAAAGATTATAATTTAAAAGTTTTAAAGCAACTTAGCCAGCCGGGAGAATTTGCGGCAGAAGAAACAGTAAAAATTGAAATAAACGGAAAAGAGTTTTCTGGGGTTAGGATAGTTGGTCCGGTTAGGGAAAATACTCAAATAGAAATTTCAAAAACAGATGCTGTTTTTTTAGGTATAAATCCACCAGTTAATTTGTCTGGAAATATGGAAAATTCTTTGCCAGCGCGCATTGTGGGGCCACAGGGAGCCGTAGATTTAAAACAGGGTCTTATAATTGCAAAACGGCATATTCATTGCACGACAAGCGAAGCGGTCAATTTGGGGCTTGAAAATAACGATAGTGTTTCTGTAAAAATTAATGGCGAACGAGGCTTAGTTTTTGAAAATGTTATTGTTCGCGTTAAAGATGATTATAAGTTGTCAATGCATATAGATACAGACGAAGGAAATGCTGCTGGTATAAATAAAATTGGCGAAGGAGAAATTTAAAGTAATTTAATAAATTAATGATATTAGTTTTAAATTGCGGTTCACAATCAATTAAATGGAAAGTTTTTGATAATAAATTAAAACAAGTTGCCGCCAACAAACGCGATGTTTTAGATTCTGAAAAATTTGACGATATTCTAACAGATGAATTATTACAGATAGGTCAAGAAATTAATTTGATAGGACATAGAGTTGTTCACGGGGGCAAAAATTTTATAGAACCATTAGTAATTACAAAAGAAAATTTACAGGAATTAGAAAAAATAAATCATTTGGCGCCCTTACATAATCCATATAATATTTTAGGCATTAAAGCTTGTGAAAAAATTTTTCAAAATGTTAAACAGGTAGCTGTTTTTGACACAGAATTTTTTAGCCAATTGCCAGAAGTTGCAAAAATCTATGCATTGCCAGAAAAAATTGCAAAAGAATATGGATTTTATCGTTATGGATTTCACGGGATTTCTAATGAATATATTTATAGAAAAGTTGCTGAAAAATTTAAAAAATCATTCAATAAATTAAAAATTATTGTTTGTCATTTGGGAGGAGGAGCAAGCATAAGCGCAATAAATAATGGAAAAGCAATTGATACTTCAATGGGATTTACTCCAACAGAGGGGCTTGTAATGATGACGCGGGCTGGAAATATTGATTCTGGAATAGTTTTACAATTAGTAAAAGAATTTGGCGTTGAAGGCGCAGATAAAATTTTAAATAAGGAGTCTGGAATTAAAGGAATTTGCGGACAAGAAGATATGCTAAAAGTTTTAGAAGGCGTAAAAAACGATAAAAAAACCAAGTTAGCATTTGATATTTTCTGCTACTCTGTAAAAAAATATATTGGCGCCTATTTTGCAATTCTTGGAGGTTGCGATGTTTTAATTTTTACAGGTTCTATTGGAGCTGGATATCCAAAAACAAGAAAAACTATTTGTAAGGATTTGGAAATTTTAAAAAAAACTAAAATTTTGGCAATTCAAACCAACGAAGAGTTAGCAATTGCCCAGAAAATATTAAAATTGAATAATTCTTATAAAAATGGAAAATAATCAAAAAAATATTTTGTGGTTTTCGGAGTTAGGAATTAAAGATGTGCCACTAGTTGGCGGGAAAAATGCTTCGCTTGGAGAAATGATAAATAATCTTTTGCAAAAAGGCGTTAATATTCCAGATGGTTTTGCCACAACAGCCCCCGCATTTTTTGCATTTTTAAAAGAAACTGAACTTGATAAAAAAATTGAAGAAATTTTAAAAGATTTAGATACCCATAATATAAAAAATTTGCAAATAGCTGGAAAAACAATTCGTGATTTAATTTTGCAAGCAACATTACCAGAACAATTGCAAAAAGATATTGCAAAAGCTTATAAAGAATTATCAGAAAAATATAATACAGAAAATGTAGATGTGGCCGTGAGAAGCTCTGCAACAGCAGAAGATTTACCGGGGGCGAGTTTTGCAGGGCAACAGGAAACTTTTTTAAATATTTCTGGCGTAGAAAATGTAGTTTTTGCTGTTAAAAAATGTTTTGCTTCGCTTTTTACAGACAGGGCAATCGCTTATAGAAAAGAAATGGGATTTTCTCATATGCAAGTTGGACTTTCTGCTGGAATTCAAAAAATGGCGCGAAGCGATTTAGCAGCTAGCGGAGTAATGTTTTCTTGTGATACAGAGTCAGGGTTTGGAGATGTTGTGCTTATAAATGCAAGCTATGGGCTTGGGGAAAATATAGTTTTGGGAAAGGTTGAGCCAGATCAATATTATGTTTTTGAAACTACTTTAAAAAAAGGGTTTAAACCTATTTTAGCAAAACATATTGGTTCAAAATTATTGAAAATGATTTATGGAAAAGGAAAAGTTTTTACAAAAAACATTGCAACAACAAAAAAAGAAAGAGAAAGTTTTGTTTTATCAGACGAAGAAATCTTGCAGTTGGCTAAATGGGCAATAATCGTAGAAGAACATTATAAAAGATCAATGGATATGGAATGGGCAAAAGACGGAAAAGACGGAAAATTATATATTGTTCAGGCAAGACCAGAAACCGTGCAAAGCAAGAAAAATTTAAAAGTTTTGGAAGATTATGTTTTAGATAGATCAAAAAATCCAAAAATTTTAGTTTCAGGAATGTCTGTGGGAAGTAAAATTGGTGTGGGAAAGGCTCACAAAATAATGGATGCAAAAGATATTGGAGAATTTAAAAAAGGCGAAATTTTAATTACAGATATGACAGATCCAGACTGGGTGCCGGCAATGAAGTTGGCAAGCGCTATTATTACAGACGAAGGAGGAAGAACAGCTCATGCAGCGATTGTTTCTCGAGAATTGGGAATTCCATGCGTGGTAGGAACAAAAAATGCAACAAAAATTATAAGATCTGGAAAAGAAATTACAGTTGATTGTTCGGGGGGGGAAGAGGGCAAAGTTTACGATGGAAAAATTTCTTTTGAAATAAAAAAAACAGATATTTCTAATTTAGAAAAAACAAAAACAAAAATAATGATAAATTGCGGGGAACCCGGAAATGCTTTTAATTTAAGTTTTATTCCAAATGACGGGGTGGGGCTTGCCAGAGAAGAGTTTATTATTACAAATGACATAAAAATTCATCCAAATGCTTTGATAAATTATAAGAAACTGCCTGCGATTTTAAGAAAAAAGATAGATAGTTTAACTTTGGGGTATGAAGATAAAACTCAATTTTATGTGAATAAATTAGCAGAAGGCATAGGAAAAATTGGAGCCGCGTTTTATCCGAAAAAAGTTATTGTGCGATTTTCAGATTTTAAAACAAACGAATATCGCGGATTAATTGGGGGAGGAATTTATGAGCCAGAGGAGGAAAATCCAATGATTGGTTTTCGGGGAGCTTCAAGATATTATGACCCAAAATTTAAAGACGCGTTTATTTTAGAATGCAAAGCTATAAAAAAAGCGCACGAGGAATTTGGATTAGAAAATATAATTCCAATGGTTCCATTTTGCAGAACGGTAGAAGAAGGAAAAAAAGTTATGCAAATCATTAGAGACAATGAAATTAAAAGTAAAATTTATGTGATGTGTGAAATTCCTTCAAATGTTATTTTAGCAGAAAAATTTTTAGAAATTTTTGATGGATTTTCTATTGGATCAAACGACTTAACGCAATTAACATTGGGATTAGACAGAGATAATTCAAATTTAGCAAAAATCGGAAACGAAAAAGACGAAGCAGTTAAAGAATTGCTTGAAGAAGCAATTAGAGTGTGCCAAAATAACGGAAAGTATATTGGAATTTGCGGACAAGGGCCAAGCGATTTTCCCGATTTTGCCGAATTTTTAGTTGAAAAAGGGATTGAATCAATATCTTTAAACCCAGATTCTGTTATAAAAACAACATTAATGATTTTACAAAAAGAAAAAAACAAATAAAAATATGTATGACATTATTACATTTGGTTCTGCAACGCAGGATATAAGATTAAAATCAAAAGCGTTTAAGGTTTTAAAAAACGAAAAAGATTTTGTAACAGGGCAAGGTTTGTGCTTAACTTTGGGATCTAAAATAGAGGTTGAGGATATTCAATTTACATCTGGCGGGGGTGGAACAAATACAGCTGCAACTTTTGCCAAACAAGGTTTTAAGGTTGCTTATTGTGGATCTGTTGGACAAGATAATGCTGGAAAATATATTATTGCGGAATTAAAAAAATTAAAAGTTGATACAAGATTTGTTTTGGTTAAAAATGAAAAACATACAAATCATTCTGTAATAATTTTTAATGACTACAATCAATCTGATGCTAACGAAAAAGTTGAAACAAAAGAAAGGACAATTTTGGCTTATCGAGGGGCTTCCGAATTAATGGATAAAAACGATATTCCGTGGAAAAAATTAAAAACAAAATGGATTTATTTAGCGCCATTGACCGGATTATTATGCGACACAACAGAAGAGATTGTAAATTTTGCTTTTCAAAATAAAATTAAAATTGCAATAAATCCATCAAAAGAACAACTATCTTTACCGCCAGAAACACTAAAAAATATTTTACAAAAAATTGATATTTTGTTTCTAAACAAAGAAGAGGCTTCTTTTTTAACAAAAATTCCATACGAGCAAGAAAACGAAATTTTTAAAAAATTAGACCAGCTTTGTCCGGGCGTTGCAGTTATGACAAAGGGAGGTGATGGGGTAGTGGCAGCGGATGGTAAATATTTTTATTCTGCAATTGCTCATAAAGACCGTAGAATTATAGATACGACTGGGGCCGGAGACTCTTTCGCTTCTGGATTTTTAACAGATTTTATTAAATATAACGGAGATATTGAAAAGGCTATTCAGATGGGATTAGCAAATTCGGAAGCAAACCTTGCAGAGATTGGAGCAAAAACAGGTCTCTTGGACAGAAATATAAAATTTGAAAGAGTTCCTGTTGCAAAACAATTATGCTCGGAAAATAATTTATGTTTGCCAAAAAATTAATATGAAGTCTTTAAAATATTATTTTCAAAAATCGCAAAATGAAAAATTTGCTATTGGACAATTTAATTTTTCTGATTTTACTCAGGTAAAGGGAATTGTTGCAATTGCAGAGAAGTCTCAGTCGCCCATAATTTTAGGAACATCAGAAGGAGAAAGCAAATTTTTTGGTTTAAATGAAGCCGTTGCTATTCGTGATACTTTGCGTCAAAGAACCGGCTTGCCAATATTTTTAAATTTAGATCATGGTAAAACTTTTGAATATATAAAAACAGCAATTGACGCAGGATACGATATGGTTCACTTTGATGGTTCGAATTTATCGCTTGTGGAAAATATTGAGAAAACAAATCAAGTTATAAAATATGCAAAATGGCGCGGAGTTTTAGTTGAAGGCGAAGTTGGAAAGATTGGGAACGATTCTTCTAAGATTTATGCGGAAAAATTAGAAATTAAAGAAGAAAATTTAACAAAATCAAATGATGTTGAATTATATTTACGAGACGCAAAAGTTGATGTTTTGGCTGTTGGAATTGGAAATTTTCACGGAGTTCAAACCTCTGGATTAAATCCAAATTTAAAAATTGATGTTTTAAAAAAGATTAAAGATGTGGCAAATAATACGGGATTAGTTTTACACGGAGGATCTGGAACACCAGATAAAGACATAAAAGAAGCGATCTTAAATGGTATTGTAAAAATTAATATAAATACCGAGTTGCGTTCAGCTTTTACAAAAGGATTAAAATTGGCGATATCTGGCGATGAAATTGTTCCTTATAAATATTTAATTTACGCTCAAAAAGAAGTTGAAAAAATTATTGAAACAAAAATAGCATTATTTGGTTCTGCTTTTAAAGTATAAAAGTATTTACAATTTTTAAAAAATATATTAACATTAACATTATTAAAATTATTATGGCAAAAATAAAATTAGAAAGAGAAAAATGTATTGGTTGCGGTTCATGCCAGGCAATATGCCCAAGTTATTTTGAACTCCTTGAAGATGGAAAGTCGCATATTAAAGGTTCAACCGAAGAAAATCATATTGAAACACTTGAAACAGATAAATTAGAGTGCGCCGAATCAGCATCCGAAGCGTGTCCAACTCAATGTATTTCCATAGAAAAGTAAATTTTTTTAATATAATTACATCGCTCGGTTCAAAAGAAAATAGATTTTCATTTATCCCTCGCTGGTAATTATGAAAGATAATATGATTACATTAAAAGCAACAATTAGAGATGAAAAATCAACAGCAGATTTATCAAGAATAAATGGAAAAATTCCAGCTGTTGTTTATGGTCCAGGCGTAAAAAACGCCTCAATAGAAGTTGATTATAAAGAATTTAAAAATGTTTTGCATCAAGCAGGAGAAAGCTCTTTGGTTGAGTTAAATGTTGAGGGCGAAAAAGAAAAAAGATTAGTTCTAATCCACGAGATTCAAAAAGATCCTGTTGAAAGCCAATTTACCCATATTGATTTTTTTCAAGCAAATTTAAAAGAAGAAACAACGGCACAAGTTCCATTAGTTTTTGAAGGCGAATCGCCTGCTGTAAAAGATTTAGGCGGAACATTAGTTAAAAATATTTCAGAAGTTGAAATAAAAGCTTTGCCTCAAAATTTACCACACGAAATTAAAGTTTCATTGGAAATTCTTAAAACATTTGAAGATAGAATTTTAGTTAAAGATTTAAGTTTGCCAAAAGATGTAAAAGTGATTGCAAATCCAGAAGAAATTATTGCCTCTGTTATGGCCCAAGAAAATGTTGAAGAGGAGTTAGCATCAGAAATAAAAGAAAGCGTTGAAGATGTTGCAAAAGTAGAAAAGGAAAAGAAAGAAGAAATTATTGATGAAGAAACAAAATAATAATTTGAAATCTAGCTAAAAGCTGGATTTTTTTTATATAAAACCTTAAAATAAGAATATGAATTATAAAATGAAAAATTTTATTATCTTGTTTTTTCTTTTTGGAATTGTTTTAGCAAATTCGCCAGCAATAGTTTTTGCGGAAGATTTAGCGACTCAATGCGCTCAAATTTCGGAATCATCTAATGGGTGCTCATCAATGACAGAGGCTCAATGTAAGGAATTATTGGAAAAGTGTTCTGCTTTCTATGACCAACAATCAGCTCAAATAAATGAAGACTTAACTAAAACTGCAGCTCAAAAAGCAACTTTGCAAGGACAGGTTTCTTCGTTAAAAAAGAAAATTCAAAATCTTGAATATCAAATAAGCCAGAGCAATGTGATGGTAAAGAGTTTAAATATACAAATAAAAGATACTCAGGAATCTATCAATCAAGCAACGGAAGACATTGATAGCTCTGAAGTTCAGCTTGCTAGTATTTTAAGAACTATTCACGAAGAAGATCAAAAACCCGCTTTTGTAGTTTTGCTTGAAGGAAGTTTGTCTGATTTTTTTAGCAATATAGCTTACTTAGAAAATCTTGATTCAAAAGTTAGCGAGTTATTGGATAGCACAAAAAATTTACAGAATTATTTAACAGGACAAAAAGAAAAAATGGACGGAGAAGTTGGTCAATTGCAAAAAACAATTGTGCTTCAAAGTTCTCAAAAAGCTGAAAACGAAGCTAACAAAAAGACGCAAGAGCAGTATTTAAATATGACGGAGGCTCAATACCAACAACAGTTAGCTGATAAAAAAGATATTGAAGCCAAAAAAGCAAAAATACAATCAATGTTATTTTCATTAGCTGGAACCGATGACACAGAAGCTCCAAGTTTTGGTGAAGCAATTGAAATCGCAAAAAATGTAGGAAATTTAGTTGGTATCAGGCCCGCATTTTTACTTGCAATTATCAGTCAAGAATCTGCGATAGGAAGAAATGTTGGTAGATGTTATTTAACAGATCCTGTGACCGGCAACGGCAAAAATTCTTCAGGAGCTGTTGCAACAAGAGTTATGAAGCCAACACGCGATGTAAATCCTTTTTTATCTATAACAAAATCATTAGGTAAAGAATATAGCTCTACTCCGGTCTCTTGCTGGATACCAGCATATGTTTCTGGACAAGCCTATGGTTGGGGTGGAGCAATGGGTCCAGCTCAATTTATTGCTTCAACTTGGATGATTTATAATGATAAAATTCAGAAATTGTTAAATAAAACTCCAAATCCTTGGGCAATTAAAGACGCTTTTACGGCTTCTGGATTATATTTAGCGGATCTAGGGGCTACAGCTAAAACTAGCGCGGCGGAAAACAAAGCGGCTGCAAAATATTATGGTATGGCTGGTTCTTACAACGCAAGCGTTATGAATCGCGCTTCGTGTATCCAAACTTTTATAGACGAAGGAACAATGTCTACTTATTGCGAAAATCTTATTTTTTAGAAATTAAAAAACCACCTTTTTGGGTGGTTTTTTAATTAGTTTGTTTTTTAAAAGATTTGACAATTGGTTCTAAATCTCCATCCATAATTTTTTCTAAATTGTGCCATGACTTTTCAAGACGATGGTCTGTAATTCGGTTTTGTGGATAATTATATGTCCTTACTTTTTCAGATCTTTTTGCCCAACCAATTTGTTCTCTTCTTTCTTCTGATAAGCTTGCCAAATCAGATTCTTCTTTTGCTCTCAAAAGTCTGGCAGATAAAAGCGCCATTGCAGTTTCTTTGTTTTGCATTTGATTTCTTTCCGAACTGCATGTGACAACTAATCCAGATGGAATATGAGTAATTCTGATTGCTGACTCTGTTTTATTTACATATTGCCCGCCAGCTCCTGAGGCTTTATATGTATCTATTCTTAAATCGCTTGGATTGATGTTTATCTCAGTTTTTTTAGGTTTTAACAAAATTGCCACAGTTGCGGTTGACGTATGAACTCTGCCTTGCTTTTCTGTTTTTGGAATTCTTTGAACTCTATGAACTCCGCCTTCATTTTGTAATTCGTCGTAAACTCCAGATCCTATCAATTCAAAAACAATTTCTTTATATCCTCCAATAGAAGAAATATTTGAATCTAAAATTCTTTCTTTCCAACCCTTAGTTTGACCATATCTTGAATACATTCTATATAAATCGGCTGCAAAAAGTCCAGCTTCGTCTCCGCCAGTTCCTGCTCTAATTTCTATTATAATGGCTTGTTTTTCGGATTTTTCAACATCAAAATCATTACCGGCTTTCATTTGTTCGCCATAATTTTTCCAATCTTCGGCCGTCCATTTTGAATAATCTATTTGGTCATTCATATTTGTATTTTAAAATATTACCATAAAATCTTATTTTTGAAAAGATAATAGCCTTAACTATTGCGTTTTTATAAAAATCTGATATTATATATTTATATTAAATTATAGATATGAAAACAGATATTCATCCAAAATATTATAAAAATGCAAAAGTTCACTGCGCTTGTGGAAATTCTTTTACTATTGGCTCAACAAAAGAAATAATAGAAACAGAAGTCTGTTCAAAGTGTCATCCTTTTTATACAAAACAGGAAAAAGTTATGGATACTTTGGGAAGAGTCCAAAAATTTAAAGAAAAGGCAGCCAAGAAATTAAAAACTGAAAAGAAAGTAAAAGATTCAAGAGCGAGAGGAGTTAATTCTAAAATTAAAAAATAATAGTAAAGCAAACTAAAGCTCGCTTTGATCGGGTTTGTGTGTTTTCGAGTTCGTATTTTACGCCCTTGATATTCACATTATAGATTGCAAAATAATAATGGCAAAAGGAGAAATAAAAATTAGCATTGAAGAAATGCAAGACGCCGGAGTAAATTTAGGTCATAAAGTTTCAAAGCTTCATCCAAAAATGAAGCCGTTTATTTCGGGGATCAAAAATAATACTCATGTTTTTGATCTAGATAAAACATCCTTAGAGTTACACAAGGCATTAAATTATATTTCAAAATTAATTGCAGATGGAAAACAAATTATTTTTGTGGGAACTAAAATTCAGCTTAGAGGCATTGTTAAATCAGCTGCTGATGAGTGTGGTATTCCTTATGTAACAGAAAGATGGTTAGGTGGAACTTTTACAAACTTTGAAACAATTTCAAAGAGAATAGAATACTTTAAAAATTTAGAAAGAAAAAAAATTACAGGCGAATTAGAAAGATACACAAAAAAAGAGCAACTTAATTTTGATAAAGAGTTGGCAATTTTAAAGACTAAATTTGAAGGAGTTAAAAATATGACAAAATTGCCAGACGCAGTTTTTATTTTTGATATGGTAAAAGATGATACTTGCGCAAAAGAAGCTAAAATCAAAAAAATAAAAATTATTGGCATTGCTGATTCTAATGTAAATCCAGAAATTGCAGACTACCCAATTCCTGCCAATGACGACGCAATCTCATCTGTAAGATATATTGCAGAAAAACTTACAGAAGCTATTTTAAACTCTAAAGAATCAAAGAGATAATTTTATTGAGATAATTTTATTTTTTTGAGCGTGTTTGATTTTTGTTGTATAATTAAATTACTTAATCAAAAATATGGCAATAGTTTCAATAGACCAAATTAAAAAACTTCGCGACGAAACAGGGATTTCTTTGGCAGAAATTAAAAAAGCTTTGCAAGAATCTAATGGAGATATTCAAAAAGCTAGAGATATTTTAAGGATAGTTGGACAAAAAGTGCTTTATAAAAAAACTGACAGAGAAACTAAATCAGGATTAATAGAAACATATGTGCACCCAACTGGAACTTGCGGTGTAATGCTTGACATAAGATGTGAAACTGATTTTGTTGCTAAAAATCCAGATTTTAAGGTTTTAGCGCATGAAATTTGTTTGCAGATTGCGGCAATGAAACCATTATATATAAAGGAAGATGAAGTTTCTCAGGAATTATTAGATAAAGAAATTGAAATTGCGAAAGAACAGTTAAAGGATTCTGGAAAACCAGAAAAAATTATAAATCAAGTTTTAGAGGGAAAATTAAAAAAGATTAAATCAGAAGTTTCGTTATTATCACAGGTTTGGGTAAAAGACGAATCAAAAACAATCAAAAATTTAATCGAAGACACGGTAGGTAAAATAGGCGAGAATATTGAAATTAAAAAATTTGCAAGATTTGAAATTGAATAATTATGAATATTTTAATTGTTTCAATTATTTTTATTTTAAGTTTTGGCGGAATTGTATTTATTTTGTATAGAAGAATTCCAGATTTATGCGAATTGCCAATAAATGGGAAAATGGAGTTTATTAGACCGAAATTTATTTTAGAATTTGAAAACAGAATACAAAAATTTTTTTCTATTTTTCAAAAACACATTCTATTGCATAAAATTTTATTTTTTGTAAAATGTATAATATCAAAGATAGAACATAAAATAGATAATTATTTGCATCACATTAGAAGAAAGGCGCAACAAAAATCAAACGATAAAAAATAATCTGCGTTCGTCGCAGTTTTGCCACCTTAGCTCAGCGGTAGAGCAACTGTTTTGTAAACAGTAGGTCCCCGGTTCGAATCTGGGAGGTGGCTCATAAAATTAATATTGACAAGATTTTTTTTTCTGATAAGATAGACAATGTAATAATTAATTAAGAAAATAAAAAAACTTAAATTAATTTATACAACTTAACACTTCTAAAATATCCGCGAAAATATTTTTTAAAAAGAATATTTTCGCGGGTGTTTTTTACACTGCGACCTTGAAAAATCTACCTATCAAAATGAAAAGATTTTTGTTGGGAAGAATATGGAGCACGATTTAAGAAAACCATCTTAAATCGGCAATTTACAACGCCCCGTAAAAAATTACTAGCGTAATTTCACGGGGTAAATTAGTTTTTTAAAGTTGTTTCGAATTAGATTTATTTTCGCAAGAAATTAAATCACACATTAGTAGTTTATTCTAACTAGAGTAAAATCAACTCAATGTTTTTTATTGAGAGTTTGATCCTAGCTCAGGGTGAACGCTGGTAACGTGGATACCGGCATGCAAGTCAAGGGGGCCTTCGGGCAACCGGCGAACGGCATAGTAACACGTGGGTACCAACCCTAAAGTGGAGCATAGCTCGTCGAAAGACGGGGTAATTTTCCATAGCACCGCAAGGTTAAAGTCGTAAGACGCTTTAGGATGGGCCCGCGGCCTATCAGATTG
>Ga0265297_10009387_pt1 | contig 12624 bp, 10 predicted proteins | sample Munlanlwell13791_FD_192502 | JGI IMG/M metagenome (GOLD analysis project Ga0265297, IMG submission 192502) | Leachate microbial communities from a municipal landfill in Southern Ontario, Canada - Leachate well 137-91 | ecosystem: Engineered > Solid waste > Landfill > Unclassified | place...
TCTCTCGTTTTGCCCCAACCTGCACCATACTAAAAACCATCTTGTGCGTAGCACAAAGATATCAAGTAAACACAAAAGATATAAGCGGGCGATGGGAATTGAACCCACAACCTTCACGTTGGCAACGTGACGCTCTAGCCGGTTGAGCTACACCCGCGAAAAAAACGTATACGGAGATCCTTCCGAAACGCCTTTCAACTTTTCAAACAAGCAATAGTGCCGCGGGGGAGAGTTACCCGCCACTTTAATTTTAGTATTCAGGCGGGTCCGCCCTTGGCGGAAACTCCCATTCCGAAACAAAATTTTCTTCTTATGCCGAGAGGGAGATTTGAACTCCCAAACCCTTTTACAGGTACTGGGTCCTAAGCCCAGCGCGTCTGCCAATTTCGCCATCTCGGCATGCGCGCCTGCCTGCCGGCAGGCAAGTATGCCATTTCCGCCACCGCGGCGGCGGAAATTACCTACGAAGAATCTTCTCTGCCAAACTTTTCAAACAAGCTGAAATTTATGAGCCGCCCGAGGGTCGAACTCGGCACACCCGCCTTAAAAGGGCGGTGCTCTACCAACTGAGCTAGCGGCCCGCTGAAAAAGATAATTATCTAAGGTTATTCCTTGTTTTTCAGCGGCACTGAGGAAATATTTCCGAAGTGCCTGATAAAAATTATATAACAATCAACAAGAATTGGCATTAAAGATTAGCGGGGATTAACGTTTTAGAATTCCTTAAGCTCTTTTTCTTTTTCCAAAAGAAGTTTATCTGTATCCGCTATATATTTATCGGTAAGCTTCTGTAGTTCTTCTTCTGCTCTAAAGCGGTCATCTTCAGAAATCTTTTTTTCCTTTTCGAATGTTTTTATTTTGTCTTTTGCGTTTTGCCGTATAGTTCGTATAGAAACTTTTCCTTCTTCCGATACTTTTTTTACTATCTTAATAAGCTCCTGTCTTCGCTCTTCTGACAAAGCAGGCACAATAAGCCTTATAATCTTTCCGTCGTTAACCGGGGTTATACCTAAATCTGACTGCAATATCGCCCTTTCTACTTCTTTAAGCGCAGATGGGTCCCACGGGCTTATCACAACAAGCCTCGCTTCCGGAACGCCTATCGTTGCAATTTCTTTAAGAAGCGTAGGGGTACCGTAATAGTTGACTCGTATCCCTTCAACCATTTTAGGATTCGCGCGGCCGCTGCGAAGCTCAGCAAATTCCCTCTTTGTAGCTTCTATTGCCTTCTTCATTTCATCTTCTGTTTCTTTCAAGACCTGCTTAGCAATCATAAAGCCCCCTCAATGAGTGCATCGTTTTTTCAAACCCTGACCGCCGCTAGGCGGGCGTGGCGCAGAAAAACGATAGCACGAATTGATACTGAGGACGCGATGGATAAGAGCGCCCGAAGTATCTTCTCTAGTAGAGCGTAATTACAAGTGCATCCGTCATATTTCTCCATGAAATAAGACGGATGCACAAAAAATCACAGTGTAAAAAAGAGATCCTTCACTCGCTTTTGCTCGTTCAGGATGAGCCCTTCGATAAAAAGGCCCCAAGGGCTCACTTAATTAAAGTACCAATGTCCTTGCCCGCTACGATATCCCTGAGATTGCCTTCTTTGATAAAATTAAAAACTATTACCGGTAATTTATTTTCCATGCATAGGGTTATTGCCGTAGAATCCATGATTTTAAGCCCTTTGTTTAAAACATCCATATAGCTTAATTTTTTGAAGAATACTGCATTTTTGTCCTGAAAGGGATCAGATGAATAAACACCATTAACTTTTGTGGCTTTGAGCAAAACATCGACATCAATCTCGACACTGCGAAGAGCTGCGGCTGTGTCTGTCGTAAAATAAGGATTTCCTGTGCCAGCAACAAATATAACTACCCGTTTTTTTTCAAGGTGCCTCATCGCCCTTCTTCTTATATATGGCTCTGCTATCCTTTGCATTTCTATAGCAGTCATTACGCGGGTTGGCACGCCCAAGTTTTCCAGGGCGTTTTGAAGAGCGAGACCGTTTAAAACCGTTGCAAGCATTCCCATGTAATCGGCGACAGTACGCTCCATTTCAAATTCTTTGGAACGCATAGCGCCTCTAAAAATGTTGCCGCCGCCAAGAACCACTGCAATCTCAACACCTGAAGCTGCAACTTCTTTTATCTGTTTTGCAAGGTGGGCGCAAACTGAAGTATCTATGCCGTGAGGTTGTTTCCCAAGAAAAGCTTCTCCGCTTAGTTTAAGAAGAATTCTTTTGTATTTTGACTTCATTTATCCTTCCAAAGAGAACCTGGCAAACCTTTTAATCACTACATTTTCTCCGGTTTGCGAAACTACCTGCTTTAAATATTGTTCTACAGTCAGGCTGTTATCTTTTATAAAAAACTGCTCAAAAAGGCAATGCTCGCCTGCATATAGCTTGATATCGTCAATTTTAGAAAGCTCTTCGGCAGGTATGCTTTCTCTATTTAAATACCTGGGATTAGTTGCAGCAACCTGCATAGCTATGTCTTTTGTAAACTTCTTGAAAACTTCCGTGCGGGCGACAAAATCAGTCTCGCAATTAATCTCAACCAGAGAGCCTAAATTTCCGCCAAAATGTATATAGGATTCAATCAGCCCCTGGGAAGTACGCCTATCTTTTTTCTTTTCCATGATACTGGCGCCTTTTTCCTTTAAAATGACAAGCGCCTTATTGAAATCCCCCTTTGTTTCTTCTAAAGCTTTTTTGCATTCGCTTATACCAAGAGAAGTCATTTCTCTTAGCTTCTTAATTTCGGTCATGCTCATTTTTGGGCCTCCTTAGATGATGGACGTTTTTTAGGCAGTATCTTCTTTTCTTTATCCGTAGCTATAGTTTCGTCCAATACTTCATATTTCTCTACGTCCGGTTCTTCTACTGCTTCTTCAGCAGCCTTAGCTTCTGCTGCTTCCCTAATTAAATCTGCTGCCTTTTGGGCTTCTTCTTTGATTGCTTCAACCAGTAAAGAAGTTATATATTTGACTGATTTTATTGCGTCATCATTTCCCGGAATAGGATAATCTATAACTTCCGGATTTGCATCAGTATCAATCAACGCGATAATAGGAATTGACAGCCTGTTTGCCTCTTTCACGCAGGCAATTTCTCTCTTGGGGTCAACCACATATATACATGCGGGAAGCTTATCGAAGGTCTTTAAACCGCTGTAAATTTTTTCCATTCTTTCTATTTCTCTGTTTAATTTGGTAACTTCTTTACGGGGCATCTTATCAAATTCACCATTATCCCTTTTCGCAAGAAGCGTTACATACCTTTTTATCCTTGAGCGTATTGTTGAATAATTCGTAAGTAACCCCCCTACCCATCTTTCAACTACGTAAGGCATATTGCAACTGCCTGCCTGTTCTTTTATAAGGTCGCGTAATTGCTTTTTTGTAGCTACAAATAAAATTTTTTCGCCACGCTGGATGATTTTTTTGGCAGATTCTTTAGCTTCTTCCAGCTTTTCGGCTGTTTTTTCAAGGTCTATTATGTATATATTTTTTTTCTTGCCGAAAATAAATTTTTTCATTTTAGGGTTCCAATGCTTGCTTAAATGCCCAAAATGGACCCCGCTTTCCAATAATTCTTTAATAACCTCTGTTAAAGCCATAACCGAAAACCCTCCTCTTAAATATGATATTAAGCTATTTCACTTGTAAGCAAACCCTTGCTTGCAAAGAAGAAGTATATCATATTTCATTATATTTTCAACAATATTTATAGTGCTTGATGAGATCAAGTTTTTAAGCAGGCTGCGTTATCTTAGGTATGAAAAAGGCTAAATAACGCAAATTAGATGCTTATTTTGTATTATTTTTATCATACTATACGTTAAATTGCAACTCATATAACTTCTTATATAAAGTGTCGCGCGAAAGAAGCTCGTTATGGTTTCCTTCTTCAACGATAGCTCCTTTTTCCATAACTATTATGATGTCTGCTTTCTGAACAGTAGAAAGCCTATGGGCAATAACAAAGACGGTTTTTCCTTCCATAAGATTGTAGAATGCATCTTTGACCAGATTCTCGGATTGCGAATCCAACTGGCTGGTTGCCTCATCAAGTATCAATATTGGCGCATTCTTTAATATTGCCCTTGCTATAGCTATTCTCTGCTTCTCTCCGCCAGAAAGCCTAAAACCCCTGTCACCTATAACAGTATCCAATTTTTTAGGAAAATTTAATATAAAATCGTAAGCGTAAGCTTTTTTTGCTGCGCTGATTATTTCCTCTTCTGTTGCATCAAGCCTTCCATAAGCAATATTATCCCGCACTGTAGCATTGAAAAGAACCATCTCCTGGGAAACTACAGATACAAGCGACCTCAAAGAACATAATTTTAATTCTTTTACATCTTTATCGTCAATACAAACTGCCCCTTTTTGACAGTCATACAATCTTGGCAGCAAGCTTACTAAGGTAGATTTTCCTGCACCGGAATGCCCTACCAGCGCAGTAATTGCTCCTTTCTTAGCTGTTAGATTTATTCCTTTTAAAACATAATCGTCTGTTTCATTATATTTAAACCAAACATCTTTATACTCTATAGACTCGTTAAATTCCGTTATCTCTTTGGCGGAGGCAGCGTCTTTCACCTTGGGTTCTTCATCCAGGATATCATAAATACGTTCAGAAGCAGGAATTGCCTGCTGATTTATCGCATGAACATTCGCTAATTTTTTAAAGGGGCTGATCATAGACATAAGAGAAGCCATAAACAGGCCAAAAACGCCAAAAGAAACCTTGCCAAGAATAACTTCGCGGCCGGCTATGGAAAGTATTATCATTGCCGCCACGACACATATCAATTCAGTTACAGGGGTTACCATAATAATTCTTTTTACGCTCTTCATCGTAAACCTGTAATACTGCTGGTTGATTTCTTTAAAACGCTTAATTTCGTAATTTTCACGGCAAAAAACTTTTACTATATAAGCGCCCTGAATGGTTTCTGTAAGAAGCGAATTTAGATCAGCCATTTTATTCTGCACTTCGCGGGAAAATTTCTTTATGCGTTTTCCAATTTTGCTTATCGGTATAAATATTGCGGGAAATATCAAAAATACCGCATACAATTTCCACGAGATAGCAAACCCAAGCGGTAGTGCAACCAATCCAAAAACTACTATTTGCATGCTTTCGAATATCAAATCAGTAAGCGCATAAGAAAGTGCATTTGATATGCAGCCAACATCGTTGGTTATACGCGAAATCAATTCCCCGGTCCTCTTCTTTGCATAAAAATCGAGGGACAAGTCCTGAAACTTGGCATATAGTTTATCTTTTACATCTTTTACCACGCTCTGCGCAATTTTATTCATAAGATAACTTTGGAAAAAAGTAGATACGCCTTTTAGCGTAAAAAGACAAACTGCAAATATGGGCAGTATCATAAGAAGCGTCATGGGTTCTATGGAGTTAAGTTTATCAATAACGGCTGACAAAAAGTGGGGTAATTTAATTGCTTGGGGTATAACTATGGGCTTATTGTTCATTATCCTGTCTACGAGAGGGACAATCATTCCCAGGGTAACTCCGTTAAATATGCTGGAAATTCCTATACAGACAAAGGCTGAAAAAAACAGCCCCTTGTAAGGCTTGGCCAGCTTTAACAACTTAAAATATTCCCTTAAATATTCAATCATAGTTATTGCAATTTAGTATTGGCAAGGATAATTTGCCTTAAGAAGCGAGGTGCATTCTACCACATCAATTGACTTTCCTCAAGGTATTTGATATCATACGCAGATACACGCAAAATCAACGCAAATATTCGCAGATAAAATATCTGCGTAAATCCGCGTTTTTGCGCGTTAATCTGCTAAAGTATGAAAGTGGGCGTAATAGGTATCGGAAAATTAGGGAATATTCATCTACGTATCTACAAAGAACTAAACGATATAAAGAATATCTATATTGTAGATACTGACCCGGCTAAACTGGCACAATATCCGGATGTAGAGTCATTTACTGACTACCGGCGTTTGCTTGGAAAAGTTGACCTGGTAAGCATTGCTGCGCCAACCATAAATCATTTTGAAATTGCCCAATTTTTCTTAAAAAATAGAATCCCCGTCCTTGTAGAAAAACCTATCACTCAGAAATTATCCGAGGCAGAAAAGCTGATAAAGCTGGCCTCTAGCGGCAAAACTATTCTTTTCGTGGGGCACGTTGAACGCTACAATAATGCATACCTCGCCATAAAAGAAACAGTCAAAAAACCGCTCTTTATAGAATGCCATCGACTAAGTCCCTATCCTAATAGGAGCCTTGATATAAGTGTGGTATTGGATTTAATGATACACGACCTTGATATTGTTCTTGATTTGGTAAGGGCTGACGTAAGCAAGGTTGAAGCAAAAGGCGTTAAAGTGCTCTCAGACAAAGAAGATATAGCAAATGCACGCATTACCTTTAAAAACGGCTGTGTCGCAAATATTACAGCTTCGCGCATATCAGCTAAAAAAGAAAGAAAAATAAGAATATTTCTTTCGCATTGTTATATTTCGCTGGATTTTGCCGAACAGCACGCCGAAATATATAAAAAAATAAAGAATCAAATAACCAAACAATCTTTGGCAATAGACAAAGAAGAGCCGTTAAAAAAAGAAATCCTTGACTTCGTCAGCCTGGTCAAGAATAATAAGTTTGATATTGCCGACTGCGTAAGAGCAAAAAATGCCTTAAAGCTTGCGCTTACTATCGAAAAGATTATGGCGGGTAAATAAATTTTTTAATTATGAAAAAAATAATAATCATTGCCGGGGATAAATCAGGTGATTTATATGGCGCAATGTTATGCAAGAAGCTCAAAGAGAACTATTCGGGAGTTGAAATATTTTCTTTTGGCGGTGAGCATCTCGCAAGGCACTCAACACAGCGTATCGACCTTTTAGCTCATTCTGTTTCAGGGATTTTTGAAGTGCTGCTTTGCATAAAGGACCTTTTAGAAACCTATTCGCAGGCGCTGCACGAAATAGAAAGCATAAACCCCGACCTTATTATATTGATAGATTTTCCTGATTTTAACTTGCAACTTGCAAAGAACCTAAACAACAAATACCATATCTTTTACTACGTAAGCCCTCAAGTCTGGGCATGGCGAAAGAGGCGTGTTGAGTCAATAAAAAGATACGTTAACAGAATGATTGTTATCTTCAGGTTTGAAGAAGAGTTTTACCGAAAAGAAAAAATGGAAGTTTCTTATTTCGGCCATCCCCTTCTTGAAGTAATTACGAAAAAAAATATCGAACCAAAAAAAATAATTTCGTTTATGCCTGGCTCGCGTAAAAATGAAATTCGAAACCATCTTCCCGCAATGGTCAAATCCAAAAATTTTATTGAAAAACAACTGTCAGGATATAACTTCAGAATTATAAGACCGGAGAATATACCAGCACAATTCTACATAAAGATGGCCCCTAATATTGAGGTTGTAGACCACACGTATGAAGCGATAGAAGAATCTGCTTTTATAATTACTTCATCAGGAACTGCAACTATTGAAATTTCTATCCTTGAGGTCCCATTTGTGGTTATATACAAACTTAATCTTTTCAGCTGGCACTTATTGAGGAAACTTGTTAAACTAAAATTTATAGCTATGACAAATATCCTGGCTTCAAAAAAGATCGTTGAGGAGCTTCTTCAGGACAAAGCAAATCCGGAAAACATAGCGCAGGTTACCATGCGTTATCTTAAAGACGAAAATGAGTATAATAGTCTTAAAAAAGAGCTACGTAAAATTAAGGATATCCTGTCGCCGCAAGGTGCTACGGGTAAATTTGCGGATTCTATTGCAAAGTATCTAAGCCTTACAAAAATCAGCTAATCCACCCAATTACAGCTTGCCCATAAGTATAAGGAAGCCCGCGATAAAAAACACAGAAGCGCTTAGGTAACGCATAATTTTTGGGTCAATAAACTTTGAAAGCGCATCGCCAAAAAGGACCGCCAAAAGTGTTGCGATAAAAAAAGCAGCCATTGCGCCCAGGAATACGGAAACTTTGCTGTGTCCTTTTGCAGAAAGCGAAAATACAGCCAATTCAGTTTTGTCAAACAGTTCAGCTAAAAATATTGTTGTGAATGCTGTAAAAAATATTTTTAAATTCATTTCTCCTCCTTAAATTTCCGCCTAAGGCGGAAATTTAACCCCGTCAAGCTTGCGGTAAATTTTTCTTAAAAAATTTACCGCATATACAGGCGAGACGGGGCATGTTATATATTTAATCTATTTACGCGGCAAGCCGCTTCTATTTTTCTTAATAAAATTATAAACGGTGAGTATTGCCGCCGGCGTAATTCCGCTCATTCTAAGAGCCTCTCCTAAATTATCGGGTTTAAATTTGTTAAGCTTTTCCACAACTTCTTTTGACAATGAAGGTATTTTTGAAAAATCAATTTTCGGTAATTTTATCTTATCAAGATTTTTAAGCTCTTTTAACCAAATCTGTTCGCGCTTAAGAAAGCCTTCATATTTTATATTTATCTCCGTTTCCCATCTAACCCCGTTAGAAAGCCCAACTTGTAAGGGTGGAGCTGAATATACTCCCGTCGTCTTATTTTCAGAAATATTGGGATTTAGAACCCCGCCCTTTCTAACGGGGTTTACCTGGCCCGTAACATCTTTCCCCTCCATATATTTTTCTATTTGTTCATAAGCCATTTTCGGCCTTTTTAAAATATCAAAGATTGCCAATTTTTGTTTTTCGAAAATGATTTTTACTGTTTTACTTTTTTTTATTTGTTCTTCTATTCTTTGCTTTTTTTCCAGAGCCTGCTCGTATTGTTCACGGGTAAGTGTGCCTAAATTATAACCAAAATTAGCCAATCTTATGTCGGCGTTACTTTCGCGTAAACTAAGCTTAAATTCAGAACGTGAAGTAAACATTCTGTATGGCTCATCCGTTCCTTTGGAAGTTAAATCGTCAATTAAAACCCCCAGGAATGCCTCTTCTCTTCTTAGGATGAAAGGCTTTTTATTTTTCACACAAAGAGCGGCATTAATTCCGGCAATTAACCCCTGGGCAGCTGCCTCTTCGTAGCCTGTTGTTCCGTTTACCTGGCCTGCAAAATAAAGGCCGGATATTTTCTTTGATTCAAGCGTAGCGCAAAGCTCTTGTGCATCTATTAAACCGTGTTCAATGCCGTAACCCGGGCGAAGCACTAACGCATTCTTAAGGCCATCTATCGTATGAATGAATTTAAGCTGGGCGTCAAAAGGCAAAGACGTCGAAATGCCGTTTGGATAAACTTCAACCGTATTCCGGCCTTCGGGTTCAATAAAAATCTGATGCCGCTTATGATCTTTGAATTTGACTATTTTATCTTCAAGAGATGGGCAATATCTTACGCCTCTGGCTTTGATTTTTCCTGTATAAAGCGGCGAACGATTGAGATTTTTTAGGATAATGTCGTGGGTTTTTTTATTGGTATAGGTTATATAACAGCTTAATTGGTTTTGCGGCAACGTATTATTCGTAAAAGAAAAAGGTATAGCTTCCATATCCGGAAGCTGTTCAGTCATTTTTGAAAAATCCAGGCTTCTTGCATCAAGCCTTGCGCAAGTGCCTGTTTTAAAATGCTTTGTAACAATTCCAAGCTTTCTTATGCTTTCAAATAACTCATCGCTGGATTCCTCAGAGAGCCTGCCGCCAGAAAAACTATTTAAACCGATATGTATCTTGCTTTTAAGAAATGTCCCCGCACAGATAATTGCGGTTTTTGTTTCGAAAATTTCCCCGAAATTTACTTCAACGGCGTATATTTTTTTATTTTTTACAAGAATATTTTTTACTTTTGCCTGCAGAATTGTTAAATTGGGGCAAGCTTCGAGAAACTTTCTCGCAACTGTGGGATATTCAAAACTATCAACCTGCGCTCTTGTTGCCCAAACTGCCTTTCCTTTGCTTTTATTTAATATCCGGTAGTTTAAGGCACATTTATCGGCAATTTTAGCAATTAAGCCGCCAAGGGCATCTACCTCTCTTACAAGGTTTCCTTTGGCAATGCCTCCGACTGCGGGATTACAGGATAATTTTCCTATAGCTTCCAGGGAAAGAGTCAAGAGCAGGGTGTTTAGTCCAAGCATTGAGGCGCAATATCCTGCTTCAATGCCTGCATGGCCTGCGCCGATAACTATGCAATCGTATTTTTTCATAAATTTACACCACAAAGTCGCAAAAATACCGCAAAATCGCAAAAGAAGATAGGAAAATTATACCAAAACATAGAATTATTCTGGAGCCCGCACGAGCCTGACTGCCGAAGGCAGACGTGCCCGTGGGTCCTTTTTATTTCGCCAGCTTTTAGCGGGCGACGTCCCGCTCCGCCATTTTAACCCCGGCTTTGCGGGGTTATCTAGCAAAGGGATTAATATTTATTTTTTTGCGGCTTTGCGGGATTTTGCGCTTTTGCGGTTTCAATGGGCTTAGAATTATTTCTTAGTTTGCTTAACTACCGAATCTATTGCTTTTTGAAGCACATCCGGCGGAGCAAGATAATAGTGCTTAAGCGGTTTTAAATTCTGGTCCAATTCATAAACCAGAGGGATTCCGGTAGGTATATTAAGGCTTACAATGTCATTATCAGAAACATTGTCTAAATATTTAACCAAAGCGCGAAGGCTATTTCCGTGGGCTGCAATTATTACGCGTTTGCCTTCTTTAATGGTTGGCGCAATGGTACTATGCCAATAAGGTAAGAATCTGTTTACTGTATCCTTTAAGCACTCGGTAAGCGGTAATTCTTCTTTTCCAAGATTTTTGTATCTGGGGTCATTACCCGGGAAACGCGCATCATCAGGAGTCAAGGCAGGCGGTTGAATATCATAGCTTCTTCTCCATATAAGCACCTGCTTATCTCCAAATTTTTCAACCATTTCTATTTTATTCAATCCCTGCAGGCTTCCATAATGGCGCTCATTTAGCCGCCAGCTGTTATATACCGGGATCCACATTAAATCCATATCTTCCAAAACTATCCAAAGAGTTTTAATCGCTCTTTTTAAAACCGAAGTATATGCTAAATCAAAAATAAACCCTTCTTTTTTCAACCACTCGGAAGCCAAATGCGCTTCTTTCGTACCTTTTTCCGAAAGTCCCACATCAGTCCAGCCGGTAAATCTGTTTTCTAAATTCCAAATGCTCTCTCCATGCCGTAATAATACAACTTTAATCATTTTGTTCTTTTCCTTTATTTACACAAATTAGCCTGCTAGACAGGCAGGAATAAAAAAATCACAGATAGCCACAGATAAATTTATCTGCGATCATCTGTGATGTGTCCGCTATTTCGAAAAAATTTCAAAATAGCGAAACCTCGCCGCCTGGCTGCCGAAGGCAGACGTGCGGCGGGCAATCTGCGATTATCTGTGTATCAACACTTGGAATACCCGCATGCATCACAAACCAGGCATCCTTCCTGATGTCTGAGAGCAAAACCGCAATCCGGACAAACACCGACAATATTATTAAAGCTATGGGTTTTTTTAACCATAACTGAAGCCTCTTGTTTTTCTAAAACGGGAAGTTCTACTTTGACGATTTCTTTCTGATCCATTGCTCTTTTTTCCAAAACCCTGGCTACTGCGTCAGCACAGGAAAAAATCTTCTTTCCGTTTACCCAGCTTGGAGATGGGCATCTTATTCCTTTTAGTTGCTCTGTGACAACTTTAATATCTACTCCGCCACGAAGCGCCAAAGATATAAGCCTGCCTACGGCCTCTAACTGGCTGCCGGCGCAACCTCCTGCTTTACCCATCTGAGTAAAAACTTCAAAAAAATCGCCGCTTTCGCCCTGGTTAATAGTTATATATAAATTCCCGCAGCCGGTTGTAACTTTTGTGGTTGTACCCATTATAACTTCAGGCCTGGGCCTAGGGTAAGAAACCATGGATTGTTTTTCCGGCTCAAGTTCGTGTTTCCTCTCTTCTTTTTTCTTGTCAACAGTCAAAACCTGAACGCTCCTTGAGCCATCCCTATAAACAGTAATGCCCTTGCAGCGTAATTTATAAGAAAGAAGATAAGCCTCTTTTACATCCTCAACTGTTGCATTGTTGGGTAAATTTATAGTCTTTGATACAGCATTATCAGTAAACTCCTGAAAAGCTGCCTGCATTTTAATGTGCCAAAGCGAAGAAATCTCCATGGCGGTCTTGAATATTTTCTTAAATTTTTCCGGCACTTCCTTCATGTTTTGTATACTTTCTCCCGCTGCAATTTTTTTCATTAAGTCTTCGCTGTAAAAACCTTCTTTTTTGGCCATATACTCAAATGCCGGATCAATTTCTAAAAGTTTCTCTCCTTCTAAAACATTCCTGGAATAACACAAAGAAAAATTTGGCTCTATGCCTGAAGAAGTAGGGCCCGCTATGATACTTATGGTTCCAGTGGGAGCAACTGTTGTAAGCGTTGCATTTCTTATTCTTATAGCTTTTTTATCCCAGGTACTGGCCTTCCATGCAGGAAAAACTCCTCGCACAGAGGCTAATTTCATTGATTCTTCTTTAGCATTTTTATATATAAAACTCATTATTCTTTTCGCAAGGTCAATTGCCTCATCGCTGTCATAAGCTATACCTAAAAATCCAAGCATAGTTGCAAAACCCATAA
>Ga0265297_10009389_pt1 | contig 12622 bp, 20 predicted proteins | sample Munlanlwell13791_FD_192502 | JGI IMG/M metagenome (GOLD analysis project Ga0265297, IMG submission 192502) | Leachate microbial communities from a municipal landfill in Southern Ontario, Canada - Leachate well 137-91 | ecosystem: Engineered > Solid waste > Landfill > Unclassified | place...
TGAGGGGTCAATGGCGAAGCGGAGTGTCTTACCCGAACACCAGATTGCAGAATAATTTGCAGTTTCCTCAACTCTTCTTTTAATAATATTGTTATTCATTTTAACCCAAGTGATAATTACTACCATTCAATTGCCTGTTAATAGCATCCCAAATATCATACGGAATGGAATTGTCACCAGCTCCAAGCAATATTATACACCCATCCAAATCTTTAACCAATCCAAAATTATATGATGAATATTTCCATGGGGCATCCCACCAATGTGGTTTGTGTTCCCCATTTTTAATTCCCTTTTCTATTTCTTTATAAATCTTGTCAACTTCTTTTCTTATTAATTCACTTTTTTCTTTCCAATCATTGATAGAAGTACAAACTTTTTCAAACCTTTCTTCATAATCATTGACTCTATTGTAACCGTAACCAAAGCCACGTTCTTCATATCCATTTCTGATTATATCCTTGCGAATTTTCTTAATTTGTTCAACATCTTCATCATCAATGAACCATCCAGCAATGGTGGCATATGGTGACCTGTCGTTATAGTAATCTTTCCAGTTTTTGCTTTTTTCACACTTTTTTCGCTTCGCATCATCTTCTTTTTTCCACTTTCTGTATTCTTCCAAATTAACCCTAAATGGTTCTTTGAATACATCCATTGTATAACTTTTTTGCTCCATCATATTATACCCATCAAGTATCCTTTGAAGAATTTCTTTAACGATTTGAATTTCTTTGTCTGTATCACAAACAAAAAGTTCAGTAGAACTATTGGTTATAAGGTCTACCGCCGAATGCAATTTAATTGCGCAAATTTGCTTTTTCATATTTTATATTTTTGTCTATCGTTTACAAAGTTTTTGAGGAAATTTTTCCATTTCTTTTTGTTGGCGCTTTTTCTGGGAACTCTTGTGTCTGGAGTTAATGATACTACATCTTCACTACCACAGTTTGTACACTTTCTCATGGGTCCCTTTTGAGAATGATTACAGCTTTTACAAATAAACCTCCATGGTTTACCATCCCATCTATGTTCTTCCCTATATGTCCAGCTATAGGTTTTTTTTACATATGCCTGATTATCTTTGGTAGGTGATTTAGGCATGCTTTTATAATGATTCATATTATTTCCTAACTATAATATAGGCACCATTAAAACGTTCAAATTCATCACAAACAATTGATAAAATACTGTCAGGATTTATGTTTGAATCTGTTATATATTCATCTAAATTTTCTAAAGTGCCATTTACATTAGAAGCGCCCTTAACATAATGACAATCAAAATTGTTATATCGGTGAATAACCACTTTATTGTTGCCCAATGTTCCACTCCAATCTTGATTCCCATTTCTTTGATAGGTGTCTTTTGTATTATTACACACATTACCACATTCACAGCCAACAAGAAAAATCACAAACACAACAAAAAATATTCTTTTCATTTTTTTTAATTTTAACAATTTATTTTCTTTTCCTCAAACTTCACTTTTTAAAATGTCTTTTAAGTTTTTGTTTCTGACTATACTAACAAAAATTTTCTCCAATAAGGTCATAAAGTTGAATGGGACATTCTGCAAGAATTTCTTCTCTGAAAGTCTTTCCAGAATATTTTCTTCCATACTCATCCTTTACGAAAAGTATTTTTTTTATTTTTTCAGGTTTTATTGCCCATGAAAAAGAAGAGCAAGAAGCTACTCCCGTCTTCTTGGCAAATGGTTCTTTATTAAATCCCAATTCTCTTCCAGCAGCACTGTTAGAAAAATCTTCTTTTTTTGGCTTATTGCCACATTTGGGACATTCTTTTTCACGATTAATAGGAACTCCACAGTCCCAACAATAAAGACCAGCTGCGGAACGCTTCCCAATATGTTTACCCCTTAAAGTATAGAAGTTGCAGCCCATAATAATGTTATTTTTTCTTCTTGTACGAAAAAAAACAAATTATGTTACATCTTCTTTTAAAGTAAAATATTTCTTTGTGATTTGCTTGTTACACTCATTCCAATCTACACCTTCGAATTCGTCTAATAACTCGTACCCGTCTTTATCTAACGGGTATGATTTATCGTGTAATAAAATTGTGTTGTTTTCTGAATTTCTATACACCTGGACTATCATGTAAATAAATAGTCCTTCTGTTTATAAAAACCTATGGAATTTTTATTTTTTTTGTAATCTTAACTATTCTGAACAATAGCGTGACATATACCATTCAAATGAGCACCATTCATCCAACTTCTCATATTCACCATAGAAGTAATGCCGCCAATCCACAAACAAACATCTTCATAGTACAAAGCCTCATAGCACATAAATCTAGCAGACTTTATTTTATATGGATTCAAATCATATTTTATCAAATCCATTTCTCCAGAAGATACAGCAACGGCAACACCATTTGCAAAAGCTTCATTTAAAGACTTTTCTAATTCAAAAAGCTTCCTTTTGCTCCCTTTTTCTAAAAGAGTTCCATCATAATACAAACCACAGGTAAACCAAGAGATACGTTCTACGTAATATGGGTTGAGAGTATAATTTTTACTGTTGAAATCTTTCATTGTTTTTATTTTATTTTTTCAAAGCAGACTCCATAACAAGTTCCGTATGGGGCAATTCTATCTAAGTCAGCTCTTCTTTTGAATCCATAGTCAATTATTACTTTTTCCATTTCATCTGACATGCTATTGCCTCCGCATAATTCGTCCAATTTTTTATAAGTTATTCCAATATTTTTTTCTATGTCTTCATTGGAAATATGTCTATCTACATGTTCGGGTTTAAATCCTCTTGAAACTGCTACAAAACCTACAGAATCGCTTATTTTAAACCAATACAAACGCCCAATTTTTAAAGGATGTAACTTCTTTTTTGCAACCTTTTTTGTACAGACTTTAGTATCTTGCTTAGTCATAAAATCAAAGAAAGAATTTTTTCCCATAAATAATTTTTCTTTATTATACGAGATTTTTCCAAAAAAGTTTTTGTAGCAGAGGAGGGACTCGAACCCCCAACCTTGAAGATATAAGCTTCCTGCGCTAACCATTGCGCCACTCTGCCATTTGTTTCTTTTGTCGGCATGGCTGGACTTGAACCAGCGACCCCTTCCTTATCAGAGAAGTGCTCTAAACCAACTGAGCTACACGCCGTTTTTGTGGACAAGGCAGGACTTGAACCTGCGACCCCGAAGTTATCAGCTTCGTTTTCTAACCAACTGAAATACATGTCCATTCTGTAGTGGCACCTGGGCTCGAACCAGGGAATTCCTCACGGCCTCATCCTTATCAGAGATGCGCTCTAACCAACTGAGCTATGCCACTATATTTTTATTTCTTTTTCATACTGTTTTATCCATTTTCTTATTGCATTATCAGATACTCCATATTTTCTACCAACAGCACAAAAACTCATTATTTTTAATTCTTCTCGTAACTGTTCTAAACTTGGTCTTTCTACTTTTCTTTTTCTTTCTTTTTTTATGTTTAATGTATTTTTCTCTTTTATTTTACGCTTTACATTTTTATAACAATGAGTATCTAAGGTCGCATCACAATTTGGACAAACAATTCTTAGGTTTTCGATTCTATTGTCATTATGAATTCCATTTATGTGGTCAAGTATCAAACTCATTTTTTTACCATTCCACATTTCTCCTTGTCCACACAATTCACACTTTCTTTCTTTTAACCCTTCTTTATATAATCTTTCTTTAAAATTAGATGGAACTATTCTTTCACTAACTAAAAAATATTCAATTGGCTTTTTTTGACTATTAACAAACCCACCTTTTTCCTTGATATATTTATACATTTCTTTTTTATTAAGAAAGTGAGAAATATCTATATTATATCTTTTTATATATCTTTTAATGGTGGAAAAATTACCAGCAATAGCTTGAATTCCCAAATTTCTTAATGCATCTGAATAAGAAATGGAATTTTTAACAGCATTAATAATATCTTCTTTGGAATGTTTTAGCATTAAATTACTTCTAGTCTCAAATGTCATTTTTAGTCCAAGTTTTTGTACTTGATTTTTGACAGCTCTTCTACTCCTTTCCAATTTCTTAGAACAATATAATGTTCCTTCTTTTTCGTAATTTTCTTTAAGAAAAGAATTGTCTTCTTCTGTCCATTTTTTGTTTTTCATATTAGTCTTTTTATTATAAATAGACTAAAAAAAACTTTTTTCATTATTTCAAAGAACTTATTTTTGTGACCCCGATGGGAATCGAACCCATAACCCATAGATTAAGAGTCTATTGCGCTACCTAATTACGCCACGAAGTCATTTTGTACCGTCACTGGGACTCGAACCCAGAACCCACTGGTTAAAAGCCAGTTACATCTACCTATTGAGCTATGACGGTATTTTTGTGGGTCTGGGGGGACTCGAACCCCCAACCTTCCGCTTAAAAGGCGGAAGCTCTCGGCTTGCGCCTAACCAATTGAGCTACAGACCCAGTTTTTAACGTTTTCGTTTATATTTCACCATTTTCAACATCATTTTTATTTTCCTTTCTTTTAATTTTTAAATTTTACTCCAACAAAAAACCCCCACTCGTTTTCGAATGGGGGTTTCTTACTTATTTTAATCGCTCCAGATTAAGCAAAAAGCTCCCATTCACTAAGTTTTTTAATCTTAATGCTTGCTATCGCTTTTTTTATAATCATAGTAGCCATCATAGTCTTTTCTTTTTTGTTTATATTCGACCTAAGTCAAACATAAATAGTTCAATTTTTTTAATTATACGCAAAGTTACAAAAAAAGTTACAATAATGCAAGTTTTTTTTCACTTTTTTAAAAACTTTTTCCTTCGTGATACCTTTTTTTTCTTTTAAATCTTCCATTCCCAGCGTTTAAACCCTTATGTGTTGGAGTCAAAGAGTGGCAATTGGGACATAATAATTTTAAGTTTTTTAAATCATTATTATTGCTGTTTCCATCTATATGTTCTAAATCAATTGGAATCTTATTACTATATTTGTTTGTTTTATTCCACCCACACTCCATACATTTGTTTCCGTGTTTGTGTATTAAATAATTTTTATAGTTTCTTTCTGGCAAAGAAAAATCACCATTTTCGATTTTTTCAAAAACCATCTTTCTTCTATATAAACTTCCACAAATATTACTACAAAATTTTTTTTGATTACAACTTAACTCCTTTCCGCAATTCAAACACAATCTCGTTTTTTTTCTTTTGTGATTATTATATTTTGCTGCACAAGAATTATCACAAAATTTTTTTTCACTTTTTTTTGTAGTATTTATTTCCTTTCCACAATTCAAACATTTTCTTTTTTCTTTCTGCTCTAATAAATATGAATATCCATTCTTATTCAGCATTACTTTAACCGCTTTTGCGGTTCTTTCAAGTTCTAAAGCAATATCTTTAAAGTTTTTACCACTTCTTAATAAATTAATTGCTTGTTCTAACTCTTCGTTTTTCCATTTTTTGTTTTTCATACTTTTATTTTTTATAAATAGCACAAAAAAGCCTAAAATGAAACTTGAATTGTGTTTTTGAAAAAAAATTTTTCAAAGAACTATTGGAGCACCGTGCAGGACTCGAACCCGCCTCTCTAGAGTACAAATCTAGGGCATCACCTACAATGCTTACGGTGCATTAATTTGAGCTTCTGAACGGCCTCGAACCGTTAACCTCTTCATTACGAATGAAGCGCACGGCCAATCGTGCTGCAGAAGCATTTGAGCTGAAGATGGGAGTTGAACCCATGACCTCTTCCTTACCAAGGAAGCGTTCTACCTCTGAACTACAACAGCATTTGGGTGACCAGTGGGGCTCGAACCCACGACCCTCAGAACCACAATCTGGTACTCTACCGACTGAGCTATGGCCACCATTTTAATTTTCAATATTTTAAAGAACTCTCTTTTAATTTGGTGTTAGGTGGAAATCGAATCCACGTCAAGGAGGGTCACAACCTCCACGGACAACCAACAGTCCACTAACACAGCTCTCCAGGCAAGATTCGAACTTGCGACCTCAAAGTTAACAGCTTTTTGCTCTACCACTGAGCTACTGAAGAATAGAAATTCAGGGAAAATTTGTGTGGGTATTTTTTCGTGCTCTAACCAACTGAGCTACAGCATTTCTGCTGACAGGACTCGAACCTGCGGCCACGTCGTTAACAGCGAAGTAACCCCTACTGTTGCCACTGAATTATCTTAATATCATTATTGTTTGTAATTTTCATGTAATCCAGCGTGAATTTCTGCATGACAATTTGCGCATACCATTATACACTTGTCTAGTTCTTTTTTTACTTTTTCCCAAGACCTTGTATATCCTTTTTTTGCTATACCGAAATCTTTTTCGGCTGAATTTATGTGATGAAATTCAAGTGCTTGAACTGTTTTATCATAACCACACAATTTACACTTCCCACCTTTGTATTCTACAGCCATTTGCTTCAACTTATCTCGTCTTTTTTGTACAGCTTCAGTACTACATTTTTTACAGCGCCAGCTACCATCACTTCTTAGAGTAAACTCTGTTAATCCATGTTTTTTACATTCTTTATTCATAATAATTTTTTATTATAAATAAGTAAAAAAAATGATTAACAAAAATATTTAATCAAATTACAACAACATTTCAAAGAACTATATTGCGGGCACCTTGGGACTCGAACCCAAATTCTTTTGATTAACAGTCAAACTCTATAAGCCAGTTCAGACAGATACCCATAAAAAATTCGGGGAAAAGGAGCAAAAGTGTTTTTTCTATTCTCTACCATTGAGCTACATCCCCCATTTTTAAGTACTTAATAATGGTATTTACCATCATTAACTCACTTTTTTACCTTTAATGATTGTATTTACCAACATTATTTGGGGGGATGATAGAATTCAAATTTTTATTACTATTTATAAATAAAAAATGAAACCACTATTTTCCACCGAAGATTTTAACAACGCAAGTTCTAGAGATTTCTTACCATTACAATGTGAACGTTGCAATCAAATTTTTTATTCTCACAAAAAAGAAATACAAAAGGTTTACAAAAACAGTTTGAAAAACAAATTAAAATATTGTTCAAAAAAGTGTTCTCTTAATTATGAGAATACAAAGCAAAAAGTTATTTGCAAACAATGTGGAAAAGAATTTTTTAAATATAAAATCAAAGTTAAAACATCCTCAAATCATTTTTGCTCTTCTTCTTGCTCTGCCTCTTACAACAATACACACAAAAATCATGGCAACCGTAGGTCAAAACTTGAAATTTGGATTGAATCACAATTAACCACATTGTATCCAAATCTTAAAATTGATTACAATAAAACATCTGCCATCAATTCAGAACTTGATGTTTTTATTCCTTCTCTTAAGTTAGCGTTTGAATTAAATGGAATTTTCCATTATGAACCAATATATGGGAAAGAAAAACTTAGTAAGATTCAAAACAATGACAATAAAAAATTTCAAGCCTGTTTAGAAAAACATATTGAATTAGTTATTATTGACTCTTCTCAAGAAACTTATTTTAAACCAGAACGAGTAAAAAAATATCTCAACGTTATTGTTAACACGATTAACAAAAAACTATAAACTTGCGCATTATTTCAAAGAACGATTTAAAACAAAAAACCCAGACTCTTTTGGAATCTGGGTGTGAATGTTTTATTCTTCTATGTCTTTTTATTTAGACACATCACACCCAGATAAGCATGTATTATTATGCTTATTTGTTTTTGTGGTGATATGTGAACTAAATGACAACATTTTCTTTTTCTTTTAAATAGTTTAAAAAAACTTCTTTTCAACTATTGATACGCAAATATACAAAAAAAGTTTCAGTAAATACAAGTTTTTTTCAATGTTTTTTTGATTTATTTTCTAACTCGTTGATTTACTGTGAGTTTTAAATTATATATTTTGATGTGATTCTGAAAAATCTTGGTTCTTTGGACAAATAAACAAAGTTCTTATTCCATCCAGTTGTTGGTAATATCCAAAATTGAATACTATACCATCTATATTTTATTACTTTACCACTACCCCTCGAAGCCATACTTCCGTCAGGCATTAAGTCAAAAGAAGTAACATTAAACTCTTCAACAACTTTCTCTTCACATTTTGTAAGTCTTACAAAGAACCATTGTAATAACAATCTGTTGACCATTCCAAGCCAAGTAATTTTGTTTTTCATATTCTGTTTTTATTTAAAAGGAAATACCATACGCACATCTTTTTTATAAGACTTCCAATAAGCGCATCTTGTATCTAAATCATGGAGGTCTTTATATAATTTTGAATTGCCGAAAATTTTATAAAACATATGAACCATATTACCTGCATTATCAAACTGTTCTTTACTTTCGCAACCATTAATAACTTTCACCACTTTTTCATATGCTTTTGTTTCATCTGGTTTATTCATAACTCTTATTTTAACATGGACCTGTACCTTCTGTTCCTTTAATATTATATCTTTTTGTTTCTTTCGTGTTTGAATTCAGATATACATCTGCTCCGCAGCTTGGACAGTTTAAAGGAAGTCGTGCATCATGGACGCTTGTTGTTAGTTTTCGATTCCAGGAATCAATGCTAAAAAGCACAACCACGCTAGTTCCATTTGAATGCATAAATTCTCTTCCACAATATTTGCACTTAGTTATACCATTTTTACTTTTTGGTACAGCAGTAGTGCACATAGCTCCTTCATTGTAAATTTTTTCTATCATCTTATTTTGATTTTGAGTTGGTGAGTGACACTTACCAACTGAAATTAATCCATCCAATGTTTAGGTTTTACATCCAAGCCAAAAACTTCTTTCATCATATCTCCAATAAAAGATTTGACTTCGCCATAATCCATAGAAAAATATTGACTCATAAAATTCCAAATAAGATTATCTGATACCAGTAATTCTCTGTTATTTAAATCAAAAAAGAATGCTTTATAACCTTTAAAATCTAAAAAAACGCAATTTGGACTTTTTTCGGATACACGAACTTCCAAATTCTTCAAAATTTTCAAAAGAAATTCTCTTGCATCTTTTCTAAGATTACTATTGATTTCAAACACCAGCTTATCGTCAGTACTTTTGTCGCTTAACTTATATCCCTTCGGAATAACAAATTCAATCTGATTTGCCATAAAAAATCATATATTTTGAGCAAATATACAATTTTGTTCAATAAGAACCAAATTATCCCCAGATTTTAATAAAAACTTTGACGTTTCTTCTTTCTCCATTGTTCATATTCAGAGGAAGTTCCTTCATCGAAACCGAAATCAACAACTACAACTTTTGGAACTCCATCTCTAAGAACTTCTCCATATGAAGATATTCTTCCAAAATCACCAGGAACTGGATATTGATAATCATCTGTAAATTCTTGAAGTTCTAATGCAAAGTCATTTTCGTTTAAATCTCTAACATCTGTATTTCTCCAACCCGTCGTTCCCCGCTGTTTCGCTAACCAAGTTGCAACTTCGTCTGGATTGGTTCCTGTTAGTTGCATAAACCTTTTGGGAGCTATTTTCTTTGCCAATTCCATTTCTATCCACATATCATCATAATCAACATCAAACACTCTTGCCAGGACATCATAGTTTTGTTTATATCCTTCCGCTTCTGCTCTGTTTTGAGAAATACCCCTATCGTTTAAAGCAACTTTAAGAACTTTTTCATCATCAATTTTGAATACTGCTCTTGAGGAGCCTGCACCAACTTTTCCCAGCAAATGTTCTTTTGCATATCTTTGCTTGCCAGCGAATGATTTTATATTTTTAAATTCTTCAGGATTAAAGCTTGTTGGATAAGCCATTTCATCCATAACGTAATCGCTGTTCTCGCAAAGCAATCCGTCAATACATTCTCTTATGATTTTCCTAATTAATTCCACAATTAATTTTTCATATAAATATGATATAAAAAAAAGAAACCTCCCGTCATTTTCATGAGGGAGGTTTTAATTGCGTGTGAGTTATCTCCACTTGCAAACGAAATAATTTTTTGGGAATCCTAGCGTGAGCGGTCACCCCACAACTTCACTCAAATCTATTACTGTTTTAGACATCGCTTGGCGAAGGAGGAAGTTTCAGGCCAAATGTTTTTAAGTTGTCATTTTCAACCCAACACATTAAGGTGTTTGTTGTTTTAACCCATAAATTTTATAAAAATAAAGCCTTTATGTAAGCTACTCAAGCCCATCAACAAACTCCACAATTAAGTTAAGAGTCTTTATGTTGACACCAGGGCAACGGTTATGAGCGGTTAGCCGTTTGTTTTAACGTATAGTTGTATTATTGAAGTATCTCAACAACTTTACCACAAAAAATTATTTCAAAGAACTTAAATGTAGGTATAAATAGGCAAAAAATTTGCTTTTTTAAACTTGCAATACGAAGTTACGAAAAAAAAATTCAGAATGCAAGTTTTTTCAAAAATTTTTTTACTTAAAATATCTAAATCCTTGGAACCCCTTCATTGGAATTGGGTCTATTCTATGAAATGGCCCTGACCTTTCAATGAATTTTCCTTTCCATTTATTTCCAGTAGTTGTGCAATCAAATTCTTTTTCTGAGAGTCCAACAATTTCCATCCATCCAATTATCGCCCCATCGTAAAGCAGGTAGCATTTATTTCCAGGTTTTGTTTTAGGAAAGTTATTGACCTTAAAATTCATCACCTGGCTATAATCTTTAACGGCATCCAATTCTTTCTCATAATCTTTCCATGAGCTAGATTTAGGAATTGTGACAACAATATCCATTCCTTCATTATTTATTCCTGCCAATTCCTGCAGTCTTTTCTTTTGATTATCTGTTATCATCTTCTAAAATATCAAATTTTCCTCCACTATATTCAAATTGGCACCTTTTGTCAAGACAATAAAGTCCCATTCCAATTTTTTTTCCAGATTTATTGTAAATTATAGTCTCAACATTATGTATATCACTTGTATTGATGATTACCTCATAAATGTCTTCACTGTCTCCTTTTTCCCGAATCTTCATTCCGACTTTCACATCTTCTATAGTATAGCCTTTTATGTATTTTCTTGCCATAATTTTTTTTTATAAATAATCAATATTTTTTTCCCGCTTGAAGATTTTCTTCAGAATATCATCTTGCTTTCTAGATAGTCGCACAAATATTCTCATCAACCTAAATTCTTTAATTTTTAAAAATGGAACGCCATCCATGACATTATCGAACATCTCTTCTGCTTGCTTTTTGTCTATTTTGCCTTCGCACATCATAGTAAGCAATTCAAAAATATAGATAAAATGTGTACCATACATTTTCAAATCAATTCCCTCAAATGTGTTGTGGCACCACTCTGAAAATGATTTCAAAAACTTATCTCTTATTTCAATTGGTACAATGTTGTGCTCATCATCAAATATAATAACATAATTTGATAATGTTTTAAAAACATCCCAATATTTCAAGGCTTCATCACAATAATAGTTTTCGCCTTTCAAAAATTCACTGGAAGACACATGCTCACCCATAATAAAAGATGCCAACTCAGAAAGTTTTCCTGCTTCTTTTATTTCAAGACTTACATTTGCACACACGGAGTTTTCCTTTGCCATATGGTAGTTCCATGCAGCGCAAATTGTTATCAAACTCCTTATCCTTTTCATTCGCATCTTTTTTAGATATACGATAAAAAATTATAAAAGTTACATATTTATAAAAAAGTAAAAAAATGAATTCAAGCTTCTTTTCTAACAATAGAGCAAAAATATTTTCATACAAAATTACTGGGTCTACTCCATATATCACCATATCAAAAACACCTGGAGAAGGAGTTTGGAAATTTGGAAATGAAAAAGTAATTTATGCAAATACTCCAGTCTATAATTCTATGACTGGAGATACCATATCTCTGTATACAGACTCCTACGACAAAATTACGATTCTAACTCTTTCCAGCGTAACTGGACATATAGATGTTTCTGATTTTAGAAAAGTAACTCAATTTGATATGCACGACTGTGGCGGATTAACTGGAATTACAAATCCAAACACAAATGCTTTAGTTAATTCATATACTTTTTATGGTTGTGATTTAAGAAATTTAAGTTGTTTAAAAATAAATAATTTAGGTGGTTATTTTAATACAAACGCCAATCCAAGACTAACAGCAATCACACTTCCAAACTCATCAGAAAAATTTACCAATTTTTATTCTTTTGGTTGTGATTTAAGAAACTTAAATTTGTCTTCTCTAAGCGGCCTTGGAGGAACTGTTTATTTACAGGTGAATCCAAATTTAACAGCAATTACTTTTCCAAATTCATCAGAAGAATTCAATCAAATTACATTAAGTAACTGTGATTTAAGAGCGATAAACTGTTCAACTCTTAGTGGACTTGGAGGACAATTTTCCATATCATCAAACTCTAATTTAACTGCATTGACTCTTCCAAATACAGCTCGAAACATTACTTTATTTCAAGCACAAGATTGTGATTTAAAAAAATTAGATTGTTCAACATTAAGTGGAGTTGGAGGTACTTTCGCAGCTTATAATAATTCAGGACTTACTTCTGTTACTTTCGCAAACTCAATAGTATCATCTGCATCCAATTTATCTATATTTTACATTTACGATTGTGATTTAAGAACACTAG
>Ga0265297_10009390_pt1 | contig 12621 bp, 18 predicted proteins | sample Munlanlwell13791_FD_192502 | JGI IMG/M metagenome (GOLD analysis project Ga0265297, IMG submission 192502) | Leachate microbial communities from a municipal landfill in Southern Ontario, Canada - Leachate well 137-91 | ecosystem: Engineered > Solid waste > Landfill > Unclassified | place...
AGAGATAAAGTTACATGCCTCATTGAATCGTTCCATAGTTCTCAGGAGCGATTGGTATTGCTCTTTATCAGGACAAAGTTTAACCTTAACACTAACTTGCATATAGATATTTTAAGTCATAAATGTTATAATGTCAATAGGAGGATTGTGTTTTCCTCCCACAGCTAAAGCAGTGGGTTTCCAACACATAACGATTTCATGACATTTTTATGTGCTCTAATGGTTCTAACAATGTGGTCTACCACGTTATTCTATATATATAAACGTATATTGATAGGTGCAGTTGCGGCAATATTTTGGATTATTACAGGGGCTTATTGTTATAGTTTGAGTGCGGCCACCAATGATATCTATTATCTATCGGGGATATTCCTTATACTTGTAGGTATGTTCTATTCGTGGGAGGTTTGGACGGACATCAATGTAGAGCGAAAAGCTGAGGCGGAAGAAAACAGGACAGAGGACTTAGATGATTTACAAGATAGGTATGAGGATGCGCTAGATAACAACGATGATAAAGAAGCAGGTAAATTAAAACGCCAAATAGGTGAATTGAAGGAAAGAAATAATCCAACCTTTAATATTGTTAGCCGAAGGGAACAGATGAATGAGGTAAAAGAGAAAAGGGCTATTAAAAAATTTAATAGAACGGGCAAATTCTAGGAGGAATGTTTGAAACTTTCAAAAGTTTTGCAGCCATCTGAAAAAACAATAGCGATTATTATCGGGTTAGGGCTTGTCCTATTTCCTATTCACTCTAAAAGCCTTACATTTGGATCAAGTAGCGAAACCTTTCTATTTCTGCCGTGGATAGGGCTTGGTCTTATATTGGTTGGCTTGATATGTTTGTTCGATAATAAGTGGACTGAGTTCAAAAAAAATATCGGCCCGAAGATAATATGGATACCTTTATTGGTTATAGTGGGTTCGGCATTTGCGAGAATAATTGTAGACCCTTCGGGGAGTTCTATTGCGAGTGCTGGACTTTTTGCTATAATGTTTGCCCTTTATGTGGCAGCACGAAAGATTGGCGTAAAGATTTTATGGGCATTTGCCCCAGTAGTAGCTATCGAAGCGATAAGTTGTATAATCCAAGGAGTATTCGATCAAGGAAACCGTGCCGGAGGGATTCTAACATCGTTTAGAGATAGCCAACATACAGCGAACTATGATATAGCTACATGCTGGCTGATATTAGGTACTTGTTTGATACTAGGATTCAATAAAGGGATAAAGTTAAGATATTTGGCTATGGTTGCGGCTGCGTTGTATTTCGTGGCAGCAGAGGAAGCGTTAGTTGCGTTAGTTTGTTTGGGGGTTGTAGCGATTATCAGAAAGGATATATCGAAGAAAGTCGTCCCAGTTGTAATAGTATTGGCACTTTGTTTAGGGGCAGGAGCTATTACAGGCAACACTCAGGATTTGTATAGAGAAACACGATACAAGATAGAATCTTTAGTTACGAACAAGGTAGCTGACAAAGATCATCCGACATACGAAGTTTACGATGATCCTATGGACAGGGCAACTACAGGTAGGGTAGGGGTGTATAAAGATACTATTAAAAATGTAGAGCCGTTAGGACACGGTTACACTGGAACAGACCTGTCTACAAAAACACCCCACAATTTGTTCCTTATAGTGCTCAATGACTTTGGGGTGTTAGCTGCATTGTCTATGTTGTTCTTGGTACTGTATTGTTTTTGGAAGTCAACTTGGAAGTACGCATGGGTTGGGTTTATAAGCCTAGCGATGGTAGACCACTTTTTATGGAACCAAACTTTGCCTTGGCTTTTCGTACTTATGGCCCTTAGCATGACCATACCTATACAAGATAAAATATTCAACAGAGGAGAGGAAAATGGCAAAGGAAAAGATTGTCAAGACAAAGCCACATAAGGTGCATAAAGCATCAGTTAAGATTGTCAACAAGGCAACTGGATCAAAGCACCATTTTGAGGTAGAAATAGAAGGTAAGTGTGGTAAGCATAGATGAAATTTAGGAAAGAAGTAAACAAAAAAGATAAAGTAGAAGCGCAATGGAAGTTATTGGCATTCGTTACTATGGGGAAATGGAGACTTGCTAATCCTGAAGACAAGCGTGATGATGCAGAACTCGTGGAACAATTCATGGGGGAATGTGAAAAGGAAGGATGGTGCCGTAAGGTTGATGGCGTGTGGCAATTGAAAGAACTAAAATTCAGCAAAAAGCAATTTAAGAAACAACTTGAGGAATTAGGGGGGATGTTGAGCAAACGGAATCTAGTTAATCAGTGGTATTTGACAGTAACTAACAAGGATACTAAAGGGGCAATCCACTTTCAATGTGGTGATGATGAGGCGTTGGCTCGGACAAAAGAGAAGCAGGCCATAGAAAGGTTCGGGGACGCTATTGAAACTAAGGTGTTTTTTGGGAACTTGGTAGATGGAAAGCGAAGGAACGGAAACTAAAAAACGTCCGTGGAATCCATCGGATGACTTGAGGATGGCGAGGAATTGCTTCCTTATATCATTTACGATAGGAGCTTTGATATCCTTTGTGAATACATGTACTGAGGCTATTGTTTTAGCAGCAATCATGTTCCCAATATGTATAATATTAGAGATTTTGGTAAAGGTGGATGACAAAAAACATGCGGATAGTAGTAGTACCAGCCTATAACGAGGCGATATCAATAGCCAATGTCATAAAAGAATCGCTGAAGCACTCTAGTAAGGTTATTGTAGTTGACAATAACTCTTCCGACAACACTTTCCAAGTAGCGGAAAGCAATGGCGCAGAGGTAATTGAATGTGATATCCAAGGTGTTGGTGCAGCAACACGCTTTGGCATTATGGAAGCACTGAAATATAATCCCGATGTCATAATAACATTAGATAGCGACGGACAACATGATCCATCAGAAATAGATAAAGTGTGTGAACCGATAGAGAAAGATTTGGCGGATGTTGTTATAGGGTCAAGGTTTTTAAGTGATGGGGACATGCCGAGATATCGCAAATTAGGTAATGACATAATCAGTATAGCCTACAACTACTATTCCGAGACAAGAATACGAGATACACAATCATGTTTTCGAGCATTCACTAGAGATATTGCTAATAGAATTGTATTAACAGAGGATGGTTTCGGATTTTCTACTGAATTTTTGATTAAGGCTCGTAAACTAGGGGCTAGGATTGTAGAAGTTCCGATAAAATGCATATATTTTGACGATTTTGCACAAAATTCCACCTTAAATCCTGTGAAGCATGGTGTGAATGTTCTAATGAAAACTGAAAAGTGGCGTATGAAAGAAGATTTTTGGTCGATGTTGAAGAAAATATGAAAGGGGGATAAAATAAGAATGAAGACAAAGGTATTCGATGGCAAAAAATATAAAAGATCGGAATCTGAATATCCCCGAAATAAGGCTTATGCTAAAGCGAGGGAACTGCGATATCGGGGATACCATGCAAGAGTTGAACCGACAAAATTAGGGAAATTCGTAATCTATATTTGCGATAAAGAGAAAGAGAATGTTATTTGAGGCCTTGGGAGTAATTGTCACACCATTCAAGGGGAAAGGATTAGGTAAGTACCGTATTGTTAATTGGACATTCCAGCATGTGGCAAGTAAAGTGATATCCAAGGCAATGAAAACCACTGAAATAAATGGTTACAAGATGAATGTGAGGTTAGGTGGTGGTAGACCGATAGGGGGGGTTATCCTACTACTATTGTTTGCACACGAATATGAGCCAACCACAATAGAAGTATTCAAGAAATATGTTAAAGGTGGCTCTACAGTAATAGATATTGGGGCGAACATAGGGTACTTCACCCTTTTGGCGGCGCAATGCGTTGGTGTTAAAGGAAAGGTTATAGCGATAGAGCCAGAGCTAATGAATGTTCAAGACTTAAAGGACAATGTATTGTTAAATGGATTCCATAATGTTGAGATTGAAAATGCTGCCGTAAGTAACAAAATGGGAATGGCACAACTCAATGTTTCGGCAGGAGAAAGCGGAGAACATAGTTTAGTTATTCCAAAGTCTCGCAAATATCAGAAAGTTCAGCCCGTAAAGCTCATAACTGTTGATAGTCTGAAAGCGTCAAACATAAGTCTGATAAAAATAGATGTTGAGGGCCACGAATATGAGGTAATAGAGGGTGTGAGGGAAACATTAGAGAAGCAATCGCCCCCTATGATTATTGAGATTTGGCCCGAAGGATTACAAACATCAAACCATACAGTGTGTGAATTTGGTGCACTACTTAGCAGTATGGGATACACAGATGTCCAAATCATAGACGAATATAAAAAGGAAGTGCGTACTGAGACATGGGCAGAGATAGAAGAACATGCCATAAAACATGGGTTTAGTACCAATGTGCTTTGCCAAAGGGGGAAGTAAAAATGAATTGGAATAGCAAAAATGTATTGGTAGCAGGTGGGGCAGGTATGATAGGGAGTCATGTAGCTCGCAGGCTAGTAAAAGAAGGCGCAAATGTCACAATAGTCGATGACTTATCAAGTGGAAGCCCACAAAACTTCAAGGATTTCCGTAAAGAGGTAAAGTTTTACGATTACGATTTAAGGGATGCCAATGTCTGTAGGGCAGTATGTGAAGGGAAGTTCGCCGTGTTAAACTTTGCAGCCAATATGGGAGGGATATTGACAATATCTACTGTACATGCTGATATTGCCAAAGATAATGCGCTTATAAATCTCAATATGATAGAGGCTTGCAGGATGAGGAATGTACCCCATGTCTATCTTAGCTCTAGCGCATGTATATATCCTGTGTTTTTACAAACAAGTGACTGGTCAATGAAGCTGAAAGAGAGTATGGCAATTCCTAGTGATCCGAATGAGGCTTATGGGTGGGAGAAATTGTTCATGGAACAAGTAGCACTTGCCTACATTCAGGACTATGAGATGAATATCAAAATAGGTCGTCACCATAATGTATACGGAATAGCAACGACGGCATTTGACCAAAAGAGGGGTAAAGCACCTTGCCACATGATAATCAAAGCCATCAACCATCCCGATCCACCTTTCGTAATATGGGGAAATGGATTGCAGACCCGCAGTTTTCTCTACATAGATGATTGTGTGGAGATGGTTCTAAGGCTTATGGGTACTGACTATTGTAAACCGATAAACATAGGGACAGAGCAAGGGGTAACAATAAATTATCTTGCAGGATTAGCTATCAAGGCATCGGGGAAGAAGATTGAGCCTCTGTACGACTTCACAAAACCTGTTGGAGTTAGAGGTAGGAATTCCTGCAATGCCCTATTTAGAGAGATAGTAGGGTATGAGCCTCAGATAACACTAGAGGAAGGCATACCAAAAGTATTTTCGTGGGCAAGTGAGCATTATTCTGAATTGGAGGGGATTTAATGCGAATCGGCATCATTGGTACGGGGAAACTGGGTTCAAGTATGGCAGTAGTCTATGCCACAGCAGGGCATCAAGTAGTCTGTGTAGACCAGAATAAAGAACTTATAGCGAAATTCAATAAAGGTGAATGCCCTATAAATGAGACAGAGTTGGAGAAAGAGCTTGCGTTAGGTCGTACAAACATGGTGTTTACCTCAGATTATTCAAAGATAAAAGACACAGAGATATCGTTTGTTATCGTGCCAACTCCTAGTAAAAAGGATGGGTCTTTCACTAATGAGTATGTGCTATCCGCAATCAAAAATATATGCGAGGTTGTCAAAGACAATAAATCTCACTTGATAGTAATTGTGAGTACTGTAATGCCAAGTTCGTGTGTCAATGTATTTATACCTGAGATAGAGAAGACCATTGGTAAGAAGATAAATGATAATATTTTTCTCTGCTACAACCCTGAGTTTATTGCCCTTGGTGAAATCATTAAAGGAATGCGATATCCTGACACCCTATTGATAGGCGAATCGTGTAAACAGGCAGGAGATATATTAGAGTGGTTTCACAGAAAGACGCTGAATCCCGTTCCACCTATACATAGAATGAGTTTGTGGAATGCTGAACTATCAAAACTTAGCTTAAATTGCTATATAACCATGAAGATTTCTTATGCCAATATGATAGCAGAACTGTGTGAACAAATCCCTACAGGGAATGCTTACGATGTGCTAGGTTCTGTAGGGGAAGATAAGAGAGTGGGCAAAAGGTATCTTAACCCTGGGCTTGGGTACAGCGGGCCTTGTTTCTTGAGAGATGTCAAGGCATTTTTGAATGTGGCGAGTAAATTTAATTCGGTATCCATGCTCGCTTCTGCGACTGATTGTACCAATGATAGGCACAATGATAGATATGCCGAAAAAGCAAAGCGGATTCTAGGTAGCGGTAAACACAAAGCAGCTATTTTGGGAGTAACATATAAGCCGAACACTCCTAATATTGAACAATCGGCAGCACTCACTATAATAAAGGAACTAAGCCAAAGCCCTGATATCAAAATAGAAGTATACGATCCTATGGCGAATTATCAAGGGATAGCTAAACAGGTAAAGTCAATAGATGATGCTCTTGAAGGGGCAGATTTGGCTATAGTTTGTACACCGTGGGAAGAATTTAAGAACATCACGGCAGACAAAATCAAATCACTTATGGCAACTCCTAACCTATTGGATTGTTGGAATATCTGTGGTATAATAGATAGTGGAGTTAAAGTTTATACGTTAGGAGTTAATAGTGCCGCTAACAAAGACTAAAGGAAACAATTATACATGGATAACACATTCTCACAGCCACCTGTCAGGGGAATGTCCTCATAAATGCTCTTACTGTTATGTGGATAACCCGCGATTCGGTAGGCCGGAACGATATAAAGGTGAATTAAGTCTTATAGAAAAGGAATTCTCCGTCAAATATGGTAGCGGCAAAACTATTTTCATGGAGAATATGAATGATCTCTTTGCGGATGCCGTATCAATGAGGTTCATTGAAAGAATATTGGCCCACTGTTGCGAGTGGCAAGATAATTGCTACATATTCCAAACTAAAAATCCATCAAGAATAGCGCAAACTTCATTTTATGAGTGGCCCGAACAATTTTTTATTGGGACAACGATAGAGACTAATAGGCCTACCACAACGATATCTAAGGCTCCCCCAACGGATGAAAGGGCTTATGCTATGAAGTTACTTGCAGGGCGCAAATTTGTCACAATCGAGCCAATCTTACAGTTTGACTTAGACGAGATGCTTGACATGATAGTGCCAATCAAGCCAGAGTTCGTGAATATTGGGTGTGATTCCAAATCCCATAATCTCGTAGAGCCAACGTGGGATGAGGTCATGGCGTTAATAGCGGGGTTAAAGAAAGAGGGTATTGAAGTAAGAGAAAAGTCAAATCTCGATAGGCTGAGGAGAGACTAATGGGGATTGCGAATGATGTTATGTCACGGATAGACAAGTTTTGGGATAGTTCTCAAAAGAGAATTGAAAGTGAGTTTGCTAAAATAGATGCTGAGATAAAAAAAGAGTTAGGGGAAGTTGACGATGATCTTAAAAAGGAACTAGGGGAGATGTCCGATGAGATAGATACCTCTATGCACTGGCATAAGAGAAGAGTCATAAAGATTATTGATGGGGTGGAGAAAGGATGAGGGTAATATACGCCTGTCCTTTCTCCAACTATTCAGGTCATCATCCCCATGTAGCAACAGTAGAACCAAAGATGTTATCAGAGAATGGGATTGAAACCATTCTAGTGACATTTTGTGGAGTTACTAATAACCCAGATGTAGGGGTAGAACATCATAGAGTGATTTCTAACTTATGGGTACTAGATAAGATTAGGAAGTTTGCCCTCGCTAGATGGTTCTTAATGTTGTTTGAGACTTTTGCAACATTGATTAAGGCTCTATACTTGTACTATTCAAAAAAAGCAGACGCTATCATAGTAAGAGATGGCGAGCCATTTTTGTTTACTAGCTTTATTATCTCGCTGCCCTTTAAGAATGTAAGATGGATAATATCGCTAACTGCTGCAAATCTAGTAGCCCCCAAAGCCTCAATATCTCAGATAAAGTCCAATCCTTTTCTAACTACTTATACATTGATAATGAACTACTTTATCAACAGCCCATTATGGAAGTATCTTTACAGATATGGGATAAAACGGCAGAAGTATGTTCTATGTCCTCAAAACGAGAAGACAAAAGAGGAATATGCAGAATACATGGATGGAGTATTCAAAGATAACTTGCAGATGGTAGAGTGGGGCGTAAGAAATAATATATCATTGGTGAGTAAAGAAGAAGCAAGGGAACATTTAGGGATTCCCAAAAACGCTAAGGTGTTATTGTCATTTGGAGCACCACATTCAGGAAAAGACACAGAGACAATGTTTAAGGCATTGGCAGAATTACCGGATGTTTTCTTGATTCATGGTGGTATTCAAGCATTTTCGTTAGGGACATCACCGGATACACTGACTAAAAAGTATAATATTGCGAACTGTAAGATATTTAACAACTATATACCAGAGAATGAAAAGAAATACTTTTTTTGTGCGGCGGATGCGGCTATATTATCGTATTTCAAGATATTCAAATCCACTAGCTCAATGCTATGGGAATGTAGCCAATACCAGTTGCCTGTGATATCCTCAGACGCTAATACATTGGGGGAAAAGGTAAGACAATGGAATTTAGGGATGACGTTTGAGGCAGAAAATTACGAATCACTTGTTTTAGCTATCAAGATGTTCTATAGCGAGAGATTCAAATTTGCAGATGTAATAAAGGAAAACCAAAAGAAATTCATTGAGGAATTTTCAGGAAAGAAGTGGGCTGAAAACTATAGAAAGGCGATTGAGAGGATTAATGAGTAATTTTTTGAAACAACAAAAGGCAGGGAAATTCGGTAAAGTAATAGGATATACATTCAACCTATTCTCGCAAGCTGGTATCCCATTGATATTGGCAAATACTATCTTATTGATTCCTACTGCTGCTGCATCGTTGCAAGAAAGAGGCATTGGCGTTACAGTATGGGAAATTGGGTTAGCAGTTTTCGTAATCACTGTAGGATACTGTCTATTCTACTGGAAATTCATAATGCCTAACTTCTATGCGGCTTGGACATCCCAGTTCTGCAAGCACGACAACCCAATTGTTCAAGACTTGAAGGCTATAAAGACTAAACTTGGCATTAAAGATGAAGAATAGGTTGAAGTCTTTATATAATGTTTTGGCAATGGGATTAGCTATATGTTATGTTGTCATCTCTTTAATATTGCTATGCGTATTTGTAGTTATATGCCTAGCATTTTATATACCTACTTTTGGGAAGTCAGAGAAGTTGTTGGATTGGGCGAATAGAAAATTCATTAATAATAACGCAGGGTTGAATGAATAAACCATCCGATACCCTTATAGCCTGTTTTCTAGTGCTGATGACCGCCATCGGCGCATACACTCTGAATACTTATACTCCTTATTTAACAATAGTGGTGATTATCTTAATAAGTATTCTAGTTGTTAAGGGAAAGCTGCATAACTATTCGATATGGGTATGGTGCATTTCGGCATGTCTTGTGCTTGGAACCACGATGCTAGGTCACTATATCGTTGGCTCTGATATTCATGGAGAATATTATGTAGCCAATAAAGGGCTTGACATAAACTACCAGTACGTCAATAATACCTCTGCTCTTTTGGTGTTTGTTTGCCCCGCATTGAAGTTTATAGGGATAAGTGTTCTGTGGCAATTCAAACTTCTGTTCCCCCTATTGTACTCTCTTGTTCCGGTTATCCTCTATTTCGCTTTCAAAAAACAGATTGGTGGCATTAAGGCTTTTTATGCGGTCTTGTTCTTTATGATAGTGCCAGTTTTTTTCATAGAGATAGCGCAAATAGAAAAGAGCATGATTGCCGAGATATTCCTTGCATTGATGGTTTATGTGATTGCGTCAAAAGAGATCAAGGGATTCAAAAAGCATCTATCGTTAGCTAGTTGTGCGATGATGGCTACTCTTTGCCACTATACTATAGGAATATTCGTTATCATGTTTTTGTGCGGATACTACGGAGTACCCTTTATCTGCAACCTGGTAAGGATTAAAGCCATACGGTTGCCTTACCGTAACGTCAAATGGGCACTGTTACCGATTATAGGGATTGTGGCTACGTTTGTACTGTGGTTTGGGATGATAGGTGATGGATTTATGCTTACGTATTTCAACAACGTGGCGCATAACTCTGTTACGGCTGCTAAATCCCCTTTCGTTGAAACGGAAACGATAATTGCGCCGATGCCAACGACAACAATTATAGTCCCATCAGTTACGCCAACAGATAAACCTGTAGACAATCCTCGTGCAGATAAGGTAAAGAGCATAGGAATTTCTTATATGGATAGACAAGAGCCTCTAGTTAGAACTGCGGTAGGTATGGACTTTTTCGATTCGTCTATTCAAGGTAAGGCGTTCAGATTAGTGCAATATCTTACGCAAGGATTGATTGTAATTGGTTTCATGTTCTTGTTGTGGAAGTATAAACAGTATAATTTCACTCCAGAGTTCGTAGGATGCATTGCAACCGCTTTTGCTATCATATTAGGGGTTATTTTTGTGCCGCAATTTTCATCATTAGTCAATGCGAGCCGTTATTATCAGGCGTGTCTGTTTTTTCTTGCACCAATGTTAGTTGTTGGAGTAGAGCAATTATGTCTCGCCAAAAAGTAGCTTTATATATTATCTGTGGTGTACTATCAGTGTACTTTATCTTTACATCTGGGTTAGTGTTTTTTGCGATGGGGAGTACAACAGATAAAATTGATACCCCATATTCACTTGCACTCTCAAAAGATGATTGCATCGTGGGTTACTACACAGACAACGACATAAAATGCGCCAAATGGCTTGCAGAAAATCATGGTGACACATTGATTTATGCAGATTACAATGGTGGCGCACTTTTAATGGGTTATATGGACTGGCAGAATACAACTACTGTACTAAAATCACCTTGTTACGTCTTTTTAACAGAGTGGAACATCGAAAATAACAAAATGGTAGATGGTACAACACCAGGATTGAGAAAGTACAGTGCCTTACCTGATTTGTCGAATGCGGTAGAGGTTTATAGAAGGGGCAATGCAGTTGTGTATGTAGTAGGTGTAGCATCTCTAACCACAAGCGCAGCTACTAACATAACTAACACAACGGCAACGCTTAACGGAACTGTTGTTTTCTTTAATGGTGGGGGGGATGATAGCGGGAGGAATTACTCTATTGGGGTAGCCATTGCTGATAGTAGTGGTAAATTTATCAAGTATGATGGGAACCCAATAATCAAAAGTGGAGAGTACAAATTCGATGCCTATCAAGCAAAAGACCAATGGGTTATTCAAATTGGCAGGCAGTATGTAATGTACTTCAAGGGTGCTACTTCTGGTTGGGTAGACACAATACACTACGCTATATCAGGCGATTGCATAAGTTGGACAGTACCTTTAGGTGAGACAGCGATAATACCCGCTGGTGGTGCTGGGACTTTTGATGTTGGCGGTACTAGCTTCCCTAGAGTAATAGATACTGGTGTTGTAGGTGCCAAACGCTATCGGATGATCTATACAGGAAGGAATGCGGCTGGCAATTATCAGGCAGGATATGCCTACTCAGCGGATGGATTCTCTTGGACTAAAGGCGTAAATAATCCTGTAATACCTATTGGTGCTGGTGGCACTTGGGATGATGTAAGTTCCGCAATGGTTAGTAACCCAGTCTTATACGATGGAACTTATTATATGCTTTACGGTGGTGAAGATGGCGCAAGAACGCCACAAGGACATTGGCAGATTGGTCTAGTAACATTCACTGACTTTGAAGGTGCTTATACAAAATATGCTGGCAATCCTGTAATGACTAACGATGCTAGTGCAAACTCAGCATTGACAGCACAACTAACCAGTGGTACTAACGTAGCGACTGTAGCAGATACAAGTGGATTCTCTGAAGGACAACCAGTTTTTATTGCTAAAGATGATTTAAGCCACGATCAATTCACACGGATTGACACTATTGATAGTCCTACCCAGATAACATTGGTAGATAATGCAGATGCTACTTATGCGAGTACAACGTCAAGGATAATCGGTTGGGATGTTGGCAGCTTAGTTCCAGCATCACTTTATTTTAATGGAACAAGTTGGATTAACCACTATACAGCATTTCAGCCTTATTCTACAACTGTAATACGAGAAGTATCCGCATTGGCAACAAGTTCTGATTTGCACAGTTGGATTATAAACTATGCCGATAGTCCACCTATACCTTATACATACAATAATGGACAATGGGACGATCAATCTTCAGAAAATCCTTGTGTGGTAATAATAAAGGCAGGAGAATAAATGTTAGAAATAAAGAAGCACATATTCCCACATCCAGAAGACAAAAGAGTTATTTTCAGGGATTGGCATGGTAATTATCGAATGAGCCAATGCCTTAACGCTGAATTCAACACTATGTTAGACAAGCGAGAAAACGAAATAATTGCAAGAGGCTAATTTAGCTCTTGACAAACGATCTAATATGGTGTAAAGTTAATTGTGATGGATAAGTTTTACCGAGTATCAGAGTTTGCCAAGAGGGTTGGTAAGTCAGCTTCTACCATAAGAAGATGGG
>Ga0265297_10009391_pt1 | contig 12621 bp, 6 predicted proteins | sample Munlanlwell13791_FD_192502 | JGI IMG/M metagenome (GOLD analysis project Ga0265297, IMG submission 192502) | Leachate microbial communities from a municipal landfill in Southern Ontario, Canada - Leachate well 137-91 | ecosystem: Engineered > Solid waste > Landfill > Unclassified | place...
GACTGGCGTAAAAATCAATCAGCGGATGAATTCAGCTCAGGTGAATTTGAAATTATCGCTTATCCTGAAAAGTCTGTTTGAACAAGCCGGTGCTCAGGTTTATTTAACCCGCGACCGTGATCTCACGCTTAAATGCGATCAGCGGATTAAACTCAGTAACCAATTTCCGGAAGGCGGCTATTATTTGAGGTTGAATCTGGATAATACCGGCAAGTCCGCCATGCTTTTCAGCGGCGGTCATTATCCTGGTCGCGAAAAGGGTAAAAACCTGCTAAAATCCATAGCTGACCGTCTGACTCAGGCCGGCTTTGCAGATAAAACCGAGATCAAAACATCCAACGACCCGGAGATTCGCCTGACCAACCGGGCTTCGATCTCGATCGATATTCATCTCAATCCGGCGGATAGTCATCTGCTTACCGACCAGACCAGTTTGCAGAGGATAGCCTGGGAGATATTTACCGGATTCATAGAAGAATTAGGAGGCGAATATCTGCCGGAATGCCAGCTTACGGTCAAGGTCACGACTCAGGGCAAATCTTTATCAGATGCTGAAGTTCGGATCGGTTCGCTTTTGACGCAGATGACCGATCAACAGGGTACAGTGGTTTTTGAATTTATCGAACCGGGTGAATACATAGTTGAGATCAGTCACCCTATTTACGGAAAGATCACAAAATCTTTCAGCATTCAGAATCAATATACATTAATTGTCGATATAATGGATCAGTTGTAAAAAAATACTGACTCCATAACGAAAAATAAACTTCCGAAAGAATTTTATTTTTACTCCCAGGTTTTCCTTAAGTACATATAAAAAGAAACGGCAGTCAAACGACTGCCGTTTCCCATTTCGATTTTACCCTAAGTCTATCAGAAACCGACAGTCATAGAGAAGTACTGATTAGCATCGAAGGTCGCCATTGGACGGAAGGCATAATCAAACATCAGATTCGTGCCAGCCATCTTCAGGTTCAGACCAAAGCCGAGTGACATTCCGTACTCCGAAGTCTCGTCGTACTCCCAATCACTGGGATAAAAAGGAATCAGGTAACCGGCGCGGGCGAATAACATATCCCTAAACGAGAACTCTGCTCCGGCAGACATCTCATCATAAGAATAACTATAGTTATTATATGTTCCGCATAGGTTTACCTTACCCAATCCTTCTAATTTGAGAGTATAGGCCAGACCAAGATTCATGCTAGCCGGCAATTCATGAGCCGCCATATCAAGCTTGGTCTTACGGGTTGTAGCACTCGGACTAGCAAACGGGATGCCCGAATTAAATTCGATTGCGGTGCCATCGAACTGAACCTTGCTACCGATGTTTTTCATCGTAACACCAAAAGACAGACCAATCTGCGATATGTATTGGAGACCCAAATCAAATCCGACTGCTGAGGCACTCATAGTTCCAATCTTTTCACTAATGATTTTGGCATTGGTACCAAAAAATATTCGATCAGTGAAACGTTTGGCATAAGTTGCGCTTAGGGTTAAGTAATCCGGTTTTAGGATTTCACCGGTACCTTCCGGCATATCAATCGTTGTCACCGGGATGTCTCCGATATTCAGCACTTGCAAACTGACACCGAAAGCCCCCAATTTTCCGGCCGCGACACCAGCCGCCAGGTAGGTAACCTTCATATCGGCGAAGTAATTCATTTGTGTAAATGTTGCTTCACCGGCATTAATATTAGACATACCAGCCGGATTCCAGTAGATTGCATCGGTTCCGGATACATTTGCTATGTTCGCCCCGCTCATAGCGACATTCTTAGCACCCATCGGGATCAGGAGTTCCGTTGCACCGGCTGTACCCAATTTAGGAGCACTTGCGAATACGCTGTGAGAGCAGACCATGAGTAATATCATTAACCCTATTACGAAATATTTGTTTTTCATATTATTTCTCCTTTGTTCTTTCACAGCTTAATAGGTGTCCAGTCTTTCGTTTGGAGTAAAGATCGCTACCTTACCAATCTTTTCACCAACGCCTGGGACATCAACATGATAGACATACACACTACTGGCGATCGGGAGTCCATAATGGTTCTTCAGATCCCAATCCAAAAAAGTAGTGGTTGCATCATTTTTATCTAATTCGCGTACTAAACGACCGGACAGATCAAATATCTTGACTGTGCATTTTTCCGGTAAATTAGTAAAACGTACCCAGCGCTCGAAGATATTCATTTCACCGCTGTGATAGCCGTAATAGGGATTCGGAACGACGTTGATTTTCTTCAAGTCAGTTTTCTTATCTGCCAAATCCATACTCTTAGCATCCGGAGCTTTAAAGATAAACTGGTCGTTGGGCGTATTCGGCTTATTGGTAAATATCCGAATATGCACGCCAGCATGCGGCGGACCATAGAAATATCCATCTGCATCTAAATCACCTGCCTGGGCATAACCATCTACATCTATGTACATATTAATGTTAAAGCGGTTGATAGATGGATAAGTCGCTCCCCAGGGTCCAAAACCAGGGGCGACCGTACCGTCATCGGTCGAGATATAGGTCGCCACATCAGCCGGATTGTATGCGGCATTGTCATAGACGTAAAGCAGATCAAAAGCCGGACCGTAAACTGCGGCTTCCTCTGAACGGCTCCAGGTACCATCCCCATCCAGATCATATACACAGACGGGCAAACGGGTACGGGTGCCATCCAGGTCTATTTTCCAGACTGTAAACGGACCGTAGGAAGGCGTCCCGGTTAAAGTATCCTTTAAAACCCCGTCACTGAGATAATCCCATAGCAAGGTGCTATCAGTATCAGTGAAGATTATATCGTAGTCTTTGGGGGTCATCAGTCCAAACCGGTCGATCCGACTAAGATCGAGATATCCGTCATCCGCTATGACATATACAGGCCAACCTTGCGAGCGGCTGTAATTTGGCAAACTGCCAAATACATTAGCATCATAGATTTCTTCCGTAACGGGATCCAATTCTGCTATCCGCTTAATGCCTGGGTCCGGTCCGATAACCTTAACCAGGATACCATCAGCGACATTATAAGCATCATTTCCAGTTTGATTAGGTTGATTCTTTAAGACCGTGTCTATCGCGGTGACTACATTAGAATCCGTCGCACTGGCGACCAGATTCCAGGTAGCGTCGGCGTTGAAACCGACCCGATAGTATTTACCGGTCGTCTTGGATGGATCGACGACCGTAACTTCACAGGAACCATCACCGGCCGGTGCGTTTGGATTGATCGGAGCATATTTTACTGCCAGCGAGCTATCCGTTTCCGCACTATAACGTTCGCCAGGATGATTCTGGGGAGTGACTGACAATACTATGACCGAGCTCGGGAAATCCTGCGGAATTGCAAATTCACAGTAGGAACGAGCTTGCACACCGAAATAATACGTCTTACCATTAACTAGTGGTTCGCCGACATTTGCGACCTTTGGATTTTTATTGATCAGCAGTCTAATATGCCGCGGACCGGTATAAGGTTCAGCGTCCTCGATATCATCGACTCCGAACTTAGCGTATTCAACCGGATCAGCCCCGGAAGCATCAGAATACTGATAGACAGTGTAACCAGTAAAGTTAAAGGTGCCGTCAGTGACTTCCTTATATTCACTTCCGACGACCATTTTTTGACCTACAAGACCATTGGCTACCAGGTCTTCCTGCTCATAAGCTGAACCGTCATCGTTGTATTCCGAGCGTTCATCCCAAGTCAAAACCACTTCATTGAGTAATTCACTTACACTAACGATCGGTGTTTTTGGCGCCGGCGGTAGTTCAAAATTAATTTCGTAAGCTATCTGAGCAATTTCATCGACGGCTTTCAGATAAGTCACACTGTTAAGATTATTCGAGCCGCGCGCTATCAAGCAACCGGCCACGATTTCCTGCACACCGGGTTCCCCAAACTCAGCAACACCATCTCCGTCTGAATCAACCCACGGTTCCATCGTAAATGGACCAGTTGTCATGAAAAATCGCCGATCAGCCGGGTTGGAATCTAACCAACCACTGGATGTTTCAGGATCACCAGAGAACATGAACTTAGTGGGTGGATTGGCCGGATCGGTGCCTACTCCGCCTTCGGTAATCGGAGAACCGTCTCTCCAGAAACCACTCATAAAATTATAGACATCCATACCACTACTGGGATTGCCTTGCGGAGAATCATCATTATTGTAGTAAATGAAGGATGTCATTTTGAGCATTTTCTTACCAGGGAATTCAGATCCATCCGGTAAAGTCACGGTATCCGTTGCGGCTCCATCCACAATCGGCCCCTGAAAGAAGTCGATTCCGACAGCCGGCGGTGCACCGCCATAGTTCTGGTCATTATCGGTCGCATTCCAGCAGTAACCGAGACCGAGAGTAGTATCACAACCCACCTGATCATCACCGGCATTTCCTAAATCGGGATCAGACCAGATGACGAAGTAAGTATCTTCCCAGTTTTTACCGCTTTTATTGACTAGCGTCCATTTGACAAAAATCATATCGCCCATGACATTGGCGCGGTCGAACGCCCAGGCCATTTGATGGACTTCGGCATTTAACTTGTTAGTGCCATATTCAGCATGGTTGGCCAAATCATTCCAGACACTATAGATTGTCTGGTCACCAATCAGGAGTGGATTACCAGTAGCATCTACCGGCGCTCCCTGATCGGTAGGCCAGGTAGCCCAATCGCCAACACCATTGGGTCTTAATTCATACCAACGATACTTGGCGTCCCCTTTGTTATCGGCCACATCCGTTTGTAAAATTAAACCAGGTTGAAATTCAGTCGCAGAGTGTTGCACACCGGCGACGCGAATTTCACCGTCGATTTTAGCCCCGATATATTGTCCAGCGCCGAAAATTGGACTCAGTCCACTGCCTTTCGGCCATTCCAGACCCCAATCGCCTAATACATTATCATAGAACCAGGTGCCATTATTCCTAAAAACACCGTTCATGCGATTGGCATTCATCCAAGCATCGCTGGTCATTGCGGCTTTTTCTAACGCCCGGGGCTGGTTGGCGTACTCAGCGCCCAAAACAAGCGCCGAGATCGTCAACACTATCATCATGATTGAAAATATTCTTTTCATAGATTTTCCTCCAATAGGGTCAATAGTTACTTTCATTGTACACCCACTACAGTTCAAGCATGAGGCCCAGGCGAATCTGTCGCGGCGAGCCATAATTGTTATAATCCATCTCGCGCATCTTCCACAGACTCTTCTGTTCATCGGTCAAACTATTCCAATATGTCTGACCAGCCGATGTCCCCAAATATCCGGTATCGTCAGGTAATCCGGTTGTAATCCAGATATCCGAGACGTTCTCGGTATTCAATAGGTTCAGCACATAGGCATAGGCTGTCAACTGAACACTACCGATGTAGAACTTTTTATCCAGTTTCAGGTCGAGTTTAAAAGACCAGGGGGTTGCCTGTGAATTGACGGCTGACACAGGGGTCTCTGACAGGTTGGTATTGTCATATCGACCGGTAAACGGCATAGTCGGAAAAATTTGCATGAGCGTATACGGCTGACCCGAATTGAAGGAGAACATCAGGTTAGCTCCGGCATTATGTAGAAATGTCGGGCCGTCAGTTTTCCCAAAACGGTAATCAAGATTTACACTGCCGGTATGTCTTTGTTCAAAATCCAGCGGCATTGCGAATTTCGGGAAGTTACCGCGCGCACCACCTTGCCAGGCGATATTGAAATTCGAAGCGGTCGCTGAACCGGTACCGGTAGCAAACTGAAGCTCATAGTTGAATGAGGCTGACAGATTCTTGTAGCGTCTCAGATTGAAAATGATATCCAAGCCTTTGATATTTCCGAAGTCACCGTTGCGACTAAAAGCGATGTTAGTCACATCGGTTGTCACATTCAGTACCTGAATCAAGTCTTCAGTCTCTTTATAGAATGCGGTTAACTGCAAGCTGGCAATATTACCGAGCATCTGCTTAAAACCGATTTCATAAGAGGTCGTCTTGGGTGGCTCAAGATTGGGATTGTCCAGAGTGGTAAAATATCCACCCCGGTTTACAAACGCATCCAGATAGAATGGGCTTAAGTACAAATCTGACAAACTAGGCGCTTGATAGAACTGTCCGTATTGAGCGTGAAAAACGGTCTGATCGGTGACCGGAAAACTGACGCCAAGACGGGGACTAATGTAAGTATGTACTTCAGAATCTTCCACATCCGATTTGTCGAATTGTTCATTACCACCGAACATACCGGTGCCGGATACATAACTGCCATCGGCCGCCCATTCGGCATCCAATTGCTTGAACTGCCAGGCGTTCGGATCGATGCGGTCATACCTTAATCCAAGATTTAAAACTAAATCTCTGAATTCGATTTTATCCTGGATATAACCGCTCATAATGATCGGATGATAAGGAGCTTCATTCTGGTAACCGTCGGTTATCAAACCACTGGCATCTCTGACGACGTCATCCAGGTAACTGCCTTCGTCAACTTCATTGCCATCGATGTCGTAACCGTAGAAACGCACATCCGCTGACTGATATTTCTCAACATCGGACAAATTCGTCTTAGCCATGTAAGCCGGTCCTAAAACCCGATATTCTCTCAAAGTGTGATATTTGTATTCGAATCCGGCTTTGAATGTATGAAATCTACCCATCTGGTGAACGATATCGAAATCAACTCCCCAGTAGGTCGTCCGATTCTTGAAATAATCATCATACTGACAACCAGGCTGGAAGAAATCCGGGCTAATCCGACCCGTATAGGCAACCCCGACGTAAGCGCTATCATCCGGCCAGGGATTCAACCACGGATCGCCGTATTTTTCCAGATCGTCACCAAAAGTTGCATCGTAAATCTTCCGCTGAGTATCAAACCAGTTAAATTTCAGGTCGTAGTAGGTACTCTTTCCAATCGTCTGCGTCAAAGTGGCGTTGAACGAATGCGAATACCGAGTCTCTTCTCCCATGTGATCGGCATCGAAAATCTCAAGCGGAGTTATATTGTTGAGCGTGCGGTTTGTTGAAACATAGCTGGTTTTCAATACCATGTTTTTACCCAACTGAAATTTCAGTTTACCATTCCAGGACCAATCTGAGGTCGAATTGCCTGGAATTCTGGCATTTAACTTATAATTGTGGGTAGTACTATCGATGAAAACAGCGCCGGTATCGTCATACCAGGTATTGGTTTCTAAAAACGTAAACTCCTTCAACCTATCCGGATTCTCAGCCCATCCATAGGAAGGCCAGGCGTCCGCTGAATAGCGACGTGTGGCGCTCACGAAAAAGGTGTGATTGGTTTTCGGAATGAGTGGTCCGCCCAGCGAAGCTACGTACTCATTGTATCCATAGCCATAAGTTCCCAGAATCTTCTTATCGGCTTTCAGAAATCCATCCGTAATAGCCTGGATGGATGCCGAATATTTTTCAGTTCCGGCGTTGGTAGTAATCGCCACAATACCCGACATAGCATCACCATATTCCGCGTTGAAACCACCGGTCTGAACACTCATTTCCTCGATAGCTTCATTAGGCAGATAGGTGTACACGGCATTGTTATAAGGATCGTTAACCAAAACGCCATCGATATACATAGCCGTTTCCGCTGAACGACCACCACGGATGTTCATCGCAGTGCTGTTTTCGGCTTTGACAACCCCAGCCGTACTGGCGGCGATTTCTTGCATGCCTCGTAAAGGCATATTCTGAATTTCATCCGCCGACTTAATGATGTTGGTGTTGGTGGCATCTTTTCTGATCATCGGTCTTTCAGCCGTGACCATTACTTCCTCAAATTCCAACGACGTTTGTTCCATCTCAAAATTTAACTCGGTTGTTAAATCCAGGGATACGACCACGCTATTGTATACCGTCTCTTTATAGCCAATGTAACTTGCCCGCACATTATAAGTACCGACCGGAACATTGAGGATGCTATAATAGCCATCGACATCCGTGGCGGCACCCAGATTATATCCACCGCCGGTCACAATGACGTTTACACCGGCTAAGGGAGAACCTGTGCTCTTATCGACGACTGATCCTGCGATTTTACCCGCGGTTCCCGCGAAGAGAACAATAGGTAGCAACATTGCTAAGAGACAAATCGCTACACGACGTGCCATACTATTCCTCCTTTTTGTTAAAAAAATGATTATTACATTTCACTCACACAATTCCTCACTGCGGGGTAAATGTAAAGATTTTATTTTAGTTTTGTCAAGCTTTTTGTTAAAAGAATCTATTTTTTTGAGCGAACAGGGAGAATTTCATCCACTATTCCGTACTCCAGGGCTTCCTCGCTCGACATAAAATAGTTGCGGTCGGTATCCCGGATTATTTTCTCAAGCGGTTGACCGGTTAGTTCGGCCAATATGCGATTGGTGCTCTCTTTTAAGCGGATAATTTCGCGGGCGTGAATCTCAATGTCGCTGGCCTGTCCCTCAACTCCCCCTAATGGCTGATGTATCATTATGCGGGAATTAGGCAAAGCCTGACGTTTGCCTTTGGCGCCGCTGGCTAGCAGGATCGCCGCCATACTGGCGGCCATGCCGAGACAAATCGTAGCCATTTTCGGTTTGATGTAGTTCATAGTATCCAGAATAGCCATCCCTGAGGTGATCGTACCGCCCGGACTGTTTATATATAAAAAAATATCCTTGCCCGCATCTTCAGCCGCTAAAAATAGTAACTGCGCGATTATCAGATTAGCCACATGATCATCGATCGGCGAACCCAAAAAGATGATGCGTTCCTTTAATAAGCGCGAATAAATATCATACGACCGCTCTCCGCGTCCGGTCTGCTCGATAACAAACGGAATATATGCCTGCGCTTTAGTCTCCATAATCGCCTCCTTTTAACGCAACGATTCGGTATGGATAGTGGTTTTCTTCTCCTTAACGAATTTTCGAATATGCTCCATTACTTTTCGATCAACCAGGTCCATCTTGAGGTCCAGTCTGTTTCGTGGTTGACGATAGTACTGTTTGGCAGGTTCAATCTGGTTTTCCGGTAAATCTTTCATAATCAGATCGATCCCGGCCTGGATTTCATCCTCACCTACTTTAATATCTTCCTGTTTTTCTATGGCACGCTGGATCAGATACCAGCGGATATTTTTCTCGGCAATTGGTCGATATTCGTCTCTGACTTTGGCTTCGTCGATGGATTTGTTCCGGGAGGATTCTTTCATTCTTTCCAGCACTCTGTCAAGATAGTAATTAATCCGATGAGATGGAATGTCAAATTTGGTATTTTCGATAAAATAATCGGTAATCGCCTGGTTAGCTTCGTCCTGAGCCTGATGCTCCCATTTATGTTGCAGGTTTTCAGTAATGCGTTGACGAAATTCCGCCACGGTCTGCACATCCTTCATCTGCCCTTTTACCAATTCATCAGTCAGTTCGGGTAAGGTGTGTTTTTCGACCCGCTTGACTTCAACTCGGTATTTAAGCGGTTCGCCCGTTGAGGATTTTACGTTAAGGTTAATGTTGTCGCCGGCTTTGGCACCAATGAAATTCGCGGCTTTTTTATCGCCGAAAATGCCTTCGCCGACTTTGATCAGACGATCAGGCAGTCGTTTGCCGATTTGCGGCAGACCGGTTTCATCCAGCGCCTGAAGATCGCCCAGAATGTAATGACCTTCCTGGGCTCCGTCAGTTATTTCCTGAACTTCAGCCTGGTTTTCCAGAAAATCCTCGATATAATGATCGACCGTCGCCAGATCGACAACATATTCCTTACGGTTTATTTTGATGCCTTTTTTGTAATCAGGAAGAGTAATTTCGGGATCGTTCTCCACTTTAATTGTATAAATGAAGGGTTTATTCTCATCGAAATCCAGGTCGACAACATGCATATCGAGGTAGTCGTCGATTCCGGCTTCTTTCAGCGCCTGCTGATGAGTTTTGTCAATCACCTGGTTACTGAATTTTAACAAAATGTTAGGCTTGAGCATCCGCTTCGCCAGACCTTCCGGCACTTTACCCTTCCGGAAACCATCCACCTTCAAATCGCGGCGGAGTTCGTCGAATACTGCCCCATAATCGGCGGCGATTTCATCCCAGTCAACCGATACTTTAATCGTTTTTTCGACCGCTCCGTTATCTATCAGTTCTGCTTTCATTAATGTTCCTTACTTTGTATTTCTGTAATCAAGTGCCGCGGGCGAGATTTGAACTCGCACCCCTATTCAGGACTGGATCCTAAGTCCAGCGCGTCTGCCAATTCCGCCACCGCGGCTCAAAAAACTTACAAATTTAACCGTCAATGGGCGATTTTCCAAAGTGATTGATAATGCTAAACGGGCGACAATCCGCGGCTTTTATTCACTCGTTAAAAGTGTTCTATGAGATAGAACGCGATTAATAATATGAATCTTAAAATCTTTTAACAAATCCACCGATCATTGGCCGGCGCCGTGACAATGTTTGTATTTTTTACCGCTCCCGCAAGGGCAAGGATCGTTGCGACCAACTTTAGCCTCAACCCTGATCGGGCGGATTTTCGCCGGCTGACCATCGCTGGTCTGAAAGCGGTTCTGTTCGGGATTTTCGGACTGCATGCCGGGCATAAAACCCATTCCATCCGATTCCTGATGCATCAACCGAATAGAGGAAGGCCGGCGAACCTGACGACTTTCGGGTTGCGGTCCACCGATTTGAGCCCGGAAACAGAGCCGCAGGGTTTGCTGATTCATATCGCTTATCATCTGGACAAACGCATTGAAAGCTTCGCCTTTATATTCCAGCAGGGGATCCTTTTGACCGTAAGCCCGCCAGTTGATGCCTTCTTTAAGTTGATCCATAGCGTAGAGATGGTCGCGCCATTTTTCATCGATCGTTCGCAACATTATGAAGCGTTCGAGGAAGCGGACTTGATCAGCGCCAAAGACTTTTTCTTTGCGCTCGTAATATTGCTTGGCTTGTTCGAGGACAGCCTGTTTGATAGACTCGGCAGTAAACTCGGATAATTCCTCAGGAGCTAAATCGATTCCTAAGCCGGTAGTGAGGTCCATTCGCAATGCCGCCCAGTTCCATTCATCGGAGGATTTAGCCTCATTGCCATATTTTACGACCAGATCGGTAGCCCATTCTTCGAGAATATCAAATAATTCGCCTTTGGGGTCGCTACCTTTCAGCGCATAATTGCGGCGATCGTAGACGATTTCACGTTGATGATTCATCACATCGTCGTATTCGAGGAGATGTTTGCGGATGCCGAAATTGCGTTCTTCGACCCGTTTCTGAGCGCGTTCGATCGAGCGCGTCACCATCGGATGAGTAATGACCTGCCCCTCTTCGATTCCAAGCCGATCCATAATTGAGGCGATGCGTTCGCTATTAAAAAGCCGCATGAGGTCATCCTCAAGCGAGAGAAAAAAACGGGAAGAGCCGGGGTCGCCCTGTCGTCCGCTTCGCCCGCGTAACTGCAGATCGATCCGGCGTGATTCATGACGCTCCGTTCCGATGATATAAAGACCACCCTGTTCAACAACGCCTTGCCCTAATTTGATATCAGTACCACGTCCTGCCATGTTAGTCGCGATCGTCACGGCGCCGCGTTCACCGGCACGCGTAACGATTTCCGCTTCGCGCTTGTGATGCTTGGCATTTAAAACATTATGCGGAATGCCGCGCCGTTTTAACATGCGGCTGATCGTTTCCGAGACCTCGACGCTTATGGTACCGACCAGAACCGGTTGACCGCGCCGGAAAGAAGTTTCGATTTCGTCGATAATTGCATTGTACTTTTCGCGGCGGGTTTTATAGATCTGATCTTCGTAATCCTTACGAACGCAGGCTTTGTTGGTCGGAATAACGACCACATCCAATTTGTAAATATCAGAAAATTCGGCGGCTTCGGTGGCGGCCGTACCGGTCATTCCGGCTAATTTATCGTACATCCGGAAGTAATTTTGCAGGGTAATCGTGGCAAATGTCTGGGTCTCGGCTTCGACCTTGACCTTCTCCTTGGCTTCGATCGCCTGATGCAATCCGTCACTGTAACGCCGCCCGGGCAAAATCCGACCGGTGAATTCATCCACGATCAGGACTTTACCATCCTGAATGACATATTCAACATCCTTTTCATATAATGTATAGGCTCTTAATAATTGGGAAATATTATGGTATCGGTCGGAGATTTCGGAATGCCGACTGTCGAATTCCATTTTACGTTTCTCTTTTTCAAGCTCGTCTATTTCGGAATCTTCGTCTATTTTAACGAATTCCTCAGCCAGATCGGGAATGACCAATTCATTAAGCTCGATTCCAAGTAAAGAGGCTAACTTTTCTTCGCCGGTGGGCGTCAGAGTAATACTGTGATTCTTTTCATCAATAAAATAGAACAAATCCTTGAAAAATTCGTCCTGGCTCATCGACGTGCCGGTCTTGGCATTCGTCAGCAGAAGAAATTCTTTTTCGCCGCTTTGCAGGAGCTTTTGGTAGCCGGGTTCTTCCAGTAATTTGCGCAGACGCCGGTTTTTAGGCATGCCCTGCGATATGATGTACAATTGACGCCCATATTCGGCAGTGTCTTTTTCCGAAATGCTTTCCGGCGCATCCGGGAAGCGACTCAGCATCTCCGTAACTTTCTCGCGCTGGTAACGTACGATCGTGCTGACCGCCGGATT
>Ga0265297_10009392_pt1 | contig 12621 bp, 10 predicted proteins | sample Munlanlwell13791_FD_192502 | JGI IMG/M metagenome (GOLD analysis project Ga0265297, IMG submission 192502) | Leachate microbial communities from a municipal landfill in Southern Ontario, Canada - Leachate well 137-91 | ecosystem: Engineered > Solid waste > Landfill > Unclassified | place...
CAGCGGGTATACTGGGCGCCTCCTGAAGTGACGGGGGAGTATGAGATAACTCTGAAGGTGACCGATGCCGGCGGGAAAGAGGAGATATTCAGCAAAAAGTTCAGGGTAGTCGCCGCTCCGGCTCCGCCGCAGGACAATACGATATATTTAAAGCTCACTCCTCCGATGGCTTTTGCCACTTCAGCATCCACGCAGGTCAGGGGTCTGTCGACATCGGAAATACAGTGTGTCATACCCGGTGATGTTTCGGAATATGTATTTTCCTGGACGGCAGACGCCGGCAAATTGATGGCGGCAGGCCTTGAAGAGGGGAAAGCCAGCAGAGTGGGGTGGATATCGCCCAATCAGGCAGGAAAATACAGGGTCAATGTTATGGTGACCGACAGGGCGGGCAATAGCGCGGCAGGTGAAGTGATTTTTGAAGTGCTCTGCTGCGGGAAAGGCCTCAACTAACTGCTCTATATGAGTTAAAAAGGAAGTAATGATATGGCATTGATTAAGAATACAGTAATAGTCGCGGTTTTAATTGCCGCAGTTGCTGCGGCGTTGTTTGCAGCGGCATCCTGCTCAGCTCCGGCCCCGACCCAACAGACCAACAGGCCTCCGGTTATTCAGCAGATCTCCGGCCTGACAGATTGGTCACCACAGTCGGAAGGCCAGTTGACCTGCGTCGCCTCGGATGAGGACGGCGATCTACTTGAGTATAAGTGGGTCGCCGAAAACGGCACCATAACCGGTCAGGGGCCGACTGTGACATGGATGACGCCGGCAGCCAGAGGTAAGTACAAAATCACGGTAACGGTCAGCGATGGCAAAGGCGGGCAGGCTACCGCTGTTCACGAGGCCAATGTAATTATAAATGCGGATGGCAGCGCCAGTGCGGATGCTCCTGTGGTGTTAAAAATGTCGCTGCCCTCCGGCGAAGTCATCACAGGGGCCAAGCGCATGCGCATCTGGACGGCGACGCCTATCGAGTGTATTGTTGATAGTGCGGACACCAAGAATTTGAAGTTCAAATGGTCGGCAAACAGCGGTAAACTGCAGGCCGCTTCAGGCATGAGCCTCAATGACGGAACTGCCAGTAAAGTAAACTGGATTGCCCCCGGCGTGGGAGGAGAATTCAAGGTGAATGTCATCGTGACGGACGCCAGCGGCAATGAGGCCAAAGGCACTGTGAATTTCGACGTTTTCTGCTGCAGCACTGAATAGCGATGGAACCCAGTAATATTATTTTTCTGGAAAGGCCGTCGCTGCGCCAGCCCGACCTGGTAGCGGCCTTTATCGGCTGGCCCGACGCCGCACAGGTCTCCACCGGCACTGTGTCTTACATGATAAAGAAGCTGCCGGCCGTCAAGTTTGCCGAGATGAAATCCGACGATTATTACGATTTCGATAAAATAAGGCCCTCAATTAATGTCGAGAACGGCATGCTGTGGCCCATCAGCATGCCGGCCAACAATCTTTACTACTGGCATAATCCGGAGGGTCCCCGCGACCTCATAATTTTCAGCGGCATCGAGCCGCAGATGAGGTGGCAGTCGTACGCAGAAGTGATTGCCGACCTGGCGGGTTATTATGATGCGCACCGTGTATACGCTGTCGGTGGGCTGTACGACAGGATCCCGCATACACGGGAGACGCGTATCAGCGGATTGGTCAACGACGAGGCCATGATCGAACTGCTTGAGCTGGCGGGCATCGAGCCGATCAGTTACACAGGGCCCAGCAGCATACATGGGCCGCTGCTGAGCGTATGCGCGATGCGCCGTATACCGGCTGTCAGCATATGGGGACATGTTCCGTTCTATATACGTGCCGAGAGCAATCCCATGGTGTGTCTTGAAACCGTTAAGAAAGTGACTGCTCTGCTGTCCGTCGGGCTGGACCTCGACGATTTGAAGAGATCAGCCGACAGCCTGTGCGGGATATTGGACAGGCTGATCTCTGAAAACGAACAGATGCGCGTTTTCCTGCGGTCGCTGGAAGAGCAGTATGACCTTGATGGAAATGCCACGGGCATCGAGCCCGAAGGATCGCAGCAGATCATAAAGGATATAGAAGACTTCCTGCGGGATAAGCGCCACGAAGACTAGCTGTATATTTGTCAGCCTGAATATATAGTGTATAACCTGATTGATGCACTCGATTGTGGTCGGGCTCAGCCCTCATAATATGCTCAATACTATTTCGCTGCGGGCCATGCAATTGCGGCGTTACATGTTTCGACGATATTTGCCGCCAACCTCATAGAGCGCGCCGGTTATCTGCCCCAGCGAAGCGTAACGAGCAGTTTCCATCATTTGCTCGAAGATATTGCCGCCTTCACGCGCCACCTGCTGAAGTTTTTTCAGCGATTCCCTGGCCCTGGCGGCGTTCTCTTTCTGGAAAGCGCGCAGATTGACTATTTGATCTTGTTTCTCTTCAACGGTCGAGCGGCTGAGAGGGATATCGAACGGAATCAGGTTGCCCTCTCTAGGATTGAGGAAGGTATTGACGCCGATAATAGGCAGCTCGCCTGAATGTTTGCGCTGCTCGTAGAGCATCGACTCGTCCTGTATTTTACCGCGCTGGTATTGAAGCTCCATGCCGCCCAGAACGCCGCCTCGTTTGGATATGCGTTCAAACTCATCCAGGATGGCCTCCTCCACCAGGTCGGTTAACTGCTCCAGTATATAGGAGCCCTGCCAGACATTCTCATTCTTGGTCAATCCGAACTCACGGGTGATGATGAGCTGAATCGCCATGGCACGCCTGACCGATTCCTCGGTAGGAGTGGTTATAGCTTCATCGTAGGAGTTGGTATGCAGAGAATTGCAGTTGTCGTAGAAGGCCAGTATAGCCTGTAATGTGGTGCGGATGTCGTTAAACTGTATCTCCTGTGCGTGCAGCGACCTGCCCGAGGTCTGAATATGGTACTTGAGCTGCTGGCTGCGCTCGTTGCCGCCGTATTTCTCGCGCATGGCCACCGACCAGATGCGGCGCGCCACCCTTCCGATGACCGTGTACTCGGCATCCATGCCGTTGGAGAAGAAGAAGGACAGGTTTGGCGCGAATGAATCGATGGGGAAGCCCCTCGAGAGGTAATACTCTACGTAGGTAAATCCATTGGCCAGCGTGAATGCGACCTGCGTGATGGGATTGGCGCCAGCCTCGGCTATATGGTAGCCGGATATGGAAACCGAATAGTAATTGCGCACGTTGTGATTTATGAAATATTCCTGGATATCCCCCATCATTTTAAGGGCAAACTCGATAGAGAAGATGCAGCTGTTCTGGCCCTGGTCCTCCTTGAGGATATCGGCCTGGACCGTACCGCGGACGTTGGAAAGCGTCTGCGCTTTAATCCGTGCGTGCTCGTCCGGCGTAGGCGGCCTTCCGTGTTGTTCTGCGAACCTGTCAATCTGCTGGTCGATGGCTGCATTGAGGAAGAACGCCAGCATCACGGGCGCCGGGCCGTTGATGGTCATTGAGACCGACGTGTTGGGCGAGCAAAGGTCGAAACCGGCATACAGCTTCTTGATGTCTTCCAGCGTGCATATGGATACGCCGGACTCTCCGATCTTACCGAAAATGTCGGGGCTTTCCTGCGGGTCTTCACCGAACAGTGTAACCGCATCGAAGGCGGTGGACAGGCGTTTGGCCTCGTCGTTCTGTGAAAGGAAATGAAAGCGCGTATTGGTGCGGACAGGCCCTCCCTCCCCGGCGAACTGGCGTTTGGGATCCTCACCCTTTCGCCTGAAGGGAAACACGCCTGCAGTGTAGGGATAGTGCCCCGGCACGTTCTCAAGCATCAGGTACCTGAGCCTCTCGCCATGGTCTTTGAGGTCCGGCACAATGACCCGCGGAATATTTGTTCCGGCCAGCGTGGCATCGGTCAGCTCCACTTTGTATTCCTGGCCGCGAACACTGTAGCGGAAATAATCGCCGCTGTAGGTCCTGCGCAGCTCGTCCCAGCCTGACAATAGTTTGCGGTACTCGGGTTTAAGCTTATCGTGCAATGAAGCAATTTTCTTTTCGACTGCCTCCCGTGCGGTCTCATCTTCGATTTCCGTCAGGGCGGCGCGCAGCTCCTGTATATGACGGGCGATATCCCCCTGCTTGTGCACACTTTTCTTATAATCGCGCACCGCATCGGCAATCTCGCCCAGGTAGCGTATGCGGTCGGGTGGGATGGCGAAGCGGACCGAGCTGGTGTGCGATACCCTGTCCGCCGGTATGTTGCACACAAAGCGCTGGCTGCATTTTTTATCGATGCATTCAAGGAGCCCGGCATACAGACCGTTCACACCCTCATCGTTGTAGCGGGAGGCGATAGTACCATACACCGGCATACTCTCCAGTGATGCATCGAATTTTTCATGTGTGCGCCTCAGCACTCTCCGCACATCGCGCAGGGCATCCTCAGAGCCCTTTTTATCATATTTGTTGAGCACCACAATGTCCGCATAATCCAGCATGTCTATCTTTTCGAGCTGTGTTGGCGCACCGTACTCGGCGGTCATGACATAAAGGCAGACATCGGAAATATCCACTATGGCGGTATCGCCCTGGCCGATGCCGGCGGTCTCCACCAGCACCAGGTCATAGCCGGCAGCCTTCACCACGGCGATGGCGTCTTGTATGACTTCGGGGACCTCGGTTTTTGACCCTCTGGTGGCAAGGGAACGCATATATACATTGCCGCCGTATACGTAGTTCATGCGGATACGGTCTCCCAGAAGTGCGCCCCCTGTGCGGCGTTTGGAAGGATCCGCCGAAAGAACCGCTACTGTCTTGCCTGGGTTGTCTGCCCTGAAGCGCAATACCAGCTCATCCAGCAGTGAACTTTTACCCGAGCCGCCCGTGCCGGTGACTCCCACCACCGGAGCCTTGCTCTGGGCTGCCTTATCTTTCAATATATCGCTGTACTTATGCCACGGATCGACTCCCATCTCTGCCAGGGTGATCATGCGGGCAACCTTGGCGGGTTCTTTTGTGCTGAGCTTGGCGGGCGCCGGAATGGCTGCGCCGCGTTTGGACCTGTCATGTTCGGATGTGATGCCGATAGTGTGGAAGTCGCAGCGCTGCAGCAGGTCGTCTATCATACCAACCAGTCCCATGTTGCGGCCGTCCTCGGGGTCATAGATGCGCTCGATGCCGTAGTCCTGAAGCTCTTTGATCTCGTTGGGACGTATGACACCGCCGCCGCCGCCGAAGATTCTGATGTGCCCCGCTCCCAGCTTATCGAACATGTCCTTCATATATTTGAAGAACTCCATGTGCCCGCCCTGGTAAGAGGAAATGGCTACCGCCTGCACATCCTCCTGCACGGCTGCTTCCACTATCTCGCCTACCGACCGGCTGTGGCCGAGGTGGATGACCTCGGCGCCGCCTGCCTGGATCAGCCTTCGCATAATATTGATGGCAGCATCGTGGCCATCGAACAGGGCGGTTGCGGTAACCACCCTAACGCGGTGTTTAAGCTCATGGCGTGAGTGCTTGCTTTCGCCCATGTCTACCCCTTTATGTTTATGTGAGATTGGCCTAAGGTCTGCAATATTTTAGTCCAAACCGCAGGATTTAACCACATGAAGAATTTATAATCACAGATAATGGGATATATAATTATGATATGCTGTTTGATCGACTTTAACTTTTTACAAGGAGGACAAGCATGGTGGAGATAGTGCGTAAAGTGAAGGTGGGTGATGTCGCGGCTGACTTCACGCTTCCGGATCATAATGGTAATGGCTTCGCCCTCTCTGCGCTGAAGGGCAAACGGGTCCTCCTTTCATTCCATCCGCTAGCCTGGACAGCCGTATGCGCCAGTCAGATGCTTTCGCTGGAGAAGAACTATGAGGTCTTCGAGTCGTTGAACGCTGCGCCTGTCGGCTTGAGCGTCGACCCGGTCCCCTCTAAAAAAGCCTGGGCCGATAGCCTGGGTATCAAGAAAGCACCGCTGCTTTCCGATTTCTGGCCGCATGGAGGCGTGGCCAAACTATTCGACATATTCCGTGAAAAGAACGGTTTTTCCGAAAGGGCCAACATCCTGGTTGATGAGAAAGGTGTGATTGCGCTGTTTAAAACGTACCCGTTGAGCCAGTTGCCGGATATAGATGAGATAATCGCGTTTATAAGGCGAATGCCGTAGAAGTCGGTAGCTTAAATGAATGTATTGCTGTTACAATACCCTGAATGAAGCTGCCGGTCTGCCGGATACAGGAGATATGAGATGAGAAAAATGATGCTGGCGTTGGTTGTAGTCATGATTTTAGCGGCAGGATGCGTGACCGTTGTGACGGCCCCGGCTCCGGCGCCCCAGCCGGAAACCCCCTCTTTGCCTGAGCAGCCGGCAACTGCCGCACCTGCTCCTGAGCCGGTGACGGTGCCGCCGCTGAACCTTCCGGAGGTGGCTGTGTTCAACGTCACTCCAGCCAATATCGCGTCAGGTAAATATGCCACCCTCACCTGGGACGTACGAAACTGCTATGACGTCCAGATTGAACCGGGTCTCACCATCATTCGTACGCAGGGTTCTCAGCCGGTAAATCCGGTGTTTACTACGACATACAGGCTGACGGCGACCAATTCGCAGGGTTCCATAGTTGCTACAACGACCCTGACCGTATCAGGGGAGTCTCCCACGATCGATACGCCGGTTGTCAAATCATTTATTGCGACACCTAATGTGATCCGCAGCGGCGGCTCTTCCATATTGAGCTGGCAGACGGTGAACGGCTCTTCCGTCACCATAGATAAAAACGTCGGGACGGTGGCTGGAGAAGGCAGCACACAGGTGTCACCCAAAACTACCACCACCTATATGTTAACCGTTACCAACCCGGAAGGCGCCCAGTTCCAGACGGTGACGGTCAACGTTAAGTAGCTGAGCCGAACTTTCTCAGCTGGTCCAGCTTGCGGTTGATATCGCTGAAAACATCGGCGCGATCGCTGCGAAAAGCTCGCCGTGACTGTCTCTGCCTTGCCCATTGATCGATAACCGTCAGCCGCAGGTATTTCTCCCTGCCTTTTTCATCGGTTACCACGTGCCTTTTCAGATCCCCTCCCAGCTTAAGTATCCCTTTCTCCATGGCACTGTCGCGGCCCGGATCACAAGCTCCCCATCTACCGAGCCAGACTTCGCAGTCCACATGGTCCCGTTCATCGCCCAGCTCCTCTAGCCGCGCAGGCAGTTGATTTGAGCGGCCCATCCGATTCCACAGTGCGCTATCCGCTTTAATACGATATACTCGATAGCGTGCAGGTATGCCCGACGACCTGAGCATGGCGACCAGCAGGTTGGTCTTACCGGAGCACATGCCCCAGCCTTTTTTCAAAATAGCGGAAGACTTTAAATCCCAGTCTTCGAATCCGTAGGGCAGCTCCTTAACATAGGCAAAAATCTTTTCGAATCTCGACCGGCGTGTCTTGCAGCCGGCGGTAATCTCAAGCACTTTTTGCTTTATCAGGGGGCTGGTGTCGAAATCGCAGAGTTCGCTTGGCTGCAGATAGAGGTTTCGGTTGAATGGCATGCGCTATGTCCTTATCTCAACTATTTTATTGCGGCCGCTCAAACCGCTGGTAATGCGCACCTGCGATCTGGTAACCCTGAAGTGCTCTGCTACAAGCTTGATAACCGCCTCGTTGGCCTTGCCTTCCTTCGGCTGCGCCTTAACTCTGACCAGGTAACCTTCGTCTGTTTTCACGATCTCTTCTCTGGAAGATCGCGGGATCACTTTAATGCCTATTTTCAAATTGACACCTCTCCCCAGAGAGTGCCCTGTCTGCGCTTCTTCGACCTGCTGATAAAAGAGGGGCCTGAAACACCTGTTCGGCCGAGTAGGCGTGTCCACGAGATTGTATTGGTGATATCGCTGCAGTTCCTGGTGTAAACGCGGATATAATTATCGGTTAAACCTGAGAAAACCTGAGATCCCGGGCGTACCTCGTTTTCCCATAGAACCTCCCTGGTCCGGCCGATGAAACGCCCGGCGAATTCATCGGCTGAGGTGGCGGCCAGTTCCAGCATGATACCGCTGCGTTGTCTTTTGATGTGTTCATTCACCTTCTCAGCCATGTGCGCCGCCGCCGTACCAGGCCTGGAGGAGTATGGGAATATATGCAGCGCGGAAAACTGCATGCGGCGGCAGAATTCGAGGCTGGTTTGAAAGCTCTCATCGGATTCGCCGGGAAATCCCACAATAATATCGGTTGTCACCGAGGCATCGGGGACTATTGCGCGCACCATGTCCACAGATTGCCTGAAGCTGTCCGTCGAGTAGCGCCTGCCCATCAGCCTGAGCACTTTATCGCTGCCGCTCTGCAGGGCAATGTGGAAATGACGGCACAGCCGTTTGTCCTGCCACAGGGCCAGCAGTTCCGGTGTTATGTCCATGGGCTGCAGCGAGGTGAGGTGCAATCTTGCGACGGCCGTTTCACACAGAATGCGCCTGATCAGGTCTATCAATGCGAGGCCGTTGCTTGAGTAAGAGCCGATCTCCGTGCCCGTCAGGACGATCTCTCTATACCCGTCCGCCACTCTTGAACGGATTACATCTATCACTGTGGCGGGGTTCACACTATATTTTAGCGGACGGACCAGCGGCACAATGCAATATGAACAGAACTTATCGCAGCCGTCCTGTATCTTGATGAAGCTTCGTACTCTTTCCAATCCCCGCGCTGCGGCGCGGGACGGTCTCTGCAAAGGCCGGGCCGCCGGCGAATCCGCCAGCGCGGCTTTATCACGGTTGCCGCAGACTACATCGGCTCCGCAGTCGATGAGATCATTTCCGGCCCTCTCAGCATAGCAACCTGTGACGATGATGGTTGATGCCGGATTGAGCGAACGCAGCATCCTCACAAGATGGCGTGATTTCGCGTCAGCCGCCTGGGTGACGCTGCACGTGTTGACGACTATTACGTCGGCGATATTGCCGCTGACAACAGACAGGCCGCGTGTTAGAAAGTCCATAGCCAGCGCCTCCGATTCGGCCTGATTCAATTTGCAGCCAAGGGTGTGTATGGCGGCGGTGCTTCTCTCTGACATATCTACTGCGGAATTATATGTACGTACGCCGATCAGCGTCAAACCGGTTTTTGTTTCCCGGCAGGCTGTCTGCGCGGGCCGTCCCTGCTACATCGACAATTTCTTGTAAAGCATGGGAAGGCGGTGGGGAAGCGTCTCTATATCATCCAGGACTTCGTAGCCTATGTCGTTGCACATCGTCCGCAGGTAATCGTTGCCGGCGGAATCGACGGTCAGGCAGAACGGAATGATGTTTTTCTGGGACGCTTCTATCAGGGCCATCTTGGTATCGTGGATGGCATATTCTTTATCGTCATCGTCGTATCCGTACAGGGAATCCTGAGGATAGCCGTCGCTGACCAGGAAAAGCAGTTTCAACGTGTTTCCGCAGGCATCCAGCCTGGAAATTGTGTGGCGTATGGCCGGTCCCATACGGGTGCCGTGAATTGGTGCTATCTGGTCGACCCGGCGTTTGATCCTCTCGCCGAAAGATTCGTTGAGGTCCTTGATGACCAGGAATTGAACGTTGGAACGGCCATGTCCGGAGAAACCGTATATGCCGTAATTATCTCCCAGCGTCTCAATGGCATGGCAGAGCAGTACGATGCTCTCTTTCTCGAGGTCTATGATGCGGCGGCGGGGCTGCATCACGAATTTCATGAAATCATACTTAAACGACTCCTCGTACTGCATGGTCGGATGGTTCTTGTTTATCAGGTCGGCTGTCGAGCCGCTCATATCCAGCAGAAATGCCACGGCCACATCGCGCTGGATTTTTTTCTTCCTGGTATAGACTTTACCTGTGGGGGTGTGCCCCGCACGTTTGTCTACCAGTTCGCCGATCACCAGGTCCAGATCGAACTCGTCACCATCTTCCAGGTTTTTGGCCTTGTAGAGCATCTCGGCGGGCAGCCTCTCAAATTGGCGCTTGATTTCGGCCACCAGCGGCCTTCGGGTCTCCAGCGTTTTATCGTAAAAGTAGCTGCTGCCCTCTCCCAGCGTCTTCTCCCTGACACAGCACCAGGAGCCTATATAACGGTTTTCCCTGAAATCCCATTCATCATAAAAAGAGAGCCGTTCATCAGCTTCGGCCGGTGCGGGTTTTGTCGCATCTGTCGGCCGGTAGCGGTCGACCTGCGTGTATTTATCATTCGAGAACTGGTACACGTGCACTCCACGGGGGATGGAGGCTGATGACAGGCCGCTGCCGGGCAGGGATTTGACGTCTTTGATATCGGTGATGCCGACTTTCTGGTCGGCCAGCTTCTGCATGTCTTCGGCGGACATGGGCATGGTGGACTTCTGGCCGGTGTGGGCCTTTATCTCAAGATCGAGCTTTATCTTGTCCGTCTGGAAATTGCCCATGAACTCCTGGCCTTCGAGGTCCGATGCATTGGGCTCCCTGCTCTCCGATCCATATCCGCCCGCGCCTGAAGCCAGCGCTTTTTTGGGTACCGTCAGTGCAATCTGATAGATGCGAATGGCGGCCTCGGCCGAGTCTTCCACGTCTGCTGTAGAAGTGCATAGCATGTCCAGTACGTCTTTGGCACCGTTCAGCGGCTCATACAGCGCTTCTTCATCGATGGCCAGGATGGCATCGATCTCCAGACCCTCCAGCAGTTCAATGAAGGCGCGCCGCAGAGTAATGCCCGACAGGCGGGCCAGGGCGAGCAGGTTATACTCCTGCATGCGGCGGTAGCTCCGCCTGAGTCCCGGATAGTGATACTTGGCCAGGTAATTAATACGCACATTCTCAACAGCCACAAAGACCTGCATGGCCAGCCTGGGATCATCGAAAAGAGCGAAGTATTTTGCGAAAGGGGAGCTGCCGTGTCCGGTCTCGCCCTTCAACTGATAGCGCAGATCTTCAAAGATAGTCGATTCCTTGTCGAAATCGAAATTGAAGGAATCAAATTCGCTGTGCGCGATCTGTTGTGTAACCACTGATTTATACCAGCTGAAATTGTCGGCGTAGCTGGTATATTCCATGAAAGAGGCCGGTATCAGCACGTTGATATGACCGTCGGGAGGATCGCCGGATGCCAGCTGGTTCCACCAGGTATTGCGCAGGGATGCAGGAGGCCCCTTGGCGGATGTAAAATCCACCTCTTTGCCGGTCAGTGCCCTGCAGTAAACCTGCAACAGGGGTTCGATCGAGGCGAATTCTATGCCGTGGTAATTGTTGACTGTCTCCGGCTCAGGCTGTTTGATTTGATCATTAGCCCTGCTCATATCTCATGGACCTTTTATTCAAATATGGCTGTTACGACTTCCTTGAGCGATTTCTGCACCTCTGCATCATCCGTGATCGACCAGACGGCAGCCACTTCGCAGGCCCGCCTGGCGGGGATACCCTGACGGATCATACGGGCAGCATATATGAGCAGACGGGTGCTGATGACCTCTGAAAGGTCCTGCTCCTTGAGGTTGCGGATCTTCTCTCCCAGCTGGGCCAGCCGGCCTGCCGTGTCGTCATCCACACCGGCTTCGTGTGCGATAATCTTCGTCTCAATGCTTCTGGGAGGGTGTGTGAACTCAATGGCGATGAAGCGCTGCCTTGTGCTGTGCTTGAGGTTCTTCAGTATGCTCTGATAGCCCGGGTTGTATGATATGACCAGTATGAAGCTGTCGCTGGCTTCCAGCATCTCCCCCTTTTTCTCGATGTACAATGAGCGGCGGTGGTCTGCCAGCGGATGTATAAGCACGATGGTGTCCTTGCGGGCTTCCACCACCTCGTCCAGGTAACAGATACCGCCGCTCTTCACGGCACGGGTCAGGGGGCCGTCCACCCAGCGGGTAGTATCTCCTTCCAGCAGGTACTTCCCCACCAGGTCGCTGGCGGTCAGGTCTTCATGGCAGGCGATAGTAATCAAGGGAATGCCATCCCGCTGCGCGTTGGAGCCTTTGCGCTTGTGTTCCTTCTGGCTCATGCGGTAAGTCATATACTCGAGGAAACGGGTCTTACCGCAGCCTGTCGGGCCTTTGAGCAATACAGGTATGCGCTCGGCATAGGCCGCTTCGAAAAGAGCCACCTCATCTTTAAGGGGGAGGTAGAATGGCTCCTCCGTTATGTAGTATTCCTCGATGATATGCGACTTGTAATCATGTCGTCTGGTTTTATGAGGCATGGGTCTGCTCCGGTTGTTTAATTCAGGCTCCAGGTGATAATTCTATGACTTGCAGCCGAAGTTGGCAATTTATCACGATTGGGAGAGATGGAATCGTGGGATTGAAGACGGCGGCGCCCGCCTAGTGGCCGCCTCTTCCTGTGACGTCTTTCCTGCCGATAATGCCGCCCTTGTTCTCCGTGGGTGGAGACGGGGGCGTCTGCCGAATAAGGCGTCCCTTGTAGTCAATGGGAGGGTTAGGATTGAATGTATGGTGTTCGACGATACGCACGGGTTTCACTATATTGGCGGGATTCCCGCTCCGTGCTGCCGGGGATTCCCTGATGGTGTGATGAATTATCCCGGGTTCAGGGTTGGTGTATCCCGCGCCCGCTTGAGCCTTGCGATAGCCCGGGCTGTTTTCAATTGTATGGTGTATGCTCCCGGGCTGTTGCGGCCCGCTGCATTGCGGCATTTGCCGCAGTGTGTGGTGAATGGTCTCGCCGG
>Ga0265297_10009393_pt1 | contig 12619 bp, 10 predicted proteins | sample Munlanlwell13791_FD_192502 | JGI IMG/M metagenome (GOLD analysis project Ga0265297, IMG submission 192502) | Leachate microbial communities from a municipal landfill in Southern Ontario, Canada - Leachate well 137-91 | ecosystem: Engineered > Solid waste > Landfill > Unclassified | place...
TTATTGCAATTATTATCAAATCACAAGAATTTATTAACTCAGAAATATTTTTTTTTATTTTTATCCCAATTTTTTTTGCGGCCAAACGTTTCTTTGCTGAAACATCATAACCACAAAATAATGTTTTCCTGAAGGTCAAACTTGATTTACACCCTCGCACTATTGCCATCCCCATATTCCCAAGCCCAATAACGCCTATTTTTTCTGTGAATTTTTCCATTTCTACTCCTAATAAATACAAAATACTAAGTAAACAAGTTGACAAGGCAACAAGTTAAAAATCAAATCTCCTCTAGCCCCTCTTTTTCTCAGAGGGGAATGTTTTTCGCTTTCACTGGCATCTGAGATCCGGCATCTGACATCTGTTTTTGACACAAGCGAACACTTTCCTTTCAGCGGATGTAGCATTTTCAAACATTAATAAAACATTGATCTATTAACGAGTTTTGCGAGTTAAATAATCTTTGAACTCGTTAATCCATTAACCGTCAATGTATTTCGGTTAAATGTTTTTAACACGTTAACCCGTTAACTCGTTAATGTTTTTATTAAGGTAAATACGAACGTTTTTACATCATTTTGTTGCGCATAAAAGTCGGGATCTCAAGGCTATTGATCGGAATTACTTTTTTCTCTGAATCAAGCCTTGCGCCGTATGTATCAATAACATTTCTCCTCTTGAAAGCAGGCAAGTCAAGATTTTGCGCTGTATAAGAAGGTACATCGATAACCGTATCTTCACTGCAATCTGCATAATATTTTTTCTTCGTAAATCCTGATGCTATAACCGTAACCCTTACTTCGTTCTTCATATTTTCATCAGGCACTATTCCAAAAATTATATTTGCATCTTCCCCTACCATTTTGTGGATCAAAGACTGCGCCTCATGAGCTTCATTCATCCCAAGCTCGGAGCTTCCTGTAATGTTAAATAAAACACGTGTAGCTCCATCAAGAGTTATTCCATCCAATAATGGACTGGAAATAGCGAGTTTAACCGCATTGACAGCTTTATTTTCGCCTGAAGCGGTTGCAGTTCCCATCAACGCTTCACCGCCGTCCTTCATAATTGTCCTGACATCAGCAAAATCAAGATTGATAAGCCCCGGTGTTGTAATCAATTCCGATATACCTTTAACTCCTGAATAAAGAACATCATCCGCTCTTCTGAAAACATCAAAACAAGAAAGATCTTCTCCCATTTTTAAAAGTTTGTCGTTAGGAATAACTATAAGAGTATCAACTTTTGCCTCAAGTTCTTTCAATCCTTGTTCTGCCTGCATTCTTCTTTTTCTTCCCTCAGTAGTAAAAGGTTTTGTTACGATCGCAACAGTAAGTATTCCCATTTCTTTTGCAATTGATGCAACAACCGGAATACCTCCGGTACCTGTGCCGCCACCCATTCCTGCGGCAAGAAAAACCATATTTGAACCTTCAAGCGCATCCCTGATCGCATCCCTATCTTCTTCTGCTGCTTGTTTGCCGATCTCAGGATTTGATCCTGCTCCAAGACCTTCTGTGATTTTTGAACCTATCTGAATTTTATAATCTGCCCTTGATGATCTTAATGCCTGCGCGTCAGTATTGACGGCAATAAACTCCACACCTTTTATCTGCGATGTTATCATTCTATCCACCGCATTACTTCCTCCACCACCAACCCCAACCACTTTCAGGTTAGCCCAGCAACCTCTTTCCTCTTCAAATCTAAATGTCATTTTACCTCCTTAAATTATATTTTTAAATTTCCGCATTAAGCATGTTTTAAAAAAAGTCTTTGACCCATCTTGTCATCTTTTCAAATACCCCCGTATTTGAAGTAAGGAAATATCCTTTTATTTGCGCATATTTCAAAAGCCCGAGCGAAACTGAATATGAAGGATCTGCCAGCTCTTTGAATTCTTCAGTTATTGCCACATTTCTTGGTAAACCCATTTTTACGGGTATCTTCAAGATGTCCTGACCTAACTCAACAATACCGGTCATATTCGCAGTGCCGCCGGTAAGGACAACTCCTGCAGAAAGAAGATCTTCGTACCCGGTTTTTTTCAACTCGGCTTTTATTAGTTCAAATATTTCTTCCATTCTTGCCTGTATTATTTCGCTTAACATTAATAAAGAAAATGTTGTGCTTTCCCTGCCTGCAAGTCCCGGAACTTCAAAATTACCTTCGTGAGCAATAGGCGAATAAGCACATCCAAATTCTTTTTTCACTTTTTCGGCTACTTCAATTGAACTGTGCAGTCCGATTGCAATATCATTAGTAACATTATCACCGCCCAATCCAAGTATATTTGAATGAACAAGCGCGCCTTTTACATATACTGCGACTTCTGTCGTACCCCCGCCGATATCAACCAGCATAACACCGTTCTCTGTTTCTTCCTTATCCAGAACAGAGATGCTGGAGACAAGCATTCCGGGTATTATTCTTTTAAACCTTAACCCCGCCAAATTTATACTCTTTATTATATTGTGCATTGAAGTTATTTTTGCCATAAGAAGATGGACTTTTACTCCAAGCGTTTCTCCTAATAACCCTACAGGAGGTTCTTTTATTCCGTCATGACCATCAATAATATATTCCTGAGGTGATACAAAAATTATCTCTTCATCTATCGGTATTGTAAGAGCGCAGGAAGCATCAATAACAGCTTTTATGTCCTGCTTGGTTATCTCTTTATTGCCTTTTGAAGTATTTCTTGTGCCGTTGCTGTTTGCGCTTTTTAAATGAATGCCTCCGATGTTGGCAACCATATCCTTTACCTTAACATCAGCCATTTCCTCTGCTTTTTCTACGGCTTCCTCTATAGCTCTTACAGTATTTTCAAGGTTACTGATCACTCCTTTTCTTAAGCCTCCCATAGTTGGGCTTGACCCAAATCCAAGGATTTCAATAACACCTTCTTTACTGACACGAGCCACAACAGCCGAAGTTTTTGTTGTGCCGATATCCAAACCGGTCACGATTTCTTCTTTAGCCATCAACACCCCCATTAACTATTTTTTTATCATATTTCTTGCAGATACAGCCTGATCACATTCTTGTTACTGCTTCGTCCCCGAACCTTAAATCAACATATCGTACATTTATCTTTTTTGTTTTGATCTCATTGAAAATAACTGCCGCTTTTTTAAGTTGATTTTTTAAGTCATCCTGCTCAACATGGAATTCTGTGCCACTTACAGAAAAAATCACAAGGTCCTGCGGATCTTTAACGTTTATTTCCGAAATCTCATTCAACTGTATACCGGAAAGTTCGCATGTTTTTAATATTTCTATTGCTTTCTTTATTGTTTTATTTTCCTGCTTGAAAAGCGCTAACGTATCACCCGTGCCTTTCATTGCGCCTGTAAGCAAAGGCGCATCACTCAGAACATTGTTCGCTTCACCTATAAAAATACCTTCTGAGTCTATTTCAAAACACTTATCTGTACCGGGTTTTAATATTTTTACATAAGGCATTCTCTCGTTTATCGTTACTTCAATTTTACCTTCACAAAGATTTTTAAGAACATAAACCTGTTTTATCCTTGGATCTTTTTTAAGGTTCAATACTATCTTTTTTAAATTTATTTTAAAAAGATTTGTACCAGGATTTATTGCAATAATATTCTGGACATCCTCAGGATCTATTTTATTACATTTTATCCCGATACTTCTGAGGGGAAATCCCCTGTCAACAAACTCATAAATTTGTACACCTATAACAATGAAGAAAAAAACTACAAGCATCACCAGCCACTCATTCGGACCTGTTTTATTTTTTCGCTTTTTAATTTTTTTATTCTTAAATTCAATTTTTGCCATTTAATGCTCCAGTGCAAGCTTAACCATTTTTTTTACAAGCTTCTCAAAGTTCAATCCCGCTGCTTTTGCAGCTTCAGGAAAAAGTGATATATCACACATTCCAGGCAATGTATTTACCTCGAGAACATTTATTTTACTCCCTTCAACTATCATGTCAACTCTTGCATAATCTCGCACATCAAGAATATCGCATGTTCTTACTGCGATCGCCTGAACTTTTTTGTATATATTTTTTTTAAGCTCTGCCGGAATAATATGGTCACAGGCGCCTTTTGTATATTTCGCAGTATAATCATAAAATGCCCTCTTTGGCCTTATCTCTATAACAGGCAGAGCCTTTCCTTCAAGGACACCTATTGAAATTTCCTTTCCCTCAACATATTTTTCAATAATAATTTTTTTTGAATGCTTTAAAGCAGAAAATACAGCTTTTTTAAACGCTTTTTTATTTTTCACGATACTTACACCGATCGCTGAACCTGAATCACAAGGCTTCACCACAACCGGAAATTCATTTTGAATTTTTTTGCACAAACCTTTATCTTCCAAAGAAAATGAATCAAAAACCCAAAACTTTGCAGTTGGTATATTTTCTTGCACAAAAAGCTTTTTTGAAAATATCTTATTCATACAAAGTGCGGAAGAAAGAACTCCGCAGCCCGTATATGGTATATCTAATCCCTCTAATATTGCCTGAATTGTCCCGTCTTCGCCAAATTTACCGTGAAGCGCAATAAAACAAACATCAATTTTTTTATCTATCAGGGACTTTACTGAGCTTATATTCTTTATGTCAAAAGAGCAAACATTAAAACCCTCTTTTTTAAGACCTTTTTCCACGGATGCTCCGCTTTTAAGAGAAATTTCTCTTTCACTGGACCATCCTCCCTTTAACACAATAACTTTTATTTTACGCAGATTCACTCAAAACCCCCATTTCTCAATTTCCAACTCAAGGTTTATGCCGAAATTTTTTTTAATTTCTTTCCTGATATATTCAATAAGCTTTATCACATCTATTGCCTTAGCACGCGAATTATTAACGATAAAATTAGCATGTTTTTCAGAAACCTGCGCTCTGCCGATCTTTGTTCTCTTTATCCCGGCAAAATCAATAAGCATACCTGCAGCCGCCTGACGTGGATTCTTGAAAATACACCCGGGTGAAGGCTGCCCGAAAGGCTGAGTTGTTTTTCTTAAAACCGAGACAGACTTGATCTTTTCTTTTACGGTTTTTGGCGATTCTTTTTTGAAATTTCCAAGCTCTATCTCAATTATTATTGCTTTTCTGTTTTTTTTCTTCAAGATACTTTCTCTATATGAGAATTTAAGGTCATTTTTTTTCATTACCATCAATTTCCCGTACTCTGTTAATACTTTTATTGATATCACATGATTACCTATTGAATTTCCCCATGCACCCGCATTAGCGATCACTGCACCGCCTACTGTACCGGGTATGCCTGAAAGTGATTCAATACCCGACAAACCTTTTTCGGCAGCGCTAAAGATCAATTTCTGAAGACTGCAAGCACTGCCAACAATGATCCTTTCCTTATTAAAAGCTACTTCTGAAAAAATATTACCTAATTTTACAACACAACCTTTTATTCCTTTATCTGATACAAGAAGATTGCTACCGTTCCCGATAACACAATAAGACAAACCCACCTTCTTAAAAAAAGCAATTATTCTCTTAAGCTCTTCAATATCTTCACAGTAGATGAAAGCTTCGGCAAGCCCGCCTATTCTAAATGTTGTATGTTTTGACAGGGCTTCGCCAAATGATACTTTACTTTTTTTGCAAATTTCCAAAATTTTTTTCTTCATTGCTTTCTTCATTTTATTGCTTTTCACTTTGTACCCTGTACCCTGCACTCTGTACTTTTTATTTACTATTTCTTAAAAACTCTTCCCCTAACTTATATCCGTCTCCGGCTCCCATTGTAACCAGAACATCGCCGCTTTTTAATTCTTTTACAAGAAGATCCAGGATCTCCTTAGAATCTTCCATATATTTTACATTTTTATTTAATGGCTTCATTGCTTTTACAATAAGATCTGAACTCACTCCGTTAATTTTCTTTTCTCCTGCAGGGTAGATCTTTCTCAAAATAACCATATCTGCAACAGCAAGCGCTCGCGCAATTTCTTTTCCTAAAAATTTTGTCCTTGAATAACGATGCGGCTGAAAAACAACCGCTACTTTATTTCTTTTTAATCCTTTTGCCGCAGCAAGCGTCACCGCGATCTCACTGGGATGATGCGCATAATCATCCAAAACAAGAATTCCTTTTTTTTCTCCCTTTGTTTCAAATCTCCTGCGGACATTCTTAAATTTAGCAAAACTCTTTGCTATATTTTCAAATTTTATTCCCATTTTTAATCCAACGGCAACAGCAGCCATTACATTTAAAACATTATGCATACCGGGAACACCGAGTTTTAATACGCCTATTTTTGTATTGTCTTCGTAAATATCACAAACACTTGACCACGAATTAAGTTTGATGTTTTTTGCCGTTATTTTTGCAAGTTGATTTTTTATGCCGTATGTAATTATTTTAATATTTTTCTTTAGACCCTGTGAAATTATTTTTTCAATATTCTTATCATCCACACATAATATCACAGTCCCTTTCGCGCTTGTATTATTAATGAACTTTTTAAAAACTTTTCTTATTTCAGAAATATTCTTATAATAATCCAGATGTTCCGGCTCAACATTAGTAACCACTGCAATGTCCGGATCCAATTTTAAAAAGGAACCATCACTTTCATCAGCTTCAGCAACAAAATATTTTCCCTTTCCCTGTTTCGCATTTCCGCCGAAAACTTTTAACTCGCCCCCTATTGCAAGTGTCGGGTCAAAACCGTTTGTTTCCAAAAGCACAGAGATCATGGATGTTGTCGTAGTTTTTCCGTGACTTCCGGCAATAACGATATTCTTTGTACCTTTCATAAGAGAAGCAAGCATTACCGCCCTTGAAACTATCGGGATCTTCCTTTTTTTTGCTTCTATAAGTTCCGGATTATCCTTGCGTATCGCAGAAGAAATAACCAAAAGCCCGGCATTGCAAACATTTTCTTTTTTATGGCCGATGTAAATGTGCGCTTTTTTTTGCCTGAGACTTTCAGTAACACGGCTTCTCTTTATATCTGAACCTGATACATCCTGCCCTCTTTCAAGCATAATACGGGCAAGAGCGCTCATCCCTGCACCGCCGATACCTATCAGATGCACTGTTTTTTTTGTTTCCACTTTATTCCCCGTCAATTTTTGTTTTAAAACTTTTTTTACGATATTTGTAAATACTTAACAAAACCCCGATGCTTGCCATAGAAAGAAAAAGGGACGAACCTCCATAACTGATAAAAGGGAGTGTTACGCCTTTTACGGGAAGTATTCCGCTTGCAACCCCCATATTCAAAAAAGCCTGGAAAACTACAAGAAAAGTTATTCCAAGCGCAAATAATTTTCCAAATTCGTCTTTTGCCTGAAATGCTATCCTCACCCCATAAAACAATATCATCAAAAATAAAAAAATTATTATTGAAGTTCCTATAAATCCGAATTCCTCTCCTATAACCGAAAAAATAAAGTCGGTATGAGGTGTAGGCAGATAAAAAAGTTTCTGCCTGCCTGCGCCCAAACCAAGCCCTGCAGCGCCTCCAGAACCCATAGCTATCAACGATTGGATCGTATGAAAACCTTTACCCAAAGGATCTTCCCATGGATTTAAAAAAGAAAATATCCTGGCCCTTCTATATTCAACCCTGAAAAGAAAAACATAAAAAATCGGAAGTGAACAAAGTATCGTTGAAACAATATGTGATATTTTTGCGCCTGAAATAAAAACCAAGAACATTGAAATAACAGCAAGCAATGTTGCTGTTCCAAAATCCGGCTGTTTCATTATTAATGCAAAAATAACTCCTATTATTATCAAATAAGGCAAAAAACCTCTGGTAAAACTTTCAATATTTTTGTTTTTCTTTGAAAGAGAAAAAGCAAGATACGTTATTAAGGAAAGTTTAAGAAGTTCTGTCGGCTGAAAAACAACCGGTCCCAATTTAAGCCAGCGCCTTGCTCCGCCTGCAAGCTTACCAAAATGCGGCACAAGAACAAGCACCAGAAAAAAAACCGTTATAAACAAAAACGGATAAACATTTTTTTCAAATATTCTATAATCAACATTCCAGAAAAGTATCATAGCTATTACACCCAATAGAGCCCAGCAAAGTTGTTTTTTCAGAAAAAAATACGGATCATTCAATTTCTGAGAAGCCACCATTGCACTTGCGCTGTATACCATTATTACGCCTATTGAAGCAAGGATCAAAACAAGTATAAATACTGTTATATCGGGAGTCAGTTTCTTCATCTGATCTTCAGAACCTCCTCTTTGAATATTTTCCCGCGTTCTTTGTAATCCTTAAACATATCAAAACTTGAACATCCCGGAGATAAAAGAACAAAACCGGTTTTCCCCAGTGATTCCCCTGCTTTTTCTACTGCATCCGCCATATTTGATATTTTCTTTATTTTTTCCTTCACTGAACTATCCTTTGCAAGTAAAAGTTTTTCTATTATATCTTTTGACTCTCCCATCAAAACAACATTTTTCACTTTTTCTCTGATCAATGGAGCAAGCAGACCAAAATCACCGCCTTTATATCTGCCGCCCATTATCAAGCCAACTTGGCTTTCTGAATTACCAACACTCTCTAATGCTCTCATTATTGCATCAACATTTGTTGCTTTTGAGTCATTAATATATTTAATTCCATTTACTTCTTTTACAAATTCAATTCTGTTCTCAAGCCCTTTAAATTCTTTGAGAGTTCGTTTTATACTTTCTACGCTCACACCGAGAATAAGCCCTGCCGCTGAGGCTGCCATGATATTTTCCACATTATGACTACCCAAAAGATTGGTGTCAGAAATATTACATAATTCCTGTTCTTTTCCCGCAATTCTTGAAATTATTGTTTTATCCCTCAAAAAAAGACCTTCTTTAACTTCATTTTTTATGCTAAAATAAATTTTGTGCGCTTTTGTTTTATCTTTCATCTCAAATACCCGCCCACAATCCATATTCAGCACTGCAAAATCATTTTCTGTCTGATTCTTAAATATCATTTCTTTTGCCTGAACATATTCTTCAAAAGAATTATATCTATCGAGGTGATTATCACTTACATTCAACGTCATAGAAACTTTTGGCTTAAAATCAATTATTGTTTCTAACTGAAAACTGCTTATTTCGCTTACAACTATTTCAGCCTTATCCCAAGTTGTATCTTCATTAATAAAAGAACACAAGGGCATGCCTATATTTCCTCCGACAATTGTTTTTTTCCCGCTGTCAGAAAAAATTTTACCCATTAGGGTTGTAGTTGTAGTTTTTCCGTTTGCCCCGGTAATCGCCACAATAGGCGCTTTTATGAACGGAAAAGCAAGCTCAATTTCTCCTATTATTGATATACCTTTTGCTTTTGCTTCTTTTAGTATCGGAATATCAAGAGGGATACCCGGGCTTATCACTATCAGATCGCTTTCAAGAACTCTTTTTGAGTGCCCGCCGTATTCTTTTTCTATTTGATCAGGCATAATACCGGAATATTCTTTTGTGACTTCCTTTTTTCTGCTTTCGCTTAAAAATACTTTTGCGCCGCAATTAAAAAGAAGCCTGACAGAATATGCCCCGCTGATCCCTGCACCCAAAACCGCAACTTTCTTATTTTTTAATTCCATTCCCGTATTCCTTGTTAACTTGTTAGCTTGTTTCCTTGTCAACTTGTTAACTTGTCACCTAAGCTTTAACGCCGAAAGTGTTATAAGAGCAAAAATTATATTCAATATCCAGAACCTGACAACGACTTTGGGTTCTGCCCAGCCCTTCATTTCAAAATGATGGTGAAGCGGCGCCATTCTAAAAATACGGACTTTTCTTAATTTGAAACTTGCAACCTGAAGTATAACAGAAAGTGTTTCTATCACAAAAATTCCTCCTGCTACAACAAGAAGCAATTCCTTCCTTATTATAAGAGCAACTATCCCAAGAGCTCCGCCAAGAGCAAGAGACCCTGTATCTCCCATATAAACCTGCGCAGGATATGAATTAAACCATAAAAAACTTAAACCCGCGCCGACCATCGCAGAAAGAAAAACAGAGATTTCGCCGCTATCCTTAACATAAGGTATCAAAAGATAATTTGCAAATTTGAAATTTCCTGTGAGATATGTAAAAAGAATAAAAGTTCCTGCAACTATTACAATAGACCCTATCGCCAAACCATCCAAACCGTCAGTAAGATTTACACCGTTCGATGAACTCAATATTACAATAATAACAAATAATACATAAAAAATGCCCAAATAAATAACCCAGTTTTTTGAGAATGGTATAGTCAGACTATGGAAATTCGCAGAAGGCGGGAAAAAATACAGATAAAGCCCAAGCACCAGACCCAAAGCACTTTGGGCAATAATTTTGTAACGCGCCTTTAAACCGGCCTTTTTTCCTTTTAATTTAAGATAATCATCAAGAAAACCTATTAACCCTAGATAAATTGTCGAGTATAAAAGTATTTGTATAAACCTATTTTCAATTCTTGCCCACAACAAGGTTGAGATCACAAGAACGAGAATAATAATTATTCCACCCATAGTGGGGATACCGTTTTTTTCTTTATGAAGTTCCTGGAACATCGGAAAATCCTTGATCTTGTCGCCAATCTTTGCTTCAGTAAGTTTTTTTATTATTATCGGACCCAGCATTATTCCGAGTATTAAACTTGTCAGGGCCGCGCCTGCGGTGCGGAATGTTATATATTTAAAAATATTGAATACAAAAAAATGACTGCGAAGCGGATATAGTAAATAATAAAGCATTCACCCTCCTAGTTAAAGTCTTATATACCTTTGATCGTTTCTTCCATTTTCATTGAACGCGAACCTTTTACCAAAATAAGGTTCTTTCCCTTTAATGCACGCTCAACAAATTTTTTTAATTTATCTTTGTCTTCAAAAATAAATGTTTTTCCGCCGTTTTTCTTAAACTCTTTTGCCGCAAGTTCTGCAAGGCTGCCATATGTTGCAAGAATATCTATGCCGCATTTATTACAGGCTAAACCTGCATCTTTATGCGATTTTTTCCCGAATTTTCCCAACTCAAGCATGTCTCCAAGTACTAATATTTTTTTAAAAGAACTTTTATTCTCAGAATCCCAATTTTTCATCATTAAAAGCGCTTTTTCAAGTGAATTAGGATTTGCATTGTAGGCATCATTAATTAATATACTTTTCCCGATTTTAATAATTTCGGAACGCATCGGGCTTGCGATTGTTTTTTCAAGCCCTTTTTTAATCTCAACAAAACTCATTCTCGCTGCAATAGAAGCGCACGATGCTGCTGCAAGAGCATTATACACATTATGAATTCCCGGAAGCGCAAGATGGACAGTTATTCTTTTTTTTTCTTTATTCAGAACAAATGATATTCCTTTTTCTTTAAGATTCCTGATATCAGAAGCAAAAAATCCGCCTTTATTTACAATACTATAAGTGAGCATTTTTAGTTTGTTTTTTTTCAATCTTGATAAATTCTTTTTTAAAAATTCATTTATTTTTTTGTCATCAGAATTATAGACAGCTGTTCCACCTGAATTAAGACCGAGAAAAAGTGAAATTTTTTCTTTTGCCACACCACTAAGATCTCCAAGCCCTTTTGTATGCGATAACCCCACATTTGTAAAAATACCAAAGTCGGGCATAACAATTTCAGAAAGCCTTTTTATCTCGCCCGGATAATTAGTTCCCAGCTCCAAAACAGCAAACCTATATTTTTTTGACAATTGAAATAATGTAAAGGGGATACCTATCTGATTGTTAAAATTGCCTTTATTTTTTAAAACGCTGTATTTTTGTTCGAGAATATTTGAGAGCATTTCTTTTGTGGTTGTTTTTCCATTAGAACCCGTTATTGCTATAGTTTTTATTTTAAATTTCTTTCGATAAAAATTTCCAATATCTCCCAACGCCCTCAGCGTATTTTTTACTTTTATTATTGCTATTTTTTTCTCTCTCTGGACTCTGTACCCTGTACTCTGCACTATTATTCCTGCCACCCCACTTTTTACTGCTTCATTTATAAAATCATGCCCGTCAAAATTCTTACCCTGAAGAGCAATAAAAAGATCGCCATTTTTTATATTTCTTGTGTCCGTACAAATATTAGAAAAAAATGCGCTTTTGCTTCCTTCAAGCAATTTGCCTTTTGTCGCATCCAAAATTTCTTTAACCGTTATCTTTTCCATTGGTTTTTACTTTTTTGACTTTCCCGACTGTTTCGACTGTTTTGACTTCTTTTCTAGTCCCCCATCTTCTTCATCACTTCTTTTGCTATTTCTCTGTCATCAAAATGAATATTCTCATCTCCTATCACCTGATAATTTTCATGGCCTTTTCCGGCTATAACCACAAGATCGCCTTCATGCGCATTTTTACAAGCTTCTTCAATTGCTTCTTTTCTGTCAACAAATACAAAATATTGTCCTTTTTGTTTTATCTTTTGGATACCGGCCTCAGCATCAAGAAGGATCCTGAAAGGATCTTCCCTTCTAGGATTATCTGAAGTAAGAATACAAATATCTGAGAAAGTTGCAGCTATTTCACCCATGATCGGTCTTTTTGATCTATCTCTTTCTCCTCCACATCCAAACACAACTATTAATCTCCCTTTTGTAACTTCCTTTGCTGTAACAAGAAGATTTTTCAATGCTTCAGGGGTATGCGCATAATCC
>Ga0265297_10009394_pt1 | contig 12617 bp, 6 predicted proteins | sample Munlanlwell13791_FD_192502 | JGI IMG/M metagenome (GOLD analysis project Ga0265297, IMG submission 192502) | Leachate microbial communities from a municipal landfill in Southern Ontario, Canada - Leachate well 137-91 | ecosystem: Engineered > Solid waste > Landfill > Unclassified | place...
ATTAATTTAATCGACACTCCCGGTCATGTGGATTTTGGTGGAGACGTCACCCGCGCGATGCGAGCAGTCGATGGCTGCATTATTGTTGTCTGTGCGGTTGAAGGTGCCATGCCACAGACCGAAACCGTCATCAGACAGGCGATACGAGAAAAAGTCCAGCCTGTCCTCTTCATCAATAAGGTCGACCGCCTTATCAATGAATTACGGGTAAGTCCTGAGGAGATGCAGAACCGGTTCATTAAAATCATCAATAGATTCAATGAACTTCTTGACCGTGTTGTACCAGAGGAGTTCAAAGGGAAATGGGATGTCAAAGTCGAAAACGGCACGGTCGCATTTGGATCCGCCTTCCACAACTGGGCAGTTTCCGTCCCGTTTATGAAAAAAACAAACTTAGGATTCAAAGATGTCTATAACTACTGTAAAAACAATGACCAAAAAACCCTAGCGAAACGATCACCGATTCATGAAGTCGTCCTCGACATGGTCATTGATCATCTGCCATCACCGAAAACCGCTCAGAAATACCGTATTCCTCAAATCTGGCGGGGAGATCTGGAAAGCCCTCTTGGGAAGGCTATGGTTGAATGTAAGGAAGATGCTCCACTTTCTTTGATGATTACCAAAATTATTCTTGATCCTCATGCTGGTGAGGTTGCAATTGGTAGAATGTTCAGTGGGAAGATCCAACGAGGTCAGGAATTATATGTCATTGGTATGCCAAACAAGAATCGTGTCCAACAAGTCAACGTCATGGTCGGACCAGACAGAATTCCTGTCGAGTACGTCAGCGCAGGAAACATCGTTGCTGCAACTGGTATCCGTGATGCAATCGCGGGAAGCACGGTGAGCGATAACCCTGAAGCAGAGCCCTTTGAGCGTATCGTTCATGTCTCAGAACCGGTTGTCACAGTCGCAGTTGAAGCGAAAAACATGAAAGACCTGCCGAAACTTGTTGAGGTGTTACGATTAATCTCCAAGGCAGATCCCAGTATCCAGGTACAGATCAACCAGGAGACCGGTGAGAACCTGATGTCTGGGATGGGGGAACTGCATCTTGAGATCACCGAGTATCGAATCCGCAATGACCATAAGATGGAAATCGTCTGCTCTGAGCCAATCGTGGTCTATCGGGAAACAGTGGGCAAACCAAGTCCCTACAAATTCGAAGGAAAATCACCCAACAAACACAACCGGTTCTACATCGAAGTAGAGCCTTTACCGGAAAACATCGTCAAAGCCATCTACAATAACGAACTCCCTGAGAACGTGAAGAAATACAAAAAAGAAACAGCGAAGATCCTCCAGGACCTTGGAATGGACAAAGAGGTAGCAAAAGGAGTCTTTGGTGTGCACGGACTGAATCTTATCACTGATACCACAAAAGGGATCCAGCATCTTTTCGAAACACGGGATTTGATCACCGAAGCATTCGACGAGGTCATGAAAAGCGGACCGACCATCTCAGAACCCTGTCAAGGCATCTTGGTAAAACTCGTCGATGCAAAACTCCATGAGGATGCAATCCATCGAGGACCCGCGCAGGTTATCCCCGCTGCGAGAAACGCGATCTACGGTGCGATTACGATTTCTGAGCCGACCTTACTGGAGCCAATGCAGAAAGTCTTTATCAGCACCCCCCAGGAGATTATGGGTGATGCGTCACGGGAACTGAACTCCCGACGCTCCGAAGTCAAAGACATGAAAACTGTTGGAGACTCTGTTGAAATCGAAGCGAAAGCACCTGTTGCAGAAATGTTTGGGTTCGCCTCCGCGATCCGGTCAGCCACTGGTGGTCGCGTGCTCTGGAATACGGAAAACATGGGATTTGAACCCTTACCACGGAACCTCCGGGATGACGTGATCAAAAAGGTCCGCGAACGCAAAGGTCTCAAACTTGAGCCGTACCCCGCTGAGTATTACATGGGCTAGACTCCTTGGTAGGAATATTCCCAAATTCTTAAAAACCATGCATGAATACAGTGGCGATTATGCAGCGAGGAATCATTCCGATTAACCAGTTCTTCGAGCTGGAATACCGTTACTACGAAAAAGACCCGACCTATAAATATTTCAACAGACGATTCGAGATTTATCTGATCGGGAAAAAAGGGATGAAAAAAATCTACATCCTGCATATGGATAACTGCGACCGCCGACCAGGGAAATGGGCGCCCCATATCCACCGTGCCTCACACGTCGCAAAGAAACTCTATTTTGGGGTCTCCACGCTCAACTGGAACGAAATCAAAGAAAACTTCCTCTCTGCCATTATCGCAGAAATCGGTACCACCTATACCGCAGATGCCAAGAAAGCAGTCGTCAACCTGCTGTCACCAAAAATATAACCATCCATCCTAGTCTTTTTCTCTTCTGAACTATCTTTTTATACTAGCATATCACATTCGTTCTTTATGGAAATAGTCCCGCTCCCCGAAATAGAGGAAACATTAAACGCTTTTAAAAAAAAGAAAAAACAAAAACAGAAAAAGAAAGAAAAAGAACAGGTGGAAGAACCAGAGGAGAAATAATCGATGTTCCCCTGTTCGCAGTTTTTTTGTTCTCTGAGTGAACCAGGATCCCCTAGGTTGGTCGTCATTGTCCCGCGAGCCGGTATTTCCCATGACTCGGCTCATAAATCTGACCATTGCGGTTCAATCGATCCAGGACTTCCTCGACCTTTCGCGATTCGATTCCCTGGATCTCCGCTTCATTGATAATGTCGCTTCGCGCAGCACTATCCTCTGTCGATTCCGTGCAGAGACGTTGAATAATATCCAGGATCACCCGCATCCGTTCATGCTGACTATGACTAATCCCGGTCGCGATGATATCAATATCAAACCGCCCGGTCTCCCGGTCCATCCCGACCCGTCGCAGATACTGATCGATAATCGAGATCGCCCGTTTCGCGTCCTCCGCCGTTGCCTCTTGACTCAACCGTATCCGAGCGCTTGATTCCGCCAGTCGCACGAACGCCTCAAGCTGACGTGGAGTAAACGGCACCGAATCCTTTGATGAGCTACGGAAATCAACATAATAGTTCTGCAGAATCTCGAGGGCATCATCCGTCAACACCGGGAAAACATTCCGCTTCGCATACGCGACGTACTTCCGCAGGAACTCCGGTTCAAACACTGGCATCACATGTTTCATGAATTTTGTTTCCTGCTCCTTCGAATACAGCTCGTCAGAGATTTTATTGAGATGCTCATGAATCTCTCCGCCCTTGTGGGATTGTAAGATATGGGATGCAAGATCCGTATCCGTCTTTCGATTCGGTTTATCAAGAATGGAAAAAATAAGGTCAAAACGTGACAACAACGCCGGTGGCATGTTGATCTGCTCATGGATCGGCATGAACTCATCAAAACGCCCCAGTTTCGGGTTTGCTGCAGCCAGAATCGCACATCGTGATTTCAACGTCGCGTTAATCCCCGCTTTCGCTACGGAGATTTCTTGCTGCTCCATCGCCTGATGCAAACTGCTTCGATCGGTCTCCTCCATCTTATCGATTTCATCGATACATGCAAGACCCTTGTCCGCAAGCACCAACGCGCCAGCCTCCAACGTCCATTGCCCCTCACCAAACTCGTCACGGACCGCCGCAGCAGTCAGACCAGCGGCGGAGGACGCTTTTCCCGAGGCGTACACGCTTCGAGGAGCAAGCTTCGACATATACGACAACATCTGTGATTTTGCGGTACCCGGATCACCAACAAGTAACGCATGGATATCCCCACGCGTACGAGTCCCATCAGGCATCTCTTTTGCTATCCCTCCAAAGAGTTGAAGAACGAGTGCGTCTTTTTCGATATCAAGACCATAAATCGTCGGTGCGATACTCTGCCGCATCTTCTCATAAATCAACGAATCTTTACTTGTTTTCAGTATCTTTTTTTCATCTTCTTTGGTAACCTCAACTTCTTCAAACGCAAACTCCTGGCTTTCGATACTCACAGCATCCATTGTTTTATCAAACGATGTCAGACGGAACGTCCCCCGGTGACGTGCCATGGAATGAAGAATCCCATTCACAATCACCCGATCCCCTGGTGCAACACCACCCACAAGGTCATCCTCCAGGTACACGCTGATACGCTCCGGTTGCGCACCCCCACGCAGCCCCTCGGGGTTCTCCTGGATTTCGATCTTCTGCGAGTCAATGAAGCTTGACAGGGTCGTCGACAACTTAAAGGACGACACCCGCCCGCATCCGCCTTGATCCTCAAAACACTCCGAAGGCTCCTTGAGGATATCCTCATCCTGCTCAATCCGGATCACCGCTCCGCATTTCTGGCATTGAAACGCAGCAATCTGCAGTTTCGGTCGCACCTCCGTGATTTTCTTTACCAGCCCCTCAATCGCAATGAACGTTCCTAGACGGTTCGCCCGGATCTTCCGAATCAACACCTTTTGAGACTCTGGAATATTCTTCACCCGAAAATGCAGCTGCATCTTCTGCTCCGCTGCAACATCAATATTCTTCAGTGCCTCCTCTGCGTTAAACAGAGTTTTATACGGTTGATGAAGCAGTTGTTCCGCAAGTTTCGAATCTGCCTTATCGATATCCCAATAATCAAGCAGCAAACTCCGTCGCTCAGGATACTCTGTTGCTACTGTCTCGATTTCTGCTTTCCAATAATCTTCAAAGAACCCCTGCCAGGATGCCGTGAGACTCTCGTCTTTTATCAATCGAACCATAGGAAAACCTCCCGTACTTGTGAAACATCATACAATATTTAAATTTTGGCGGGTGTAGACGCCTCTTGAGTGGGTGCGCGTGATATACAGGTGACTGCCCGTCTGCATTCTCAACCCCGTTAACCCTCTGAGCATCGGCAGTCTGTGGTAAGGCTGCTCACTTCCGTGCCTCACCCGGTTCCCACAGCGAAGATAGACATATGACCCTCCGGTCATATGCGATTATCACCTCTGATCCCAAAGGACAAGGTGTCATCGGCAACAAACGGATCACGAGATACTCGTTACACCGCCTCGCAAGATCGACCCCAGCGTATCGGCGATTTCTGGTGACAGGGAACGCCTAGCTCCCCGGTCTATTCTACACCTTTCGCCACTGTTACCAGGAACGACGGCTAAGCTGTCGGTAGTAGTTAAACATTTGCACGAACAAAATCACCAAACTCACCGCTAAAAATGCGACATCCCGAACCACGGCAATCCATGCATTGGTCAGGTCCAGATTCGTCGCGTAATTCTCAGCGAACACTATCCCTGCATTAAAAGCATCAAGAATCAGGATCCAAATAACCACCGCTACTATGATGAAAATGATCACATTGATGTAAAAGGACCATTTGTTCCAAGTTTTTTTATCAACCGGAAGAATTGGGTTCTCACTCATGCACACCGACCTACAATAAGCATGAGGAGATGGATATAAGAATATTATGATTCTATCAACAACTTAAAAAAAATCAGTCAATTTCGTGTTTTTCACCTTATCGCTCACAAACATCGAGTCAATGGATTTCTCCACCAGAGTGATGCGCTGTCGTGCGTAGAGGGGGAGGTTGTATTTCTCAGCAATCTCCTTTGAGATGTCAAGGTATTTCTTCACCGACATCTCATGGACGGTCAGGGTGAGTTTCCCGTTGCATTTCGTGCACACCCCCTGCAGCGGAATCCTTCGGTAGGTTGTGTTACATAAGGGACATCGCACCGACTGTTTGCTAAACGCGCGAAGATTCCCAAGGATATCTGGCAGAAAATGCCGTTCGATGACCTTGTAGGCGACATCCGCCTCGTCGACCGCCCGTATCTTCGCTGCAAGGCTCAGCTGCACGTTCATCTTCTCCATCATGCTTTTCAACGTCTTATATAACGATTCCTTTGGTCCTGCTGAGATATCATCGGTGTCATGGGTGAACCCGAACTGTTCATATTGGAGCTCAGTACCAAGCCGTGACGCGACTAACCCCATCTTTGACTCAAGGTTCTTCGAATGCTCATGTCGGAGGGTCGCCTCATAGAACTCCAAGGGATAGCGGGAAAGGGTGTCGAGGTTGTGTGCTTCTTTGTCGACCTCGGATGGATCAAGTCGCGTTGTTAAAATCAAGGGCAGATCCATTTTTCCTCCACGCTTGTCAGGGATATATGAATGGGAGAAATTTAGTAACGCATCCATCAGGAGCATGAGACCATCTTCGTCGCCATCACATCTTATTTGGAGAAGCTGGTTATGCCAAAGAACAGCTTTATCCTCGATTTTTTCGCCTTCAATATCAAAACAATAAGTCGGCTCGTTTATTACATCGTTTGTATGAATTTCTTTTATTATATCAAAGGTGTAATCAGAGAATGATGTAGCAAGATAATTTATTCCATTGTGATGAATAAATCGTGATAAATTTGATGGTTTTTCTTCTATCATTTTAATAAAACGTTCTCTCTTTTTATAACAACTTGGTTGTATCACATCTGCGAATCGATATTTGTCACCGCCAGCTAGCACTAGATGATACAGTTGATGGCGGACAGGTTTTTTTTCTAACCTTTTATAAATTTCTAAAACAGTTTTCCCTGGTAAACGCGGTTTTATTTTTTGGTATCTTGTAAAGATATTTACTCTAAGTAAAAGATTAGATATTCCCTCTAGAAGTGTTTGTGATACTGAATATAATGTAATTCTATCTGGATTCAGACTAATTGAGCCATCCCCATCGAAAAATGCTGAAATAAATGAAATCATTGATTGTTCATTTCCATGATAAATAATTTCAGGAACTTTTTTCTCATATGCATTCATTCCTGTTCCCCAAATTTTATTAAAAAGTAAAAATAATACTCTGGAAGAATAAATTAATCGGTTATCATTTTCATATGGATATAATTCGAAGATATTCTTCATTAGGATTTTTGTTTTTTTTATCAACTCTTTGTTAACAATCCGAAAAGAAACTTGATGTGCTGAATTATTGGATCGTGACCATCCTTCGGCACAATAAATACCAAGAATCCAAAATAGCGAATCAATATCTGTAATATATGCGGGAATATTTACATGATCGCGTCTTAAACCTACGAGAACCGTTTTTGGTAGATTTTCATACGATACTTTACCTTTCTCACACAATCTTTTAAAATGGAGGAGGGGGACACTTTTATACCACTTGCTTAGACTTCTTGTAAATTCTCCATTTATCCCACATATCTCGATTACTTTGTCTCGACCTATTTTATTTACAAGGTATTTGAAAAAATTTTTTGAATTTCTCAGTTTAATATCTCTTAAAACGTCATCGTTTAGAACTGATAAAATTTGAGGAACATTAATCGTTGAAATAACAGATTCGATAGGTGTTTTTAAACTTAAAGGAATTCGATCTCCTTCAATAAGATCTTTCGCTTTCTTTATGATAGTTGTTTGATCTTGGATGATTAAAATGTTATGATCTGGAGTAACTTTTATTTCTCGGTTGGTAGATGTTTTAATTGTAATCCATTCATTTGTTTTTCCTTTAATAAAATATTTCACTTTCTTTTTTTCTAATTTCCCTGTTTTTCTGTTTAGAGCGTAAGCGTAAACTTTTGTTGCCACATCTAAATCTATTCTCTCGGTTCCATATGTATCAATCTTTTTTGTTGTCCCCCTTTTTATTTGTTCTTCTACGAGTTTTCCGATTTTCTCAGTTAGAAATTTATTTTGGTTTTCATCATAAAGGAAAACTCGGTGATTAAAATGGTAACAATTTCTTCGTTTCGTCGCATGGAAAAAAGGATGCATAAAGCATACCTGGGCTCGGGTGAACCCGATTATCCTTCCAAGTGCTCCTGCAGAGGTATGAGGCGCGAGCCCTACGACCAGATGACCGACCAAATCTTGGTTTTTCTTGACTTTATAGAACCGGTTCACACCATAGAACTTCGTCAATAAATCATCAATAAACTTTGAGACTTGTACGAAATATTCAGCACACGCATCTGAGATGATAACGTCCTGGACTTTCAGCTCGCAGATCTGCTCTTCGCTTTGTAAATCGTTTCCTAGGTAGTCTTTGGTGTACCCGAGTTCTTTGAGTCGTTTCAAGGGGACGCCGATTTCTTTTGGTTTGAAATGGGTGAGTGGCGCGTCCGTCATATCGAATCGGATGGTCCCATCCTTGAACACGTACACGTTATGTTTTGCTCGAAGGATCCCCTTCTCGAGGGGCTCAGGGGTTTTATGTTTCGAGATGGTCCCGATGACTCCTTTGATGGTTTCAGGCAGAGTGTGTTCCTTGATGTTTTTCTGAGCACGCTCGAGTTCCTCAGAAAGGTTAATCATCTGTTTCTCAAGTTTTCCTTGAATAACTTCGGTATGAGTTCCACAGCTGCAGACGAGATGGAAGGTTACTGCGTTGCATTTCGGACAGTGTCGTTTTCCTGCTTCGACTTCGATGGTGACGTTCTCTGCAGCGTTTTTCACGAGACGTTGGTTTCCTCCGTAATCCCCGAGGGGGAAGAGGACGTGTGGGGGTGGTCGCATTTTCCGTGGGCTTGCTTTTTCTGGTCGGCCCATGCGTGTACCGATGCGGAATGGCGCGCGAGGCCGGATTGTTACTCCGGCGAGTGCAGAGACAAAGGAGAGTGTTGTTTCCCCGTCTGCGGGGCTTCTGCATCGTTCTGTGGTGATAAGGGTCCCTTCTTTGAGGTCCAGGCCGCAGCAGCGAATCAGCGGGTATGCATAGTGGGTAATCCGTAGTGTTCCTTCTCGCTGGGTGTGCAGTGCTCCCAGTTCGATGAGGATGTTTTTGAGTTCTTGGGTATTGGGTAAACAGAGTGTTACGTCATCCTCTGTGAGAATTTTTCCTTGTTCTTTGATTGCAGTCATGAGTTTTCCATGATCGGTGATGGGAAGGTCATGCCAGAAGAGGTTCCCGGTGGGATGTAGGGGGATGTGGTAGTGTTCTGAGAGGAGGAACGCGTCGGCTGGTGTGGGCTGACGCAGGTCAATATGTCGCCCGAGGTCCTCATCGATGTTCTGTTGAAGGGTGTGCTCCGCGGTTGTGATATCGGAAGGTGTGGTACCTTTTGGGAGACAATCAACTGCTGTTTGGAGCTCTTGGACCCACCATTCATAGACATAGGATGAATCAGGGAGATAGGCGTTGTTTTCGATGAATTCTCCGAAGGGAACGAGGATTTCACCAAGATCAATAATTTTTTTGATGTCGTTGCGGATGTTCTTGACATTGTTGATCTGGACGAGGTCACCGTTCTGCAGCAGTACAATCGGGCCTTCGATCTGATCGCAGGGGGTGCCGATGGTTCCTTTCCCTGGTCGTTCGGTTTTCATCTGGGTGCCGACCGTGATGAAGCTATCTAGGATGAACATGGTTGCTGGGTTGATCGCGGTGGAGGCGAGCCCTGCGGTGCGTGCCCGGCCATATCGGAGGCGAAATCCTCCTTTTCGTGAGGGATGGGACAGCACGGGTCTACCTGCGATGACCTCGCCGATGTATTTTGATGAAGGGGGAATCATCGGGATCTCCCCGTTCTCTTTGGTGGGTTCTACTCCTCTGTTGACGAAGGGTTCGAGGAACTCCCATCCCTGGAGCTTCATTTTTTTTATGTGTTTGTTGATTTTTGGTGCTTTGAGGCAGAGGCCTTCTGCGATAACCAAGCAGGCTCCTCCGCGTAAGCGGTTGGTTCCGATGCGAGGGAGGTCACGGTATCCTGCGACTTCCTCATCCTCTGTTCCTTCGCCGTTGATGCAAATCGGGCAGTTCCTCATGATGAGGTCGATTTCATCTACAGAGGGGAGGTATTGCAGGTGCTGTACTCGTTTGTATAAGGGGATTTCTTCTTTGAGTCGTTCGATTTCTCCTTGGGTGGCGATGTAGCGGTCGATACCCAGGTCTCGGCGTACGACATCAGCGATAAGCACGCTCATCGCCTGACCAGTCCCTCCCGCGCTTCTGATGGGTCCTGAGAAGTACAGGTCAACGTAGGTGGAGCCGTCGTTGTTCCGTCCGACACGTACCTCTGCGATTCCTTCCAGCGGGGCGACCAGGACTCCTTCCGTTAGGATGGCAAGTCCTGTTCTAATTGCTTGGTCTAGGGCTTGTTCTACGGTATCAAAGTGGTAGGTTTTCCTGTCTGCGATCATCCGGGCGATCTGCAGGGAGACGAGTTCTCTGTTACCGATTTTCTGGGTGGCTTGTCTAATTTTTGGAGCGATTCCTACGGGTCCGACGAGTTGTTCGACCCGCGCGGCAAGATCAAGTGCCTGGGGAATCTCAACAGTAAGCTCAGGGTCGTATCCTTTTTTGCGTGCAGTGTTCGCAAGCGCATAGCAGGCGTCGATTTCCTGCTGGAGCTGTTGAAAATATCCACGCATAGCTGGACTTGCTGCGATATCTCTGGACGTCTCCCCATCCATGTTTCTCATGCCCTGAAAATGAACAATTTCTACATAGCGGTGATTGACTTAAAGGTTTGTGTTCTTCTTGGATAAAAGAGACTGCGGTTCTTTGTTTTTGATTATGCGGTCGTTTTGCTAAAATCCATCGCGGTGGCCTTACCGGTTTTGAGATCAACGATGGGGAGTTTTGCGGAATCAGGGACGAAATTCATCATCTTCTGATACGAGGTCTGGGATTGCCAGCTGGAGGCGTTGATGAGGGTAACGCCTCGATAGTTGTCAATGGCGGAGGTATGGACATGGCCGGTGACGAAGATGTCAGGGACTTGGGTAATCAGCATGTAGTCTTCATGCTCGGGGGCGAGGGGGGTGTATCCTCCGTAGGTGGGTGCCAGGTGTCGTTTCTTGAGCATGAGTTTCATCACCTCTGTTGGCTCGTTGTAGTTGAGGGATTGAATGTTGGTGGAGTAATCAAGCAGACTCTGTCCGTGGTAGGAGAGGATCTCTACCCCATGGAGCGAGAAATACGACGGGTTTCCGATGAAGATGAATTCTTTTCCGGTGAACAGGTCCCGTATTTCTTTTTCAAACGCGGGTTGTGGCTCTGCGGGGCGTACTGCATCGTGGTTCCCTGGTTGGAGCAGAATCGTGATATGGTCCGGGAGGTATTCAAACTGCTTGGCAAGTGCTTGGTATTGGTCGTAGATGTTGCTGATGGAGAGTTCTTTTTCCTGGTTAGGGTAGATGCCGATGCCGTCCACAAGATCACCAGGGAGCACGAGGTATTTCAGTTTACTTGCCACGTCCCGTTGTCGGGAGTTTCCCAGGTCTCCGTTGATCCAGCGGAGAAACGCGTTCCATTCCCGCTCCATGAACATCTTACTGCCGATGTGGATATCAGAGAGGAACGCAATGCAGAGGGGGGGTTCGATTCGTTTGCGCTCTTGATGCATTTTTATGTCTGGGTAGATGATGTTCTGGATGATGATGAGGTCTTTGTTTTTGCTGATTTTTCCGGCTACTCCGATGACCTCATCGAGCATTACTTCATTTGCCAGCTGCATCGTCTCCGTGTTATTTTTCAGCGCCATGAGCGTTGCTGAACCTGTGTCATCTTCGATTTCGATGAGACGATGACCGTTGTGTGTTGTTTTTACGTTTTTCACGATTCCGATGAGTTGTACATCGACCATGGTTTTTTTTATCCGGTTGATGGGGATGAACTGGGCGATTTCTCGCCGTTGGGTGGTAAGGATCTTACGGATTGCTTGGTAGCGTTCTCTGAAGAGGCTGACGAAATCCTGGGTGGTTCCCTCGCTCGTTCGTTTTCCCGTTATGTCATTGATGATGCGGACGTCAGAGTCGTAATCCCGCGCCAGCGGTTTCCAGCTTTTTACTTGTTTTATCTCAAGGGGCTGAAGTGGTTGTTTCTCTTCTGGTTTTGTTTGTTCTTCTTCGATGTCCTCTTCGTCGTCTTCTTCGTTGATTTCCGTTGGGAAGCTTGGTTTGCTGTAAATTTTTGAGAGTATCTTTTTTTGGAATTCTTTTTCAATGGTTTTTTCGACAGGAGGTGACAGTGGTACTGGAGTGGGTAGTGGTGGGATGGTTCGTGGTGTTTCGGTGAGTGGCTGGATGGATGCTTCGATGGTTTTAATCGTGTCGATTCCAAGGAATAATGGGTATTCCCTGAGGTTTTTAACAAGGAATGCGGCGAAATCATCTGGTTGTTCTTTTGAAGTGATATACGTGAGCGCGTCAGGCAGGACGAACGTCCCATGATCTGAGAAGAGTTTGAGGATCGATTGCATTGTCTCGCCCACAAAAATATTTCAAGGGCCTGTATATGTCTTGTTGTTTTTAGTGTTATGGTTTCAGGGCGACTTTGTCTTCTTTTTTCATCTCTTTGTGTCTCCTTCCTGGGATTGAAAGCTTTAATATCTTGAAGTCATTAGGTGTTTGGTATGACGCAAATCTCTGTGGCAAAACAAAGGAAGATCACTGCACAGATGAAACAGGTTGCGAGATCTGAGAAGATCGCTGCAGAGGTCGTTCGAAAAGAGGTTGCAGCAGGTCATATCGTAATTCCCTACAATCCGATTCATTCACCTTCGTCCCTTGGCATTGGGAAAGGATTGCGGGTGAAGGTGAACGCGAATATTGGGACGTCTCGGGAGTACTGCAATGCGCGGGAGGAAGTGGAGAAAGCAAAAGCCGCGGTCGCTGCGGGTGCGCATGCAGTGATGGACTT
>Ga0265297_10009395_pt1 | contig 12617 bp, 11 predicted proteins | sample Munlanlwell13791_FD_192502 | JGI IMG/M metagenome (GOLD analysis project Ga0265297, IMG submission 192502) | Leachate microbial communities from a municipal landfill in Southern Ontario, Canada - Leachate well 137-91 | ecosystem: Engineered > Solid waste > Landfill > Unclassified | place...
ATGACAAATCTATATTTTTTTGTTTCTTTATTTTAGTAATAAGTTTATCAAACATTAACTTAATAAGGTCTTCTTTTTCATTATCCGTGAAGTTATTAAAGGTAACTATAGAATTAATCCTATTAACAAACTCTGTTCCAAAAGATTTATTATACATGGAAACAATTTTATCTTTTGTTATTCCATTATCTTTATTAATTGATCCAAAACCCAATGAACCTTGCGTGGATATTTCGCTACCCATATTAGTAGTCATTATTATTATGGATTGGTGAAAGCTAACAGATCTTCCTTTAGAATCTGTTAATGTACCCCTAGATAAAACTTGCATAAATAATTTAATAACATCTGGATGGGCCTTGTCTATTTCATCTAGTAAAATTAAACAATATGGTCTTCTTAAAACCCTGTCAGTAAGTTGATTTTTTTCACCAAAACCGACATAACCCGGAGGACTACCTATTAGCCTAGAAATTGTATGAGATTCTGCAAATTCAGTCATGTTTATTCTAATAAAGGCATCATTATGTGGAAATATTGATTCTGATATTTTTTCTGCCAAATATGTTTTTCCGGTTCCAGATGGGCCTGAAAAAATAAAACTACAAATAGGAGTATCTAAAGAACGAAGTCCTATATAGGCATTTTTAATTATTTTACATACTGTTTTTAATGGTAATTCTTGACCGACAAAATCCTTTCTTATAATTTCTTCCAAATTTAATATCTTATCAGTATATGAATTTACAATAGCATTATATGGAATATTTTGTTGTTCAGATATAATTTTAGATATGTGCTCTCTCTCAATTATAATATTGTCTTTGTTGCCTTTTTTAATATTAGCAAATCTAGCGCAGGCATCGTCTATTAAATCTATTGACTTGTCTGGAAAATATTTGTCTTTAATATAATGATCTGCTAAATCTGCTGAAGCATCAATAGCATCATTGCTAATAATACACTTATGATGCTTTTCCATTGAATCTTTAATTCCATATAATATTTTTTTAGTATCTTCTATTGATGGCTCATTAATAACCACCTTTTGAAATCTTCTTTCTAATGCACTATCCCTAGAAATAAATTTATAATATTCATCTTCTGTTGTTGCTCCTATACATTTGAAATCTCCTCTTGCTAAGGCTGGCTTTAATATATTACCTGCGTCCAATGTTCCAATAGCTCCACCTGCACCTAAAACAGTATGCATCTCGTCAATAAAACACACATATTCTTTTGATTCTTTAAATATTTGGAGAATATTATTCATTTTTTCTTCAAATTGTCCGCGATATTGAGTATCTGCAACAACTGAAGAAAGATTCAGCATTAATATCTTTTTGTCTTTTATGGATTCTGGGACAACACCAGCAGCTATTCTCTGTGCAAGACCTTCTATTATACATGTTTTTCCAACACCTGCATTTCCCACTAATACTGGATTATTTTTTCTTTTTCTACACAAAATAGAAACTATTTGTTCTATCTCATTTTCCCTACCGATAACAGGATCTAATTTTCCTTCAGCAGCACTTTTAGTTAAATCAACAAAGAATAAATCTAAAATTTGTTTTTTTGTTTTTTTGTTTGCTTGTTTTTTGTTATTTCCGCTATTAGCAGAAACATCACATAGATCATCAATATCTTCTTCGTCTTCAAATTGATCGCTAATCACAGCAACTTGGGAAAATGCTTTTTTAAAATCTTTTTTATTAATTTTAACTAAATCATCAAAATATGCAGAAGAACACAATGCAAGCAAAACATGTTGAACTCCTAAAACCTTGTCTTCAATTTCATTTTTGAATTTTATGGCACTTTTAATCAGGGTTTTGCCTTCTGGTGATATTTGAATATCTCCATAGACAAAACTATTATTAAAAGACATAGCCACTTTATTTTTTTCTATCTTTTCTTTAATTTTACATAATAACAAATCTAATTTAACTTTTAATATTTTTAAAATTTCAGTAGCCACATTTGGCCCAGATAAAATAATACCAATCATTAAAATATCTGGTGAGATTTCTTTGCATTCTAAATCAACTGCCACTGATTTAGAAAAAATAAAACTACGCAAAAGATCCGTATCAAACTTTTCATAAATTTCATTACTCATGATTATTTTTATCCACAAAAATCATCTTTATCATCTTGTTCTTCTTTAAAATTAAGATAATTGACCATCTCTTTTATCTCTTTGTTCTCCATCATCTTTTCATCTTCTGGTATTTCTTGAGAAAAAGCAAATACAGAAATAACAAGATTTTTTTCTTCATCTGTCATGTCTGGATATCTGGCAAAAATCATCTGATCATTATGTCTTCTGCCAAACAGCACTCTTCCTCTTTCGTCACAAATATGCCACCTAAAACCTTCTTGCATTTGTAATGTCCTTTCTAATTTATAATATTATACAGTTTTCTATTTCTTTAACCAAATCATTTTTAATCTTGCTTAAATTGTCAATAAAGACAGCAGGTTCTTTCTTATATTCGCCACTATCTATTGTATTTAATATCTGCTTTACTAAATCATTAATATCTCTATAAAAACACAGTAAATATATCCTATTAATTTCTTTTTTAAAAGACTCTATCATGTTGTTCCTTATTTCCTTTTCTTTTTGATAAAAACAAATAATCTTATCAAAAGCATTAGAAACAATATTTATTAAATCAGATCTTATTTGTTGGGATAAGAGATTATCACTTAAAACTATTTTTGGGGAACCATTTAAAAGAACAAATGAAGAAAAATCAGCAACCTTAAAAAGTAATATCCTAAAATTAATAGAGTTATATAAATCCTCCTTATTTGGCAATAGATTAATTATTTTTTTATTTGTTTCAATAATAAAGTTTTCATGTGGATTTCCGCCATCTTTATGAATACTTTTCCAAACATTATTAATTAAATCTTTATTAGATTCTTTTATAAATGGTTCAAATGTACCATAAGATAATATTAAATCATTTTTATAATTATTAAAATCTTGAGCTAATTTATTATTATCTATTATCCATTGAGCATATGATTTTTCCGGTAAAAATCTTCCAATAGATGTTAATAAACTATAATATGACAATTGTATATTTAGTTTTGATTCTAAAGATCTTATATTTTTAAAATATTTGTCTGGCATTATTTGTGGAAAAAAACCGTTTTCTACTGCAATTAGAAGAGTGGGATCCTTTATAGCAATTTTATAGGGATTAAAAATATTAAAAACAATTTTAACAAAGTAACCACTAATATTCATTTTTTGTACTCTTTTATTATCTATTGCAATTAAACTCACATATGCTTAATAAATTATGGCTTTTTAAAAAACAAGATTGATGTATGTGTTCTACTAGTTATCATCTTAACTGGATAGCCAAAAAAAGATGCCCTTCTAGCTTCATTATACCATATATATTCTCCTTGTGGCTTCCATCCAGCATTTTTAGCTTCTTGGCATAAAAGATCTGTTAAAAAGATATATTCTCCATTTATATACATATCCTCCATAAAAGAAATCATGTATTTTCCATTTTTAATCATATTAAAAGATTTTTTACAAAAATCAAAAATAAACTTCTTCCAATCATTTATATCTTTAAAATAAATACCGAATTTATCCATTGGTCTTTCTAAACTGCCAATTCCTTTATAAATCCTTGTTGATTTTTTCCTAGAATCCATATCAAAATAAGGAGGATCTGCAAAAACCAAATCTACATATTGGTCATCCATATTAAAAAAGCTTTTGTGTAAAATGGCATTTTTATCATAAGTATTAAATAGGCCGTTTAATTCGTCACAAGATGATTGGTAGGCATCTATATATGATTTATTAATTTCGCAGCCTACAGCCCTTCTTCCTGCCATCTGTGCTCCCAATATAATCCCTCCAGTTCCTGCAAATGGATCTAAAATCAAATCGCCCTTATGAGAAAATATTTCTATAATGTCTTTACAAAGAAGTGGGGGTTTACAAGCTTTATTTAAACGCCTAATTTTATGAGCAAAAGAACCCTGCCCATAATTTTTTTTAATAACAGATTTAGACCTAAATAACCATTCTGAACCAGTTAAATCATTTAATTTATTCATTTAATTTATTTACGGGAGTGTAAAACACCCACATCTTTAGTGGTTGGGTAGTTTATTTTGTGACATAATTTACCATATAACATATTTAATTTACTTCCCCTTCAGTTAAAAACAGCCAAATCAGAACCAAATTCATTTTTATCATTTTCTTTTTTTTGTTTGTTTTCTATTTTATCTCTATTGTTTTTTCTTACCTTTGCTCGCACTCTAATATGACTTTTTTGATCCGGGTTTGTTACCCCTCTGCATGGCTCTATATCAAATTTTCCCATAGTTTCTCCACTAGTTAATAATAAAACTATTATACAGCTTTATTGCTTGTTCAGATACTTTTTCAATTCCGTGTATATCCTCTTTAAGTAACATTTCATTTATTTTTTTATATGTGCTAAATACCCACTCTTTTACTTTATCATTATTATATTTTTTTAATAATTGAAAACATCTTTTAGATGCTAAAAAATGTTCTGAATCTATCATCTTCTTATAATTAATATCAATTTTTGCATTTTTTATAGCTTGAACTATAATATCATATGTATCCTTTATTTCTAGCTTTTCAGCAAGATAATCAATAACTTCTATTTGATTATCTATGCTTTTATAATCTATGCAAAAGTCTATGATAGTGCCGCTACTATTACATCCAAAACAATTGTAAAACCAGCAATCTGATTTCTCGTCTTTAAAAACATGAAAGGAAGGTTTAGAATCTTTATGAAACGGCATTGGACATAAACAAGAATATCTATCTTTATTTTTCTTTAAAGTTTTACCCGTCTCTTTTTCTATAAACTTGGCTAAATCAACTTTTTTAAATTCACTATATAAAACATTGATTTCTTGTCTACTAAAAACAGGCTTATCCATTTAAAAGATTCCCCCTATTTAAAAATTTGTCTTTCATATATTCACAAAAGTTAGTGTCTATATCTACCATTATTGATTTTCTTTTAATTGCAGAAGCAGCTATTCCAACTGTTCCTGATCCTGCAAATGGATCTAAAACAACTTCATTTTTATATGTATAAAGTCTTATAAATTTAGAAACAATACTACCTGGAAATGGAGCAACGTGATGAACTTTTGCTGCTGATTCTGTTTCAAATTCCCAAATATCATTACGGCAACTATCTTTAATTGATGCCAAATCTATTAGATTGTCTTGAGTTTGTTTGCTAATATCATGTTCTGGTTGCCCTTTAATATAAACCAACCAAACTTCATATACATTGTTGGGATAATAAAATCTTGGAAATCTTTTGTTTACGAAAGTCCCAAATCTTGGACTGCATACTTTTGTTTTTTTCCAAATAATATTATCTGCAAAAGTAAATCCAGCTTTTTCTAGACCTATAGCCGTATATGCTGGATTATTATAGCCAACTTTTAAACCATCTTTTTCTTCATTAATGTGGCTAGTATTTACTATGACATATCTACTTTTTTTCAAAATCCTATACCATTCATTATAAAATAATTGCATCCATTCATTATAATCATTTAAATTTTCAATTCCTAGTTTTTTCCATAGGTTTCCCCATAAATGATCACAGCAATAATATGGAGGAGAAGTAATAATTAGATCTATGCTTTCATCCTTACGAAAATCTGTTTTTCTTCCATCACAATTATAAATTGCTATTTCGTTGTCATGCCAAAATGGTTCCATATTCACCCTTTCTAATTATTTTCTCCAAATGAAAAATCATCACCATTGTATTCATTATTTACATCATTATTATCATTGTCTTCATGTAATAAATTGTTTTCTGTTTCTGGAATTATAACATCAGATTCTTTTACATCAAGCAAGTTTTTTTCTTCTTCAGCTTTTTTAATCTCAATCTTTTTGGCGTCTTCATTTTCTATTTTTCCTACTATGCTTTCATATCCTTCTAATCCAGGCATGTCAGACAGCCTACCAGAGTTTGCATCAAAAGAAAGAGTATAACTATCCAAAGATCTATTAAATCTTGCCTTGGTTGATCTGAGGTATATCCTGTCTTTTGATTTTTGATCTATGGCAACTCCAAAAACATAATCTGCTGCTGCTACTATTTTTTGAGAACCACTAACATCCCCAACACCAACATCTCCAACTGCACTAAAAGTATCTTTAGCTTTTTGCAGTTTTTTTACGCTTTCAGCCTTAAGTTGTTGAGCAGTTATAACAAGAATATCTGTTTTTTTGCCATAGGATTGAAAAACAGCAGAAACATCAGCTAATTCAAGATCTGGTCTATTGGGATAACTTTTATCTCTGCCAACAACATCTAAATAATCTATAACTAAAACGTCAACAGTTCCAAAAGATCTTTTTCTTTCTACCATTTCTATTATTTTAGTTGCAGGAGTTCCTTGTACAACCTGTATCCATGAAAAGTTTTCTACCATATTTGTAGATAATTCTTCTTTGCCTTGCCTTAAAACTTTCATTATATCTTCATTGAGTCCATCACTGCCGCTTCCGCCCCTTAATATTTTGTTTTCATCAATTCCGGCATATATACACAATACTCTTTGAGTTGCTCGCATATGTTCTGATTCTATTGTAACATAAACAACATTGTTTTTGTTCATCGCCATATTCATTGCAACATTAAACATTACTGTTGTTTTTCCACCGTTAGGCATACCTGTAAAAACAAGGTACTTCCCACGCAAAAAGCCCATAAATCTTTTATCAAGACATTTAAAGCCACTCATTAATCCATAATAGTTTTCTGGATGTTTTTGCCTATCTTCTATTTGTTCCCAAACTTCTTTTAGGGAGTCTGTTAAAGAAACTGTTTGAGCATATTCATCATTTCCTGTCCCCTTAATAGATAAAATATCTTGAATAAAAGTTTCTACATCCTTATTACTACTAGATCTGGCTTCCAAAATAGTCTGATGATGTTTGTTTATTATATCTATAGCTTGCCTAGATAAGTTTCTGTTTTTTATTCCATTTTTTAAAGCAGAAAAATCTTCTATAGATATATCTAAATTAGCTATCTCATCATATAAACTTCTATAATAGGTTTGTTCTTCTTCTTTATAAAGTTTTGCAACTTCATTTCTAAACTGTTCTCTGGTCAAAATAGATCTGTATTGATCGAAGTATTTAGCTATTATTTTGTATAATTCTGAAGTATCATTCCACCAAAAAAAAGAATACTTTATTCCAGAACTTATAGACTCTGATACAGCTTCTTTAGAATGCATTAAAATACTTATAAATGATTTTTCTTCTCTTAAGGCTATTTCTTTTGCCTTTGCATTATTTGCCATGCACCAAGGAGATTCTGCGCCATTTATTCTTTTAATATTATTTTCTTTTTTAGAATTTTGAAACATTTTATTTTAACCTAATTTTAAATACTTTATTTCTATCCACAGTTTGAATGATATTAGAAAAAGCTTTCCCAAATTCTTCTGGTGCTGAAAATTTCTCTGCTAATACAGTTAATGAAATAATAGTTGGCTTGTTATACCTAATCCTATTAAATAATATAGAATCTAATATAGAAATACAATCATTAGTATCTCTTGGATGTTCTTTTAAATCAACTTCTCTTATAAATAAGCATGGAACTCTGGATAATTCATTGGCTAAATTAAATCTACTCTGATCAAACGTAGATAATCTTGTTATTATTTCAGACATTCTATAACTACTTATAATTTCATCCATTAACAAAGCATTATAAACTAAAAATCTAAATAAACAAATTTCTCCAAAATATTCTCTTAAATCAGTAGCTTTTAAAGATGAATAAGTTTTGTTTTCTTCTGGCTCTGCAGTTTCTATTAACAAAACCATTCCTTTATTAGACCAATTTGGTTTCACTTTATATATAAAAGCTCCAATATCAGAAGGAGAGATTACATTGTCTTCATAATATTTCTGGTGCAATAGTTCTACCATTTTGCCAACAGGAACAGCTATAGCTTCTTCTCTGATACCATATTCTTTAGCCATTAAAAGTAACCTATGCAGTTCTTTTTGCTCAACTAGAGAACTGTTATTTTGTTTCCACAATGTCATATTTCCCTCTTAAAAAAATCTTCTGCTAAATCTTTTTCTGATTCTATTAAAATGTTATTCTTTTTATAATAATCAAAAGAGCAACCACTATCCAACCAAAAGGTTTCATATCTCTTTACCCAGTCTTTAAGCAATACTTCTGGATGATTATTTATAAAGTCTTCACATAAAAATTTGCAAGTTGAATTAAATATACTTACACATATTGCTTTGTTGTCAGGATATTGGCAATTAACTTTTGCAAATATAGAATCTATCTTATTTTCAACATTATAGCCACAACCAAATTTTTTTCTTAAATAATTAGATACAACAATTACTCCAAAAAACTTTAAAACTTTTAGAATATTATTATCACAATAATCATTATTAAACATTTTTTCAATTCTAAATATTATTGAATTTTCATTTATTATACTATTTTTAGGGCGATTAATAATCAAAATATCCTTTCTTCTAACTTCATCGAATGCTGCCCATGTTTTTCTTAAATATTCTATTGACATATATTTTGGATCATTCATTTTTTTATTTTTAAGAAATACCTGTGCATACCATTCCATCCATTCAATAGCAATAGACTCATTATTACAATTTCTTTTCATTAAATCGTCCATAACATAACCTGCACAGCACATTTCTCTTGGATAGTACCCTTCATAATTTGAAAAAACAACTTCCTTATGATGTTTCTTAATAATCCTTTTGAAGGTTTTAATAAAATCTTTTCTACTCCCCAATGTTTTTCCGGTTAATCCATTACAAATCCAACCATCTTTGTGATTCTTATATTTTCTTTCCCCATTGAATAATTTTATTTTACGAATTTTCTTTTGTTTTTTTACAAGAGAATCATTTTGAGGAACAATATCTTTTATGCACATATTATTTTCCATTTTTATATTCCCTCTTTTTTTAGCAGAATTATTTACTTCATCATTTATATCTTTTTTGAAATTATTCTTCATGTCTATATTATACTTATTATTTATATTATTATATAAAGAATCTATAGAAGAATTATTCTTTTTATCTGTAGTCAACATATGGTCTTTGCATAAATCATTACTAATAAATGTTTTAACTTCGTTTCTGTACTCTGAGCTAAAAGCGTTTTTACGCTTGTAGCTAATGGTATTTTCTGTAAAAGAAACATCAGATTTATCATTAGCTAAAAGCGTTTTCTCTACATTATAGTCTTTGATTTTTATGAATTTTGATGATAAATTTAGATTAAGAATTTTGTCAATTAGTTCTGGATTTTTCTCCCTTATTTTTATTTGTATATCCTTATTGAGACCATAAAATTCGTCAAATTTTGAAAGTTCTTTAATTAGATATGAATTTAAATATTCATACGAACTAATATCTTTTTTCATCTCACTAAATTGTTTTATATTTTTAGAAACATCTATAGACATATGTGATATAATTCTTTTATAAACATAATTAGCAAAATGGAGCATGGACTTTTCAATTGTAAATTTTTTATTTATTTGCCTAACTATATCACAAACTTTTTTACAAACTTCTTGATTACTACTAATTATTCTAATGGCTGTTGATGGCAAAATAGGAGTAGATCCTTCCCAATACTTCCATTGATAAATCTCTGGTTCTATAGAAAATAATCTAATAATTACATTATATTTTTTGGAATAACAATATCTATATTCATGTATAATATTTAAATCAATTAGTTCTTTAATACGTTTGTTATAGTAGTAAACTGTTGTTTCAGAAGAAAACTTTCCACTACAGAATGACATTATATCATATGGATTGATAGAGTTTTTGGACCATATATCAGGAGAAGAATCCTTATGATAAAAAATGTCTTTTTCAACAGATGCTGAAATATAAATGGCTGGATATTGAAGTCTTTTAGGTAAAGATAAAAAACAAAGACTTACATTTGGATTTATTTTTTTAAACCATTTTTTAATTGAAGTACTGTTTTTAATTTCATTAATATCTTCTTTAAACTTGATGTTTTCTTGCATTTTATTGTGCCAATATTAAAAATTTTTTATTTTTTTCTTCCACTTTCTACCACTTCTATGATCTTTAAAATCCATTCCATTTTTAGTTCTTAATTGCTGAATTATACAAGTTAATGTTCCGCTTTTACATCCAATTATTCTACATATGTCACTTAATTTTTTACCATTTTTATATAATTTCCAAATTTTATTCTTATTATATTCAGGCGGTTTTTCTTTTAAGTTTTGTATTTTATATTTAATTAGCGGTAGTAACTTATTAAAACTTTTAATATCAAAATGCTGTTTTTTATGACAATTCTTACAAATAACCAAACATTTTTTGCTTTCATACAATATATCTTTAAAGGTTAATGGAATGTCTTTTATGCCTTTAACGCCCTTAATGCCGTCTGCAATACCAAAACCTTTAGTTTCCTGATTTTCGTGGTGAAAATCCAAACTTGCAAAGTTACTTCCGCTATACCCGCATTTTGAGCATTTAGATATATTAAGTAGTTTAAGTATCTTGTTTTTATTTTTTACGGAAATCCCGCCACCTTTAGAATTGCAATGATATTCGGCATGACAGTTTGCACATAAAAGTTTGCATTTTTTAATTTCTTTTTCTAAATTACTCCATCTATAATCTAAAATTTGACTTATAGAACTTTCTTTATTTTTATCATCATGATGAAATTCCAACAGATGTATATTTGACATAGAGCATATAGAACATCGTCCTCCGAGTAGCCGTATTCCTCTTATTTTTTTTGCCTTTCTAATAGCATATCTGTGTTCTTCTTCTGTATAATACATACCTTGATCCTCCTTTATCTATTATTTCTTATGGAGGATAAAAATATCCTTTATCTTTTTTAATCAGCTATTGCCCCAAAATTAAAAATTCACGTTCAGAATTACTAATTTCTATTTTTTCTTCATTACTTTCTATAACTTTCTCAACACTACTAAAATTAGTCCTGTCCTTTCGATAATTATATGTAATTGGAATACTTTTCACTAATATATTTTTTTTATATTTTTTTATCATCTCGCAAATTTTATCAATAGTATTAAAAGAACTAGCGTTAAAACTAATTAATAAGTATTTTACTTCAGAACATTTGTCTAAAACTTCGCAAAAATGTTCATTATAGCTCTTTTTATTATTAAATTTATTACCCCCATTTTTTATATGATTCAAATTTTCCAGTTTATCTTCATATAGAAATTCTTCTGAAAAACGATACAAATTAGAATAATTACTAGAGTCTCCTCCATAGGGAAAATCAAGATAAACTAAATAATTATCTTTTAAAAATGCTTTATCTAACACATAGTTTACGTCATCGTTGTATATAATGGAATCTTTAAAGAAAAATGTTTTTTCATATATTTTATACATCCATTTTATTTTTTTTCTTAACATGGATATTAAATCTCTATTTTTATTCCTATCATGAGCCAACCTATGCTCTGGTTTGGCAATTATTTGACCGTTGTAATATCTACCACCAACAAAACAGATATCAGTTATAGCTTTTTCTAAAAGAAATAGCAAAACAGAACCTTTTAAATTGTTTTCAAAAACATTATGATATTTTACACTTTTATAAGAAGGTATTATTGGTAAACTTTTAAATTCTGAAACACGAAATTCGTTTCCTACCAAATTGAAAATATTGGACTTACATTGATCTAAAAACAAGCATTCTTTTTCAGTAAAAAAAACATCAATATAATTTTTAACACAAAATTCTGTTAAAAGATTTGAATTTTTAAAAAGAATATAATCTAATTCTTCCTCTTTTATTTCAATTTGCTTGCCTTTTAATAATGATAAAATAGCCATAGAAGAAGATGATAAAATATCGTTACTAATAGTAGGATATCCCATAGAATTAAAAAATAATGAAACGACACCACTACCAGAAAAGGGGTCTATAACTTTTTTAAAATCAAGATTATTATCTTTTATTAAATCAGATATATGAATTAATAACCTTTTTTTATTACCAACATAGTTAGACGGAATAGATAAAACTTTCTTTAAAGATTCAGTATTCAGGACTTCTTTATTAAAAGATTTATTTTCTTCTAAATCAAATAAATTTTCAGAGTTTGTGGACATTATATTTTAACCCATTGTTTTTTTAACATCTTCTAATATGTTTTCTGGCAATGATTGCTGAATAACAAATTCTTTCTCTTTTTTTAACAAATTGCAAACTCTTTTAGCATGTTTTTCTAAAAACTTACATTTATGTTGGAATAAAATAACAAAAGCTTTATCTTTGCCAGGAAACTTTCTTAAAGTTCTACCTACCCTTTGATATACTCTAGTAACAGATTTTCCTCCACCAGCAACAATAACACAACCCAATCTTTTAATATCAAGACCTTCATCTGCCAATGTAGTTGCTATAGCTACTTTTATTGTCCCATCTCTTAAATCTTTAAGAGCTTGTTTCCTTTGTTTTTTTGGCTGATTACCTTTA
>Ga0265297_10009396_pt1 | contig 12615 bp, 14 predicted proteins | sample Munlanlwell13791_FD_192502 | JGI IMG/M metagenome (GOLD analysis project Ga0265297, IMG submission 192502) | Leachate microbial communities from a municipal landfill in Southern Ontario, Canada - Leachate well 137-91 | ecosystem: Engineered > Solid waste > Landfill > Unclassified | place...
GCCCCAGCTGAATGCCTTCGCTTTTGGTGTTCCGGTCGATATCAACGGATTTCACCCCTACACCGACCGTTCCATCAGCCTCTAGCGCCTTCTAGTTAGAAAGTTTCTTTGGCGTTCTCAAAGTTAGGCTCTGAGTATTTGACCAAAGACTTTTCTTACCGCCTACGGACCCTTTACGCCCAATAAATTCGGATAACGCTTGAGGTCTCTGTATTACCGCTGCTGCTGGCACAGAGTTAGCAACCTCTTATTCATTGGGTACGCTCATCCTTGCGGATTGTTCCCCAATAAAAGCTCTTTACATTCCGAAGAACTTCTTCGAGCACGCGGCGTCGCTGGTTCAGGCTTTCGCCCATTGACCAATATTCTCGACTGCAGCCACCCGTAGGTGTTTGGGCAGTGTCTCAGTCCCAATGTTGGGGGTCGCGCTCTCACGCCCCCTACCCGTCATAGCCTTGGTAGGCCATTACCCTACCAACTAGCTGATGAGCCGCAGACCTATCCCATTCCGGCTTGCGCCTTTACTCTTGCGAGACCATCGGGAATTAGCCAATCTTTCGACTGGTTGTGCCCGAGAGTGGGGTTAGTATCTACGTGTTATGAACCCGTTTGCCGGTTGTTGCCTTGCGGCAACCCCCATGACTTGCATGCCTTATCCACGCCGCCAGCGTTCATCCTGAGCTAGGATCAAACTCTCAATAAAACGAATTTACGAAGCAACTCTAAAAAACCGTAGTTAGTTAAAACTTATTCTTTTTTCAACGTACTGGTTTTGTGGAAAACAAAACCGTGAAGACATCCAAGTATCTCAGACACCTTCACGGTTTTATTTAATTGGTGTCTCGTCTAATTTTTTGTTTTTAATTTCTGTGGTCATTATAAGACCTCCTAAAAAACATGTCAAGTCGCAAGAGCCGAGGAGAGGATTCGGACCCCCAACCTACTGTTTACAAAACAGTTGCTCTGCCATTGAGCTACCTCGGCGTAACTCCCCCGTTCTATCTGTCGTCTTTGGCTTTTTTAAGAGCGTCCCAATAACCGTTATGATTAACCTGATTTTTTTGGCAATTTTTTTGTCTCAATCTTTCCAGCCAATTACCCGTTTTGCTCTCAGTCTTTAGGGTGATGATCCTGATTCGCGAAAGTAATTTCTGTAAATATAATTCGTAAGAAAAATTCTTGACGCCCGGCAGTTTTTTAACTCCGTTTTTAAATCCGTTTGTTAAATTATTACCGAAAGCTATATTTTTTTCCGGCAATTTGCACAGGTCAGGCATTTTCCGTAATAAAATTACGGCCATGCCGATCAGGCTCAAAAATAAAATGACGATGGAGATTAATCCAACCATTAATTAAAGTTGATATCTAATGAACCTCTTAACGGCGATATTTTCGCCGGTTTTAGAAATTTGTTCCTGTATCAGATCCTTGATGGTTTTTCCCGGATCTTTAATCCACGGCTGTTCTAAAAGCGGAATTTCGCATTCGCCCATTCCGGCAATCTGTAAACATATTTCATGGGATAAGTTTTGGAAATATTCGCCTCTGGCCACAAAGTCGGTTTCACAATTTATTTCCAATAAGACGCCTACCTTTTTATTCGGGTGGATATAAGAATCGATGATGCCCTGGCCAGTCACTCTGTCTTTTTTTTGTTCGGCGAAAGCCTTCCCCCATTTCTTTAAGATTTCTTTGGCTTTATCCATGTCTCCCTTGGCTTCCTTTAAAGCCTTTTCACATTCGATAATCGAAACACTGGTTTGTTCTCTTAGTTTTTTGATTTGATCTATCATGTTATTTTTCAATTTTTGCTTTAGGTTTAGTTGACTTCACCGCTTCTTGAACTTTTTCCAAGATATATTTTAACGAAGAAACGGCGTCATCGCTAGCCGGAATCGGAAAATCGGCTAAAGTCGGATCAACGTTCGTGTCGCAAATACCGATAATTTTTACATTAGCCTGTTTGGCCTCTCTAACAGCTAAGTCGCCCTCTTTCATGTCGGCGATCAAAATCGCATCGGGGATCTTTTTCATTTCTTTAATACCTCCGAATTTAATATTCATTTTTTTCATTTCGTCTTCCAGTCCAGCCTGTTCTTTTTTGGTGTACTTTTGTAGCTCGCCTGAGACCTTCTTAGTTTCCAAATCCTTCAAATAGTCGATTCTCTTTAAAATCGCGCTTAAGTTCGTGAAAGTTCCGCCTAACCAGCGCTCGGAAACATAGGGCAATCCGCATTCTTCAGCGACGCTCTTCATAATGGCTTTTGCTTCGATTTTCGTGCCAACCAAAAGAAGGACCTTGTTTTCGGCGATAATGTCTTGGATAAATTCCAGGGCCTCTGTTAATTTTTCTTTGGTTTTTTCCAAATCGATAACGTGAACCCTGTTTCTTACTCCGGAAAGATAAGGCGTCATTTTCGGGTTGATTCTGGAAGTGCTGTGCCCTAACTGAACGCCGGCTTTCATCATTTCTTCGATATTGATATTGAATTTTTCTTTAGTCATAATAAATTGATAATCAAGCTATCGGGCGGTGTACCGCCCGCTATAGACATCTGGTTTCCAGCATACCATACCTTCAAAAAATCCGCAACATATGTTAAATTAAAAGGGATGAATCAAGACAAAAAACCTATCGTTATTTCTTTGGGCGGGTCAATTATCGTGCCTGGAGAAATTCAAGTTGATTTTTTAAAGAAGTTCAGGGAATTCATTGTAGATTTTCTAGAAGAGGGCGAAAGGTTCATTATTGTCGCCGGTGGCGGAGCGATCGCCAGGAATTATCAAAAGGCGGCTGGTGAAATTATCCCGTTAACCGACGAGGATAAGGATTGGCTGGGCATTCATGCGACGCGGTTCAATGCTCATCTCCTAAGAACTATTTTTAAAAAGGAAGCCTATCCTGTAGTTTTAGACAGTCCCCATAAAACGATCAAGGGGAAGAATCATCCCCTTCTTATCGCTTCCGGGTGGATCCCCGGTTGGTCGACCGATTACGACGCCGTTCTTTTGGCGAAAAGATTTAAGGCCTCAAAACTCATCAATGCTTCCAATGTCGATTACGTTTATGATAAAAATCCCAAGGAATTCAAGGAAGCCGAACCGATAAAAGAAATAACTTGGCCTGAATATTTGAAAATAGCCGGAAAAGAATGGGCGCCTGGCATGAATGTCCCTTTTGACCCCATAGCTTCCAAAGCCGCAAAAGATTTTCAATTGACCGTAATTTTCACCAAAGGCACTGATTTGCCGAACATGGCCAACATCATCAGGGGTAAAAGTTTTAACGGAACCGTGATCCATCCTTGATTTTTTATTTAAATCTGCTAATATAACAAACATAATATGAAGAAAGATATACACCCAAAATATTATTCTAATGCTCGCGTTCAATGCGCGTGCGGCAATACTTTCACTACTGGCTCTACGAAAGAGTATTTGGATGTGGAAATTTGCTCGAAATGCCATCCTTTTTACACTGGTAAAGAGAAAGCTCTCGATACCGTGGGCCAGGTTCAAAAATTCAGGAAGAGATTGGCCAAAAAAGATACCTTAAAGAAAAAGAAGTAACATGGCGGATTCTCAAAGTTTTAAACTCGATGAGGCTATCATCGAAATTAGGGCTGGCGCCGGCGGCGAAGAAGCCGCTCTTTTCGTTGCGGATCTTTATCGCATGTATTCAAAATACGCCATGCTTCAAGGATGGCGTCAGGATGTTTTAGATTCAAGGGCCTCGGAATTGGGCGGTTACAAGGAAATCGTTTTAGAATTAAGGGGTAATAATGCCTTTTTGCAAATGCAGAATGAGGGCGGAGTTCATCGGGTACAGAGAATTCCCAAGACCGAAAAACAGGGCCGAGTTCATACATCAACCGCTTCCGTAGCTGTTTTACCTAAGCCTCATGAGGCTCAAGTCAGATTAAATCCGGCTGATGTCAGGGTTGAGGTTTGTAAGGCAACCGGACCGGGTGGGCAAAACGTTAACAAAAGAATGACGGCCGTCAGAGTCATCCACTTACCCACCGGCATGACCGTAGAATGTCATACCGAAAGAAATCTTCAGCAAAATAAAGAATCAGCGATGGGTCTTTTGGCGGCCAAGCTCTTAGAGAAACAGGAAACAGAGCAGATGGGCGCTTTAGACGAGAAAAGAAGAAACCAAATCGGCTGGGCCAAGCGTGCGGAAAAAGTAAGGACTTATAATTTCCCTCAAGACAGACTGACCGATCATCGCGTTAAGAAAAGTTTTCATAACTTAGAAGCAATTATGGAAGGCAAACTGGAAAAGGTGATCCAGGCCGTCAGTCAATCACTTTAACTAACAGAAAAGAGCGGGGTCAATCCCGCTCTTTTCGTTTAGATGAATATTATTATTGAATGTTTTGGATATCTTTTTCGTATTGGGTGGCCAGAGCCATGACAGAATCTCCGTAAAATTCGTAGCGTACTTGATTACTTGAAGAACAGCTTCCGGCGAAATAGGACAAGGCTGCGCACCATTCATACTCGTAAGTTTTCTTAAGTGCTCCAACATCGGAAAGATAGACAGCTGCGGCCAAAAAGGCATCGTTAATATTCCAAGGATCGGCGGTGCTGCCCTTTAATTCGGCTATACGGTTTCTATAAATCACCCAGGTAGACGGGATAAATTGAGCGGGGCCCATCGCTCCTCCATAGCCGCCCACCGAAGCAATCGGGCAAGAAACGGGTGTATTGAGGGGGTCTCTGCCCAAGGCCTGGGTTATCTGCAGAAACGGTTGTACATCTCGGGAAGGCTTCATAACTTTAGAAATAGGCGTTCCATTGACCCTTACTCCGCTTCCGGTCGTTGTATCTTTTAAGTAACATTGCCCGACATTTTTTCCGATATTAGATTCTTGAGTCAGCACGGCCAGTAAAAGAGCGGGTCTGACGCCAGTTTGCTCCGAAACTAATTTCGCGATATTGTAAGCCTCTTCAAAAGTCGGCGCATCCGAAACGCCGATTAATTCGAAAATTCTGCTTCGGATGGCTTGAGCTTGCTTTTCTACATTATTTTTTTCGGTGAGCTGCTTTTGATATTCGGCTTCGGTCAACTTCAATAAAGAATTTTGTTCGGTTTGGGTTGCGGCGCTTTGTTGTCTTTGCAAAGCCTGGATTGCCACCTGTTTTTCTAAAGCGCCTTTCTCGTCGTCCAAAGATAACTTTTGTTCTTCCAGATAAGACTTAAGCGACTTAATATTAGCTAAAAGCTCTTTGTTTTTAACGTTTAGGGCCTCTAAGGCCACTAAGTTATCGAAAAAATCAGAAATGCCTTCTGAGATCAAGATTTCAATTAAAGGGCGCTGATCCTCTTCATATGTTTCTTGTAAAATGGCGGCCAATCTTGTTTTGCTTTCGTCTATTTTTAAAGATGTTTTTTCAATTGAGGTTTCCGTATCTTCGATTTGATATCCCAGATCCTTGATGACGATATTGCTTTGGCTGATTTGGAGATCCAATTTTTTAATTTTATTCTTCAGCGAAGTAATCGTATTCTCCAAGGTCTTTTTTTCTTGGGCGGTGGCCGCAATAGCCTTATCGTAATTGGCTATTTGCTCTTCCAATTGTTTTAATTCCGCTTCCAAGGCTGCCCTCTCTTCGCTCGGGCTGGGATTGGCCCAAACAAAAAGTCCCGGCACAACTAAAACCGAGACTAATGCGAACAATACGATAAATTTTAAGGATTTCCTCATTATTTCTTCTGTTGTCCAGCCGGCTTGGCTTCGGCTGGTTTTTTCTCTTCTTTACCAGCGCCTCCTTCAGCCGCAACCGGTTCTTTCTCCTTCTTTTCTTTTTCCACCTTTTCCACCTCATCCACCTTTTCTTCAATCGGTTTTTGTAATTCTTCTTCAACTTTTTCCGGAGGAGCAACGTGAGCGATGATTTCTTCGGGGTTTCTCAAGATTTTTACGCCTTCGGGTAAAGACAAGTCTTTAATCAAGACATTATCTTCAAACGTCTCCAATTTACCGACATTAACCCTAATCTCTTTAGGTAAGCTTTGGGGTAAGGCCTTCACTTCGATTTCGGAAATATTTTTCACCAAAGTACCGCCCAAAGTTTTGACGGCCGGAGCCTCTCCTTCGATAATTAAAGGTATCTTTACTTGAATTTCATCGGTTAGAATCGGCTGATAGAAATCGGCATGAGTCGGCTTTGAGGTTAAAGGATCGAGTTTTATCTCGTGGATCAGAACCAGGTTTTTTTCTTTTTTACCCTCGACTTCAAGTGAAATCAGGGTGCTTTCTCCGGCTTCCTTTAAGATCTTTTCGAAATCCTTCAAACTGACCTCTAGGCTCTCATTTTTAATTTTTGGACCATATAACACGACCGGCAAAACACCCTTCTCTCTGAGGGCCTGAACCTTCTTGCCTTGAATTTTACGAATTTTAGCAGATAACGTTAACATGATTATTTTTCCAATTTAATGCATTGCACCGGACAATTTTCAGCCGCATCGCTGTTGCAACCGAATTCTTCCACCTCGAGTTCAAAATTTTCTCCTTTGGGTTTAGAACCCGCAAGACTGACTTTTCCTTCATCGCCTAATTTCCAGAACTTACTGCATACGGCTTCACAGGAGCCGCAACCGATACATTTCTGAACTTCCAAAATGACTTTTGCCATGTTTTTAGTGATTCGATAATTTAAACTTATAATATCAACAACTCTTAATATACCCGAAAACCTCGGGACGGTCAAGATTTAAGTCCGTTTTGTCCGGCAAAGGTCATTGGCCGAACAGTTTTCTTTGAATACTTTTATTTTGGGCCAGGCCTGATTTTTTGTTAAAATTCCCTCTTTTGCACCGAGTTTTGTGATAGCAAAACTTGAATTCGCCATAGCCAGCTGAATCGCATGCGCGACATCATTTTTCTTAATCAGGCCGGATACGAATCCGGAACCGAAAGCGTCGCCTGCTCCCGTGCCGTCGATCATTTTCATACCCAACGATTTGGCATAATAAAGATCTTTTCCATCAGAAACCGTGGCTCCTTCCGCTCCCTTGGTCATAATCGCAATGCCCGGAGTCAACTGGTCTATCTTCTTGAAAATCTCCTCCTCTTTTTGATACGGGATTTGCGTCAATAAAGAAGCTTCTTCTCTGTTTAAAATCAAAACATCAATGCCTTTTAAGATTTTCTGCAAAGTGGGCTCGGCCAAGGTCAACTGATTGTATCCGGGATTCAGCGCCACTTTGATTTTATTTTTTTGGGCAAACTCGACTAATTCTAAGGTAAGGTCGGTCAACTGGCCCGCAAAAGGGGCAAGATACATCCATTTAGTCTTTTTTATCTTATCCCAAGGAATATCTTTCTTCTTTAAGAGATCGGAGGCTCCCCGATAAACTAAAATAGTGCGGTCGCTGCCAGGCTGCATCAATAAAACGGCGATATTGGTCGACATCTCCTTGGTTTTCTTCATCAGGCTCGTGTTGATGCCGTATCTTTTCAGATCTTCAATAACTAATTTACCGAAATTATCATCACCCACCATGCCGCAATAAGCCACTTTGAATCCTTGGTTGGCAAAGGTTGCGGCAGTGTTAGTGCCCCCTCCGCCTGAGGTGAAGAAAATATCTTCCATCTCAATTTTCGAACCAAAAGGCAGGCAAATACCTTTACCGGTGGTAAACTCTTTATTCAAAACCGGCAGAAATTTCTGCGATTTCAAATAAATATCCTGGGTGGCTGATCCGAAGGTGACGATATCAAACATATTATTTATTTAATTTTAACTCTTTTTCTTTTTTAGCTACAAGCATCAGCGTTTTAATAACTGTATCGGGGTTGAGCGACATCGAATCAATCCCCTGTTCTACCAAGAATTCGGCGAAATCCGGAAAATCAGACGGAGCTTGTCCGCAGATGCCGCAATATTTATTTCTTTTTTTACATGCGCTGATCACGGAAGCGATCATCGATTTAACAGCTTCGTTTTTCTCATTACCGATATTGGCGATTAAGGCATTGTCTCGATCAAGCCCTAATGTCAATTGGGTCAGATCGTTTGAGCCTATACTCATGCCGTCGAAAATATCCAAGAATTGGTCGACTAAAATGACATTTGAAGGGATTTCGCACATAACTATTACCTTAAGATCGTTGACGCCTTTAGCGAGTCCGCTTTCTTTCATAATCGCCAGTGTTTTTTTACCCTCCTCAACCGTGCGGCAAAACGGCACCATGGCCCAAATATTACTTAAACCGAATTCTTCCCTGGCCTTTTTCATGGCCTGACATTCCAGGATGAATGCTTTTTTATATTTCGGATCATAGTATCTTGAAGCTCCTCTCCAGCCGATCATCGGATTGGATTCTTTTGGTTCAAAAGCTTCTCCGCCCTTTAGGGCCGCATATTCATTGGTTTTAAAATCAGAGAATCTGACGATGACCGGATTGGGCCAGAAAGCCGCTGCGATTTGGCCGATGCCGCAGGCTAACTCATCTACGAAAAACTGAGTCTTATTTTGTTTGATTAAAGCTAAGGGATGAGCGTTAATTTTAGAGGCGATAATAAACTCTTCTCTGGCCAGTCCTACTCCCTTGCTGGGCAAGAAAGAATTTTTGAAAGCGATTTCCGGACTGCCAATATTAATCATGATTTTTGTTTCCGTTTCCGGAATGCTTTTAAGGTCGTATTTTTTGACCTCAAAAGGAACCTTTCCCGCATATACGCGCCCCGTACCGCTGCTGCAGTCAACCGTGGCCATCCCCCCGGTTTTTAAGACCTTGGTGGCCTTGTCGGCGCCTACAATGGCGGGAATCCCCAACTCGCGGCTGACGATGGCTGCGTGGCATACTCGAGAACCCTCATCGGTAACTATCGCTGAAGCTATTCTCATGATCGGCACCCAGTCTGGATCGGTCATCTTTGTCACCAAAATTTCTCCCTCTTGGAATTCATTAATCTTAGCGACACTTTCAATAACCCTGATTTTACCCTGTCCGATTTTGTTGCCCACGGCAATCCCGGTAATAATCGGCTCTTTGGTCGTTTTGAGCTCGTACTCTTCATATATCTGATCGACTTGGGTTTCGTAAACCGTTTCGGGCCTTGATTGAACGATAAATAATTCTTGGGTCTGGCCGTCTTTAGCCCACTCAATATCCTGTTCCCGTCCGTAATGCTTTTCGATAATATTTGCCCAGCGGGCCAATTTCAATACTTCATCGTCGGTCAGAGAAAATTTTAATCGGTCGGATTTGCTTACGTTTATTTCCTTCAATCCGCCGTTTTTGGCAAAAATATATTTTTTCTCTTTGCGGCCTAAGTTTTTCACGATAATGGGCTTGAACCCCTGCTCCAAGGTCGGCTTAAAAACCGTAAATTGATCCGGCGTGATTTTTCCTTTTACAATCATTTCTCCGACCCCGAAAATCGAGTTGATTAAAATAGCGTCTTTGAATCCCGATTCAGTATCTATGGTGAACATGATGCCGGCTGAAGCCAAATCAGATCGGATCATTTTTTGCACGCCAACCGAAAGGCCTAGTTCTAGTTGGGAAAATCCTTTCTCGTGCCTATAGGCGATGGCTCGATCAGTGAAAGTCGAAGCAATTGATTTTCTTACAGCGTCAAAGATTTTCTCTTCGCCGCAAACGTTAAGGTAGGTCTCAAACTGACCGGCAAAAGACGCGGTTGCAGTATCTTCAGCGACTCCGGAGGTGCGCACGGCTACGGTAGGGTTTTTCCCGTATTTTTGGCCCAACGCTTGATAAGCCCTACTTATTTCTTCCTTTAAGTCGTCGGGCATCGTGCCTTGCATAATTAAGGTGCGCGAAGCTTTACCGACTTTTTGGAGGCTCTCGATTTTCTTAGGATTAAAATCAGCAAAAATTTCTTTAAGCTTCCCGTCGATTTTATTGGCTTTTAAATAGCGCCAATAGGCGTTGGTTGTTAAGGCGAAACCGTCGGGTACGCTGACACCCTTTGAGGTTAATTGGGAAATCATTTCGCCCAAAGAAGCGTTTTTACCGCCCACCAGGGGAACATCTTTTGATCGTATTTCTTGGAACGAAAGAATATATTGTTCTGATTTCATAAATATTGATTACTGGCAACGCGCCGTGGTTATTTGATTATCTATTTCCCGGGAAAGTCCGGCCGATTCAATACACCAATACTTGTTTCGAGATCTTAAAATGGAAGTCGCGGCAAAATCTTTTTTATCGGCCGATTCAAAACAGGTTACGTTTTGTGCGCCGTTTTCATTTCGTATCCTTTTTTCTAATAAGCCCATTTCTCCTCCGTCGTTCAAGGTGTTATTGATTTCGTCGCAAATCGTGCTGTAGCTTTCTCCGTTTTGCGCATAAATGAATTCGGCTTCATTTCTGACCTGGTGCATAATGGATTGGATATTGGAATCATGAGCCTGAAAACGAGTATTCTTGGTATTCACTAAAACAATGGTCGTTAAAAGCAAAATAATCGCCACCACCACCAATAATTCAATTAAGGTGAATCCGCGCTCAAAATGCATATCTTTGTATTTCTCTGGCAATGGCTAATTCTTCGTTAGGCTCGACCGTTAAGATTTTAACTTGCTTGGGCGTTTGTAAAATAGTGAGGTTTTGGCAGATCATTTTTCTGATTTTTTCCGAACCGGCCCCGATCGCTCCGGTAAAAACCAAAGCGTCGCAGCCGCCCAGAATAGCGTAATAAGCTCCGATATATTTCTGAATGCGGTAAACGAAAATCTTTAAAGCCAATTCCGCCTTTTTGTCTCCCTCAGACAACTTCTTCAAAATCTCTTTCATGTCGCTCAGGCCGCAGATGCTTTTCAATCCTGATTCGTGGTTCAAAATTTCATCAGCTTTTTTAGGCGAAAAAACTTGAGCGATTTTTAAAACTACGCCCGGATCCAGATCGCCGCACCGAGACATCATCACCAGCCCTTCCATTGGCGTGAAGCCCATTGAAGTGTCGACTGCTCGGCCGTTATCGATAGCCGTGATTGAAGAGCCGCCACCTAAATGACAGCTGATTACCTTCCTTTCCCCGGATAGTTCAGCTGCATATTTATGGGAAATGCCATGAAAACCGAATCGTTGGAATCCGTATTTGCGCCTGATCGATTCGGGCAACGGATAAATTAAAGCCTCTTCTCGTAAGTTTTCGTAAAAACCGGTGTCAAAAACAGCTATTTGTTTAGCTTTGGGAAAAATCTTCAAAGCGCTTTTAATGCCCAGAAGATTAAAAGGATTATGTAGGGGGGCCAAGTTATCGTACTTGCTCAACTCTTTCAATACGGCCGGATTTATCGCTATCGGGCTTCGAAATTTTGGACCGCCATGGACTACACGGTGCCCGACGAATTTGATCGATTCTTTGAGGTCTTTTAATTCGTCAAGAACCTTGCTTAATTCTTGTCGATAATTCCGTTGGCTTTTTAAGGTTATCGCCCCTTCTCTCAAAATCTTAAAATCGCCTCCAAAAACTTTATATTTAATAGATTGGCTGCCGCAGTTTAAAACTAGGATCATATTATTAATTCGCCGAAAGTCTTGCCCTCAATGCCGGCCGCATTGCCCTCGTCGGTATCCAAATGAATGGATAATTGGTAGTTTTCACCCGTCCTGACTTTAATATTATGGAAAGTAAGAGAACGCGGGCCTACGATTTTCACCGAAACCGATTCTTTATCGGTCAGTTTTAATTTTTCAGCCTCATCCGAAGAAACATGTAGATGGCGCAAGGCGATAATTACCCCTTCTTTGAGGGCGATATTCCCTTTCGGTCCAATAATGGAGATACCCGGCGTATCTTTTAAATCACCTGAAAGTCTGATGACAGAGGGCATGCCCAGATTATAGGCATCAGTTCGGGAAATCTCCAATTGTGTCTGTTTTCTGGTCGGACTCACTACCCTGACGCGGGTAATTTCTTTGTCTTTGAAGCGTACGGTGACCGTTTCTTCGGCTGCAAATTCTCCCGGCTGGGTCAGCGCTTTTTTTCGAGTCAAACAATATCCTGCGCCAAAAAGAACCTCCAGGTCTTTTTGAGACAAATGGATGTGCCTAGCTGATATTTCAATGGGTATTTTTACGAGCATATTAGTTGATTATATCTAAAAAGATGAAAAAAAGAAAACCCTTGGCATGAAAACCAAGGGTTTATTTTATAAAACGTATTTTCCTCCACGCATAATGATTTTGCCGTCTAGATAGACGAAGGGTTTTTTGATCACGCAATCAATATGAGAATCACTGTCCCAATCAGCTCCAGTCTCTTCGGGATAGGTGCCGCCGAAAGCCAGATGGAATCCAGGCATCTTTTCGTCCTGAAGCAGGCTACCGATGAGTTTTTTCAATCCAGTATTAGTTCCCAGCGCGAATTCACCAACACGATCGCCATTTTTGTCGGTAAACAAATATTCGGTGAATTCTCGAGCCAATAGTTCGTTAGCGCATCGGATGCTTTCCTTGATCGCTCGTCCTTTCTCGATAAAAACACTGACAGGCGTCTGCTCTAAAAGACCGTATTTGTCATCGAAGTAATCGCCTAGACATCCGTCGACGACCAAAATACCGTTAACATCAACTGGGCAAGTGAAAACTTCTCCGCCGGGTAAATTATCCCAGTGGCCGGCAG
>Ga0265297_10009397_pt1 | contig 12615 bp, 13 predicted proteins | sample Munlanlwell13791_FD_192502 | JGI IMG/M metagenome (GOLD analysis project Ga0265297, IMG submission 192502) | Leachate microbial communities from a municipal landfill in Southern Ontario, Canada - Leachate well 137-91 | ecosystem: Engineered > Solid waste > Landfill > Unclassified | place...
GGATACGTGAGCCAGGACACCTTCGTCTATAATGTGACCGTCAGGGAAAACATTGCATTTGGCGGCACGTATGCCGATGCAGAGATTATCGAAGCGGCACAGAAAGCCAATATCCATTCCTTTATCGACAGCCTTCCGAAAAAGTACGACAGTATTGTGGGGGACCAGGGGATCAAATTATCCGGGGGAGAGAAACAGAGGATTGCCATCGCCCGAGCACTTGTCCGGAACCCGGAACTTCTGGTGCTCGACGAGGCGACAAGCAATCTCGACAATGAATCGGAGGCCATTGTCCAGGATTCCATCAACCGGATATCAGAAAATATTACTACCTTCATCATCGCCCACCGGCTCTCGACCATCAGGAAGGCCGATACGATCTATGTCATGAGCGTCGGGAAAATTGTCGAGAGCGGCAACCACGAGACGCTGATGGAGAAACGCGGGGCATACTTCGAGCTGTACGAGTCTGAGGGATGAGTTCATTGGACTAGCCCATCCAAGTGATTTTGAGGTTTTTATTATCCGGGATTGTCTATTTGTCCGGATCTAGTTCATTTGGCTGGTACCCAGCAACACCTCCAATTTCTCTTCCCCGATTCACTCCAGATCCCTCCGGATCCAGGCCCCCACTGGTTCCCGGCACCTCCCGCAGCCCGTTTTGTATGCCGATCTTCAAATTACAAGGGTTCTATTTGCGGGATTTTGTCTCTCCGGTGTGAAATGCGGGAATCCGGGCCGAATACAACCGATTTAAAATGAATTCCGGGGGTATTTTGGATGAATTCCGGTGGTTCGTTGGTGTACCGGACTTTTCGGGCATTTAAAATCGTTTAAAATGACCCCCATTTGGCAAAATAAGGCCAAATCAGAAGATTGATTCCTTGGTCGGATCAGTACTCCCCCGGGGATTTGTCCCCGACGACCGACAGGTCATCAGACCTGGATGTTGAGAAGAACTCGAAGGTCGGCTGATGCCCCCCTTCTCGTTGTCGAGGTTCTGATGAACCTCTCCAACTCATCAGCGATTGTCGATTGTGCCCCGTTACCCGGGGGGAGGTGTCTCGTGAACGGGTCGGTGAAGACGACCGATCTTGCTCTCATAGTAATGATTTCATGAAGGGCCGCTCTTAATGAGTTAGCGGTACTGGTGAAAGATGACCTGATCCTGCGAAAGGAGAACTGTCATGGCACCCGGTTCATCCTGCAGTGGTGTTTGTCATTTTATTTTTCACGGGTGCATCCTAAAAGTTTTTGCGGTGATTCCGGTTAAGCAGAATTACCCCCGGTTATCGTGAGTACGTCTGCACATCCGGAACAAGAGTACGGAGCCGGGATGGACGGGGAATAGTAATGGCACAGGCAAAGGAGATGAGACAATCCAAAAGCATTCATATTTACAATGCTTACAATATGATCATGTCAGCAGTGAAGCGGATACCGGTTACAGAACCGGTATGGAAGGATCTTGCGGAGATGCGCTCAGCAGGGCAGACCTATACGGAGCTTCTGGCTGAGATGATCGAGGATCGGAAGAAGCGGCGGCTTGAAGAAGATGTCAAAATGTGGGAAAGTCTGCCGGATTCTGCGTATGTATCCCTGTCGGAGATTAAAGATTGACATTTGAGGTGAAACTTCGAGATAAGGTTTCTGAAGATATCAATCGTCTTCCCGATAAATCACGCCGAATAATCAAAATAGCTCTGGGACGGCTTGAAGACGATCCGTTTCCGGGGAATCATGGGGATAAAGAGAAAATTACGTTGCGGGGTGGAAGCATCATATACCGGGTCCATATCTCGCACACATATACCGCTTATTACAGTATTAACCCCGATAACAGGATTGTCAGGGTTCATGATATTTTTCCCATCGAGCAGGCACATAAAAAATACGGGTATTATTAAGGGGATAACTCTATTTCAACGGCCGTGTCGTAAAGGAAAATATGAGGATGAAATGACCGAAGTACCCTGCCCCGGATTTTCCTGTGCTGAAAAAAACCGCAAAAATTTGCCCCTGTTTGCCAAATGGGGATCAGATAAAAACTCATGTGACGGTGGCGCGGCGGGCACCTCCCGATTCGTTGCGGTTGTTCACGGTGCGGGCACCGGTGATTTTTGCGGGAGTGGCACGCCATTCCGCCCGAGTTCAACGAGCCCGGTGTCGCAGACCCGGAAAAATCTCCAGAAATAATCCGGAGAATAGATCCAGAGCTCGCGGGAGATCTCTTGGGATGACGGGTACATCTTCAGCCCCGCTATCTCGGCCTGTGCCTCACGTTCAAGCCACCGCGGAGTACACCGGATGTATTGCATGCGTTTGATCTTGACAGGTGCATGGATCTCCGGGCCGGTAATCGTAAAATCGGCGTACATATCCGGCCCGTGCTCGTAGTGCTGGACATGCCCGCGTGGCTTTGCAACAGCATCCGCTTTCTCCAGCGCCCGGGTCGGGTGCCGGCCCCGGGTCATGGCGGGCCTCCAAAAAAGCCGGACGATTGCACAATTTTTTTGATTGATGACGTTCGTGCGATGATGGATCATCCCGGATTTTTTTTTATTCCGGTCCGGTTCAGAACAATGCGAAAAAAAATCCGGCCGTAATGAATGATTCTGCAGCTGTTATATGCAAACATAGATACGCTTTGTAGTGTGCAGGAATTTTTCAATCCGGAAAAAAGATGAGGTCATACATAGTATTCTGCCTCCCCGGCAGCCCGCACAATTTTTAACAAATGTTTTACATTACAGAAAAGTAAATTACTAATACTTACCTCATGATTCCGGCACCCGGATCTGGATGCAGTCGGGCCTCCCGCCCGGGCCTGACCGGTACGGATGCGCCGCGATCAGGGGGAATGTGAAGGTGACACTCATGGAATGCAGTTATTGTGAACGGGCCTGCGAAATTCCGGAAACGATGAGCGGGTACTGCCGGATGTACCGCAATGAACAGGGAACGATAACGGAGAACCACCCGGATGCCTATCTCAACATATACCCGGTCGCGAGCGAATCCATTCCCATGCTCCACTTCTACCCGAACAGCATCTTTCTGCTCATCAGCACGATCGGGTGCAACTTTGCCTGCGAAGGCTGCATCTCGGAGTTCCAGACCACCCGGCCCGGGACCCTGGAGAAGGTTCTCACCCGCCATACGCCGGAAGAGATCCTCGCGATTGCCCGGGAGGGCGGCTGCCGGGGCATCACGTTCTGCCTCAACGAACCCGCCGTCTCCCTTCCCACGTTTCTCCGGGTTACTGAGGCCGCAAAAAAAGCGGGACTCCTTGTCGGGTGCTCGAGCAACGGTTACATGACCCAAGGAGCATTGGCAAGCCTGCTCCCGTACCTGGACTTTGCCAACATCGGTCTCAAGGGATCAACGGACGAGCGGTACCGGGAATGCGGGGCGGGATCTGCGGAACCGGTGTACCGGAATGTCCGGACCCTGCACGATGCCGGTGTGGCAGTGGAAGTCTCCACGATGTATATTCGTGGGAGGGAGCAGGAAGTGTTCGGGGCAGCAGAGCGCATCCGGGCGATCTCTCCCGCGATCCCGTTCCAGGTGATGCGTTTCGTTGCTACCCACGAGAATCTTGAGACACTCCAACCGGACCGGGAGGAAGGCGAACGGATCTGCACGGACCTGCGCCGGTATCTCGATCACGTGTACCTGTTCAACACGCCGGCAACAACCGAACTCGACTCACGGTGCCCAGTCTGCGGCAGGACCATCATCCACCGGGTCTTCTTCGGTCCCATGGCGGCACGGGTGCTCTCCCTCCAGCCGGATGGGATATGCAGCTGCGGGTACCGCTTCCCCAGCCGGGGAAAGATCGAGCCGGTCCCTGAAACCGGGCCACGGGTCCTTGGCGGGTACCGATCGGTCATGGGTGCGCAGTTTATCACAAAGATTCTCACGACACTTGGCGTTGAGGATGAACAGGTGATCGACCGACTCTGCAACACCGTGATCGCCAACGGGTATCTCAGTGCTCTCCAGGAGATGGATGACAATGTCGGCACGTTCATCGGCATGGTCTATTATATCGGGGCACTTGCCGGACGCGAGGCGGAGGCAAAAGTGATCACGGACTTTGTACAGGTGGCAGTCAGGGATCTGGTGGACAAAGCTGCCGGTGCTAAAGAGAGCCCCCGTGTCTACGCGGTCTTCTGCCACCCGCTCTCCCCGGCATATGCCCCTAAGTTCGTGAATTATATCGTTGAGACGGTCGGGGGAACGAGCCTGAACCGGGAACAGGACTTTAAGGAGAGCAAGAATGCGGAATATACTGTTGAGGAACTCAACCGTCTTGACCCTGAGGTAATCCTGATCACCGGGCACTTCATACCCCCGCTCGATGAATTTCTCGCCACATGTAAGGAGCTGGGGATCTCGTGCCGGGCGATATCAGAACACCGGGTGTATATCCTGGGCAGCGAGTATGCTTCGGGAACTCTGGGCTGGCTCATCACCCTTATGGATGTTGCAAACATCCTCCACCCGGAGATCTTCCGGTACTCCCTTGCTGAGGAGAAGGCACGGGCGGACCAGGTACTTAACGGATCTGCGGTGTGAGGATGCCTGCGGTTATTTTTTCGTTAGTGGAGTTGTTTTTCAGATGTCGGACGTTGAAATTTTTTTTCAAGGAACTGTCTCTCCCGGATCATGGATCGAATAATGACCCCCTGCAACACTCCTGAATGCCCGGGTGTTGCCTGACCAGAGGAATGAAATTGCAACAGCAAAATACAAGTGTCAAAAACTGGATCGCCTGCGGGAACGCATTGAAAGAACCGAATAACCGGATACATGAAATGGGATCGGCCGGATTCTGGGACAAAACATGGGACAACCATGCCGATCGAATTGCAAAAAGACTGGCCCCGGGGAAAAAGGAGAGACTGATAGAAGATCTCTTCGGGATGCTGGATGAAGCAGGCTTTCATGCCAAAGGTTCCCGTGTCCTTGACATAGGGTGCGGGCCGGGGGCCCTGTCCATCCCGCTTGCCCGGGCCGGTGCACAGGTAACATCTCTGGACATCTCTTCAAAAGCCCTCCACTATGTGAGGGAGACTGCCGACCGGGAAGGGCTTTCCATTGAACCGGTCGAGAGTTCATGGTGGACCGCAGACATCGATGACATGGGGTTCCGGAACAAGTTCAATCTGGTGATCGGGTCCATGACCCCTTCAATAAAGGATGTGGAGACGTTCGATCGTATGACGGCCTGTTCCCGGAAGTACTGTTATTACAGCGGTTCTGTTCCGGGAGGGAAAAACCGGGTACGCCAGGATCTTTACAAAAATATCCTCAAAACGGCTCCTCCCCGCGAGTCACATGGGGGCTCACGGTTCGGATACTATTTCATGTATGTATACCTGAACGGGTATCGACCCATTGTCAGGATCCATCAGATGCGACACCGGATGGAGGCTGGCTGGGAAGAGGCAGCAGATCAAGCGATCCGGTCAATCGAACATATCGAGTCCTGTACAGAGGAAACAAAAATGAAAATCCGGGAATATTTCCAGCAATCCGCGGTCAACGGGAAATGCATACACCGGGCCGGGGGATATATCGGTATGATGGTCTGGGATGTGAGCCAGTGATGCCAGTGCAGGATTCTGGATCGGCTCAATCCAATCTCCCCGGTAATTACTGGTGCAACCGGTGGAAGCAGCAGCGGCTTGCCCGGCTCGCTGTCCCCCGCAACGATTCCCCGGACTCATTCTGGAATAACCGGAAGCGACTCTCCGATCACTTCATTAAAAATCTTGACAGCTGGCGCAAGGAAGCGGAGGAACGGATTGCGGTCATGGGAATACGGGATGGCTCTCGGGTGCTCGACATCGGAGCTGGGACCGGTTCGCTTGCTGTCCCTCTCGCGGCGCATGGCTGCGATGTTGTCGCGGTCGAGCCTGCCGAAGCGATGCGCGAAGCGCTCGTTATTTACGAGAAGCAGCAGCAGGTCCGGCCCATCACCGTGGTCTCAAAGCGCTGGGAGGACGTGGTGCCGGAGGATCTCGGCGAACCATTCGATGTCGTCTTCGCGTCCTACAGTCTCATGATCACGGACATCGCCCCCGCGATCGAAAAGATGCAGGCTGCCTGCAAGGGGCAGGTCCACCTCTTCTGGTTTTTGACCCAGCCGTACACGGCCCTGCTCAACACGGCGCTCTGGCCAAAAGTCCATGGTGTGGAATTCCCCGGTGAGCCCACGGCCGACTGCCTCTGGCAGGTGCTGTACGAGATGGGAATTTATGCGAACCTGTCAGTGGAAGCGAGCTGCGAGCCCGCCTACTTCCCCTCCATTGATGATGCGACATCAGATTTCTGCAAACGTCTGGACTGCACGACACCGGAACAGGAGCGAGCCGTCCGTGAGTATTGTGAGACCTTCCTTGCAAAGACCGAACGCGGGTACCGGGTAGCCGGTGAGGCGCTCGGGGCACATCTCTGGTGGGATGTGCGCTGAACGGGTTTTTTTACTCAAGTGGCGTCCCGGCTGGAACATCCGGCATCGCGCGACATTAACAAAATTGTATTTACAAATGCAATTAATTCAGCATTTTTAATTACCATTATTTCCAATCCTAATTGATGTTAATACAGGTATCCTCTGCAATTTCTTGCAAAGAACGGACTATCACAAGTGGATCCGGGCAGCCGGCCTGCCGCTCTCTTGTACCCCGGGTATACAGTATGATTCTCATCCTCTCGCTCGGTCTCCTTCTCACATCTGCTGTAGTATCCGCAACAGAATACCATCTCAGTGCCGCATCCGCAGATCTGTTCAGCGGTGGCATCAACTATACCGGAACAGACGGACTCATTCTGGTGATTGAAGATAATGTCACGATCAGGGCCACCGGCAATGCCGGTATTGTGTCTACATCCCCCATCACGATCCGCTCCCCGCGGGAAAGGACACTTACGCTTTTTGTAGACAATGATGAGGAGATGCTCTATGGAATCAAAGGACCGTTCGTTTCCCTTGAGAGCGGACGCCTTGACATTACCGTGAACGGCAGGAACGCCAGCGGCATCAGCAATGCATTTGGGATCTATGCGGAGTCCGGTGATGTCACCATATCAGGAGGATCGATGTCCTCATTGGTTGAAACCGCGTGCCACAAGAACAAAGGGATCTTTGCCTCACGGTACATCGTTGTCTCCGGCGGTCTCGTCAATGTCACTCAGCGCGGCGGAAGCAATACTTTTGGGCTTGATGGCGGCGATGAAAAGAATAGCAACAGCGGTGTCAGGATCTCGGGCGGACGCATACTGGTGAATTCTGTTGGGGCGTTGAACCGGAATATCGGTATTGATTCGCGGTCCGGTACGGTGGATATTTCCGGAAACACGGCCGTCATCGTTCGTATCAGTGAAAGCGGTGCCAGACAGAATTACGCATTCAACCCCAACATTACTACTATTGATGGGGCAGCCTGGTGATCTTCACCACACAACGATTTTTTAATCAACAATGTAAAAAAAAAGAAATTAATCAACCGCTACCATCACTTCGGAGGCCTTGACAACTGCGTAGACCTTCGATCCTTCCTTCAGCTTCAGGTTTTCAGCTGAGGTTGTGGTGATGGAGGAGACCATCTCATGGCCTCCGCCAATGTTGATCACGACTTCGGTACTGACCGGGCCCTTCTTGATGGACTTCACGGTCCCCACAATCTGGTTTCGTGCACTGATCTTCATGGTTTTCACCAAGCGATAATATTCGTGCATGGCTAAATATCCTTTGGCCATTACCCGCCCCAAGGGCTCATAATTAAAAACATATTGTTGATAAACAAAAAAGTTAATCTATTACTATGAACGTGGATCCAACCCCGGCCCCGATCCTGCCGGCAGCGGCATGTACCTGCGGCTCCCCCTCCTTCCGGGAACAATGGCGCCAGCTGAAGCTTGCCCACTGTGCCGTCCCGAACTATGGCAACTCCCGCCAGTTCTGGGGGAACAAGAAGAAGATCCATACCGTGTACACGAAAGGAAACACCAATCATGACGAGATCACGGAGACCCGGCTTGCTGCCATGCATATTCCGGATCGATCCCGGGTTCTTGACATCGGCGCCGGGCCGGGCACGTACGCTATCCCGCTTGCAGAGCGGGGCTGTGATGTGACCGTAATCGAGCCCTCACCCGTAATGCGGGAGATGCTGGAGACCCGGATACAGGGCGCGAAGGTAAAAAATATCACAGTCATCCCGAAACGATGGGAAGATGTGGAGCCTGCGGAGCTTGGCGCTCCCTTCGATGCCGTGATTGCATCCTTTTCCTTAACGATGATGGACATGGGGGAGGCGCTCACAAAAATGAACACCTGCTGCAACGGGACGGTCCACCTGTACTGGTTCCTGACATCCCCGGCTTGGGCACAGGTCAACGCGGATCTCTGGCCGCTCCTCCACGGGGGAACATTCCCGGGAGAGCCGACCGCCGACTGGCTCTGGCAGATCCTGTACGAGATGGGCATCTATGCCGCGATCCAGCCGGAACCCCGGCAGCCACCGGCACGATATATGGATGTGGATGGGGCGCTGGAAGAATTCCGGCAGCGCCTCAACTGCACAACACCGGCCCACGAAGAGATTGTCCGGAATTATTTCCAGGCTGTGCTCCGGCACGATGGCAAAGGGTATACTCTCGGGGAAGGACCGGTCAGCGCCCATATCTGGTGGAGCACTGCGGAGAGGACGCTGTCAGGAACGCCGGGTAAAAAGATCCTGCGGAAAAAAATGCTGGACTGGAGGAATGTATGAGCGATTACGAGATATTATTCAACAAGGCGAAGGCCTTCCACGGGCATGTCTGTCCGGGCATTGTGCTGGGAACGCGGCTGACCATTGCGGGCATGCGGGAACTGGGCATGAACCCTCACGAACCGCAGCGTAACCTGATCGTATATATGGAGATCGACCGATGCGGTGCCGATGCCGTGCAGGCAATCACGGGGTGTTCACTCGGCCATCGGTCCCTCAAACACAAGGACTTTGGGAAATTTGCCGCAACCTTTGTCGATCTTGCAACGAGAAAGGCCGTCAGGGTAGCTGTTTTTGAGAAGAAACGGGCCGAACACGACAAGCTCGACCAGAAGGACGTGATCAGGATCCTCGGGGAGTGCCCAGAAAGTGAGATCCTGAAGATCGAGCGGGTTGTAATCGATGTTCCCGATAACGATATCCCGGGATTTCCCAAAGGAAAAGCCGTCTGCAGTACCTGCGGGGAGCTCGTCATGGACAACCGGCACATCATGGTTGATGGAAAACCCCTGTGCAAGAACTGCGGCACGAAGTCATACTATACAGTAATCCCCCCGTAACCGGGAATGCCGGGAGGAAGATGGACCGGAATAATCCCATGACCCCGGAAGGCTGCGTGTCGCAAACCTACTGGCGTGATCGCTGGCGCCGGCAGAAAAGCACCCTGCTCGCAACACCGGGGTATGTGGATCCGGCCCGGTACTGGAGCACGGAACAGAACGTGGGCCTGTACCGGAAGAGTCGCGACCGGCCTGCATGGAGGGAGAAGTCTGCCGCACAACTGGCTGCGATGCAGATCCCGCCCGGCTCACGGGTGCTCGATATCGGGGGAGGAGCCGGAACTCTCGCGATTCCTCTTGCAATGCAGGGATGTGACGTGACTGTGGTCGAACCATCTTCCGTGATGCAAAGCGAGTTTGCAGGGAACCGCCCTGACGAATTATCCGGTTCTCTCACGGTGATTCCCAAACGGTGGGAAGAGATCCCGGTTCAGGAACTGGGTGAGCCGTTCGATATGGTCATTGCATCGTATTCCCTGACGATGACGGACATCGAAGAAGCACTTCTGAAGATGCAGGCATGCTGTCGTGGCACAGTACATCTCTTCTGGTTCCACACTGCCCCGTCATGGGCCCGGGTGAGCCGCGATCTCTGGCCCGCCCTTCACGGTGCGGAGTACCCGGGCGAGCCGCTCGCAGACTGTCTCTGGCAGGTACTGTACGAGATGGGCATCTATGCCGGTCTTGCTGTTGAGAAGAAATCTCCCTCCGGTTACCCGGCAATCGATGAAGCAGTGGAGCAGGCGTTCCAGAAACTGAACTGCAACACTCCGCACCAGAAAGAGATCCTGCATGCGTATTTTTCCGCAGCGTTCCGGCAGGGATGTGAAGGATTTTTCCTGCCGGAACCTGCCTTCAGCGCCCATATCTGGTGGAATGCCGGGAATCTGCTGGGCAAATGAAAAATATCTTCATGGTAGCATTCGCAGGGGGATACATTCACTCCAAGGTAACGTAATCGATACCGGGACCCCGGATCTGACCCCCGCCAAACTCGAAGATTTCTGTGAAAATCGAAGAAGTCCATCAGGACTTCAAGATAGTGAAGGGAGGCATCATCCGACCTTCGATTATCTTCTCAACCTCATGGACTAAGGTCCAGTCGGTTTCTCCGGACAGCCTTTTCCACATGATTTCAGCTTATCGTTGATTCAATAGGCAACAATTAGACGTTTTTTTGGGGCAGAAATGCCACCCAAACAATGAAAATGGGGCCATAAAAGCCCTCATTCAAAACCAGTACTCTATAATTCGCAAAAAAACGCGACTATCAGAAAAACGATTTTTTAAAATGGGCTCCGATTGGCAAACGGGGCGTTTTAATGGCAGATAATTTCAGGAGGGGTTTTAGGTCATGGGCACCCCGGGAAATGGGATGTCGTGGGTTGCGTCTCTGGTTGGTTGACCGACAGGTGAAATCCCGACTCCTGACGATACAAATGTATGATCGGACCTGCGGGGGATGGTGAGTTCGTTATTCTCAATCACGGACCCGTCAGCTCGCATATAGGTAAATCGTGACATATCCCCGGTAACTGTGGTGTCCGGTACTGCGCCGCTGTAGTGTTCACACACATTATATCAATTTACATACCAGGTATTCCCGGTTTTTCCGGTTCTGGATACCCGCAGCCGCGAGTTAACTTTATTGAATAAATAAATGCTAAAGATCAACGGTTGTCATTAAAACAACTCTTTTATAAACCCATTCTGACTTCCATCTATGCCCACTGCAAAGACCGTGCAGGGATCCGGGTTTACGCTTCCCGGACCATATCCGGTTGATACCGTACGGTCCCGGCAGATCGTGGAGTTTACCCTGATCCTCGGCAGCTTGTTCCTCCTGGATATCGGGACAACCCAGATTATTCTCTGGATGGGGGGCGTGGAACTCAATCCCCTGATGACCGGGATCGTAACAATTCCTACCCTGCATCTGGCACTCAAGTCTGCTATCCTGCTGGCAGCAGCACTCGTGGCAGTTCTGGGAGAGCGGTATGTCAGGGGATCCAGCGTGTACTTATACTGTATCCTGATCCCGCTCTATATCTTCATCGTGGTCAACAACTTCTTTGTGATCCTGCCCCAGCTTCCACTCTAATTTTTAAAAATCCTGGTAATGTCCCCGGTATTATTTTTCAATACGCCCCGACATTTATCTCTGTTGTTTCAAGGATCAGCGTCATGTTGGGATAGCCCAAACCGGTGTTAAACGTCAACCGGGTTTCGTGTTCTGAGGGAAATGTCATCACAACATTCTCGCACTGGCTCAGTTTTTCAACACTGGTCGCGTTCACCGAGTTCCATAACGTCTCATTCCATAATGTGGAGTTCCTGAACCGGTCCGGGGGGGTATTGATACTTAGGTGCATGCTAGTGGCGTGAGTGATCTCTTCGGTCTTCACCGAACTTTCCAGAACCAGCATCCCGTTGCCGTTCCCGCTTGCCTGTGAATGACGGCGGTCCGGCGTGATATCCACGACGCGGATTGTAATCGAAGAGCAATTCCTGTTCGTAGGAATTTCGGGGGTTGATACGGATTGTCCCGGTTCAATGTCCACAAGGGCGTCTGCAAGCCCGTACGTGACATCGCTCCAGCGGGCAACCTGGAGGGGAGTTGAGAGGTTGCGTTCGGTATTCAGGACAAAGACATTGCCGTATGACCACCCATATCCCTGGTCCTGCCAGAAGTTATTCACCGGCTTGTATGAAAATTTCACGAAACTGAAATTCTGTATGATCCCGGGGTAGGAGATTACGGTACCCTCGGGAGTGTTGTTGGTCCAGTTGAGCCGGAAGTACCCGGTAGACGAAGTATCAAAAGGGGATGAGTTCCAGACCTTCAGTTCACCCCCGGATTTTACCGGGTCAAAGGTAAACTCCCCCCCGCCAAGAGGAATCGGTTCGGATAATCTCAGGGTTTTTTTCAGGGATATCGCAGTCTCAATGTCTGAGGAAAATTTCAGAAAACCGGTCTCGACGTCCTTGATGTGGGAGATCTCTGACTGTGCCTTCATGGAGGGAACGTAATACGCATTCCATGCAGCAAAAAATGTCACCGCAATAGCAAGGATCAACATCACTGCAATGACCGGGGCAACGGCATCGTCGCTCATGGATTGATCCTCCCCGTATAGATCACGGTATGGGGGGTGACCAGTTTGATGCTCTCGTTACCCAGCAGATCCTGAGATGTCCTGACGATGATGTTACTCCCGAGGTCGAATACGTCTTTTTTGGGAACCAGTGTAAAATTCCGGTTGTCCCAC
>Ga0265297_10009398_pt1 | contig 12614 bp, 10 predicted proteins | sample Munlanlwell13791_FD_192502 | JGI IMG/M metagenome (GOLD analysis project Ga0265297, IMG submission 192502) | Leachate microbial communities from a municipal landfill in Southern Ontario, Canada - Leachate well 137-91 | ecosystem: Engineered > Solid waste > Landfill > Unclassified | place...
CAGAAGAATCCCAGACTTCTACAACATAATCATATAAACTATCTACAACATTATTTGTATTTGCAGGGTTATTATAGAAGAATAATGTTAATGCTGGTGTAGAGAAGTTAAATGTGCTTGTTGTATTACTTGTACTAGCATTAATAGGAGGAAGTAATGTTGATGTTCCTGCACTTGTACGATAATTGTAAACAAGATTATTTACAGAAGATTTAACATTAGTTGCACTATTAATTGCCCAAACATTTATCTCATAAGTTCCTGGTACAGCAGCATCAATGTCAAAACTATAACCAGAAATTTGTTGGGCATTTTTAAAATCCTGTTTATCTCTTCTCCAAGAGGCCACAAATGTCGCTTTATACTTTGCAGAATGATCTAAATCCCAATCCCAAAAAACATGAAGTTGGATATTTGAGTTTATTCCATCTGTAGAAGAAATAGGGCTGACTGATAAATTAACTACTGGTTCAACAGTGAAATCAGTAGGATTAACAAAATCCCCTGTAGGAACATCTAATACTATACCATCATCAACGTAATCGAATTTTCCCTCATCTCGTTCGATGCCAGCTATAACATAATAATCATCTTCTTTTTGAATCCCTGTTACAGTATAAAGTTTACCTTCTAATGGGCCATTAAGAATAATAACAGAACCTATGAAAGGGTCAACTTGACCTGTGAAGGATACAGAAGAAAATAACCCTGCTGTTTCATTAATAGTTTTATTATATAATGTTACTCCGTCAGACCCTGTAAAAGAAATAGTCCAAGCAGAAGCAGAGAGTGTAAATTCTCTATCAAGAACAAGCGTAGTTGTACCTGCTAAATATGAGTAAGATAAAATTACCCCATGTTGCATAGTTTGTCTATTTTCACTATCCATAACTTTGATAACTTCACCAAAGCGATAGGTTAAACCATGCAGGAATACTTTAAAAGATATAAACCTTGTGGTTATACAGTTAGTGTATAATGCCCATCTTGCTTTTCTTACTGCTTGAGCTTCATGCAGGCAACCAGGAAGAACAATATCAGAAGGTTGAAGGCTGTATCTATCAATTAAATCTTGCTCGAAAACAGTAGGAGTTGTTCCTGGTACACTTGCTGTAGAAGTATCTCCATAAGCATACCAGTCATTATAGGTTACATTAACTTGTGTTGTTCTTCCTTCAAGATCATTGGAAGAATAGTTAAATAACCCATCAATAACATTAGCATTAGTTACAAGTTTAGAGGGCTGGACATTAGGATGATCGAATATAATAGATATTTGCCCAAACTCGTTACTGCCAAGATTAGCATTACAAATAGATAGTAAATTTGCTAAGAAACTTGGTACATTATCTCTTGAAACAAATTGATAACCTACTGTATATCTTGGTATAGTTCCGCCAAAGCCATCATCAATCATCTGATCAGCATATTGAGAAAGTTCATAAAAACTAGCTTTATCAATATCAGCTTCAGAGATATTTAAGGCTTTAGAATCATTCAGGCAATAGAAAATAACCCACGCAATATTTGCTGTGAATTGTTTTACTGGATTAAAACCCAGGTTCCAATTTCCAGAGTAAACTCTACTTGTGGGATCGTAATTATTTGGGATTTTTACTTTAAGGAATTTTCCTTTAAGAAGGATTTCAGGAACCTGACCACCAAATTGATCCGCATTTCTTAAAATAATACCTACAAGAGCTGTTCCAGGATAGTTTAGATTCTTATAATAAATTTGTGAAATTCCAGCAACTAAAGTAGTATCGTTAATTTTAACACTTGTAGAATCTGCTGTATTTCTAACAACTTTAATATACCAACTTGATCCTGGAATATAATTTGAAGGTCTTTCTACCTGAACATCCCAAGCATAGTCAGTAGAGCTTTTTCCATTCTTTACTGTAGTTTTAGCTAGGGCGTAGGTTGAATTATTCGGGCTGGTGTAGATGCTTAATGAAACTTCATAGCCAACAAGATCACCATTTTCTAAATATTGTGAAAGTGCTTGCAAGACTAAAGTTACTCTTGCAGCATCAGCAGTAGAGTCAATAGAATAAGCTGGTAAAGTTATAGCTTGTTGAACTTCTATTGGAAAAGTTCCACTTAAAGGTGCTTCTGTATTTATAAAACCTGGAATAACAGTTTGATTTGTTGTACCTGTTCGTATTTCATAAGTTGCATCGAAAGCAGAAATAGGAGTTCTGTTTAAGTATATTTCATCAATTGAATTTATCTCTCCTTCACTAACTGCAAGAAGGATTCTAACTACTTGTACACTTTGAAGAGTATCATTAGTTTCAACAGGAGTATGTCCGCCACCGCCACCACCTTTACCACCTTCACCATATATATCTAATTCTTGCATTAACTTTCTACCGTAGTTAGGCTTGAAGAAATTAAAACACCGCCAGCAAAACCTTCACCGAAAGCAAGAGGAACACTACCACCTTGTTCTCGAATTAAAGGAGCGCCATTAAAAAGGTTACTATTGTTTTTTTGCGCTGAAGAAGGATCAGAAGAAAACTCTTTCGTTGGAGAAAGTAAGCTCATAACCATATTTAATGCCATAGAGATAGCTATATTTACAACTGCTGCTATAATAGTAGCTGCTGTTGCTCCTATAGTTACTCCAGCAGAAGCACCTATAGCAATAATAGCGGCAGCAGGAACTTCTCCTTCTATATCGGGAATTATTAATAGTAAAGGAAATTCAGCTAGATTAGATAAAATCACATCTGGCATTAAAGGAATAGGAGATTCAGTTTCATCAGAGGGAATAAGGATATATTTATAATTATTCTCAATAATATTATTTGTATATTCTTGCCCCTTATGGAGTTTCAATCCCGATAGAACCTCTTTAATCGACGATACTTCAAATTCAAACTCGTCAAAGTTATTTAAATCTTTAAATACTCTTACTTGCATGTCGTAATACCAAGTGGATTCTATCAATAAAATGTTCTATTCTTTCTTTTTTAGAGAGAAGATCTTGATGCAGGATAAATCCATTTTCATAAATTCCTAGATGATTTTTCTCAAAACCATGTGAATCAAGTAGAACTAAATCCCCATTTTGAAACTTATGTCCTTTAACATTATGCTTAATAAAACCATACTCTTCAATGTATTCACCGAAGATATTATTAAGTTTTCTTATATCTTTATAGTCTGTTTTAGCTTTATGATTATCAAGGATTATTCCAAATTCAAATTGGTAATAATCCTGTACAAGACTGTAACAGTCATTAATATACCAAATAAAAGGTCTTTGAAGGTAATTGTTATTCTTAACTCTTGGTATAGTTAAAGGGTCTGTAACACCAGTTCCTTCAGTTCCAAATATTAGCCAAGGAATACCACTTTTCTGTTGCCCTATTATATCACTAAATGAAGGGGTACGCAAGTCAAATATTTCAGGTGAGTTTATACTTCTGCAATGGGAATGATATATGTATTTTATATTTCCTACGTATTTAGTAATATCAACAGAAGCTATTTTAAAACTTTTAGTTGGTTCTTCTGCTATATTCTCTAATGGGATTACAAAATTATCAGATAATACAAGGCCGCAAGCCTCATTAGGATAGCTTGTTAATATATGTTTCCTAATCGGGATTATAAAATCTAAAGAACTCATATTATCCAACGTGTTTATTAATTGATAAACCTGGGAAATCTCTTCTTAACATTTGTCTTTTTGGTAAAAAGGCTCTTTCTTTATCAAGAGGACTTCGGAGTTCAAAAGTTAAACCTAATCTATTATGGGAAGTTTTCTTACCAATAAAATACTTTAATGGTGGGGCAGATATTCTAGTGGTAAGGTTAATATAGGGTTCAAAAGTTCTTATATAAGTAACACTAACTCCTACAAGATCATCATAAAGGAAAGATAGCGAGCCGAATAGTTTTATCAATTCTCCGTTTATTCCTCTAAGATTACCTATGTCTAGTGTTGGCCTTGCTGGAGCACCGTCAGAATTACTTTCTATTCCTGTAAGTTGGAATGGAAAAGGGTAGTAGATTCTTGGTGCAGAAAATTCATCAATACCAAAACTAAACTGACTTGTTGTATTTGTTAGATAATAAGTTGGTTGTCCTATAACTGAGCAATCTATTTCAAGAAGTTCTAAATAGGCCGGAGCTTCTGATTGGAGAATTACTTGATTTATTGTAGGAATAAAAGGGGATATTTGTAAACCCCCTGTTCCGTTTAAAATCTCACTATTGACTGTATTAGTATTCATAATTATTTATTATAATTCTGATGATACCCAAGCAGTAAAATTAGAGTCAACACTATTGGCAGTCTCTTGGTAAATTCTAGTTATCCCTGAAGCTGATTGCAATGTAGCACCTGTACCTGTATAGATTACTATATTACTTATAACCGGAGCAGCTCGTTTTTGTACTTTACAATAAAAATCTTTAAATATATTTGGTGTTACAATTACAACACCAGAAATAATTTCAAAATACCTTTGGCATAATGATAATTCAATTTGCAAAGGCCTTTGTTCAAAGGGAGTAGCAATAGTTCCTTCTTCTAATTGCACTTGAGCAATGTCAAATGTTCCTGATTGTTGACCTAAGTTATTAGTGCGAGCATTATAAGCTGAGCCAGCATCAAACCAAAATTGTAAAAAATAATAAGAATCATTGTTTGTTCCTAATGTACTTCCTGTAATAGATGGAAAGGTAACAGTTGTTGTAAATTTTTGCCATGTTGTTGAAAGTGAAAAAGTTGTTACTCCGATTCCACTAACAACAGGAGTAGGAGAACCCCCAGTTCCGAAAATTTGCCCAAAATCAACCGCAATATTTTTGCTGGTGTCAGCTTTAGCCCAAAATGATAGTATCATCGTTTTACCTGATGATAGTGCAACACCTTCTATAGAGTGTACTTTACTAACATTGTTAGTGGAACCAGCTACTGAAGTAACTACTGTACTACTAAAGTATTTTGGGTTGCCTGGAACTTCGGTTTGCCCAAGTGAGAAAGTTTGCTGTGTATTGGTTTTAGTAGAACCTGTGTTAATATTGTTCCACCTATCATCCGAACCGTACCCACTAGAGGTCTGACTTATACCACGTTGCCAAATATCAAAATTACCATTAATTATTTTATTTCTAAAACAAAAAGAAGAAGTTATAGAACTCTCTACTGAGTTAGATAAAGCTAAAGAACCTAAACCAAGGTTAGTTCTAGCGGTTGACGCACTAGCTAAATCAGAAAGATTGGAAGAGATTTTTAACTGAGCATCATTGGTAACATTACTTAGGCCAATTTGAGTCTTTGTTACAGTGTGAGGGTTACTGGTGTTACCAATATGTGATTGTATATTAGCATTAGCGGGCTCAAAAGCTGTACTTGCTTGCGTAGCTGCTGTACCTAAACCAAGATTAGTCCTGGCAGTAGTTACATTAGCTACGTCATTTAGATTTGAAGCAATTTTCAATGAGGCACTGGCTTCAGTAATAAAGGAACTTAGTGCTCCTGCTGTAACTCTCAACTGCACATTTGTCCCTACAGACCAGTTTCCTGGATTTGTTCCTTCTTGTCCTCTAACAATTGTGAAAGTATCACCAACTCTAGCAGTTACTTTAATAATCTCATGATTAACCTCAACACTACCCACAAGGCTAAAAAGAGTAACAAGAAAGAAATCACTTCCACCAACAGCAGGAAACTCTGCACCTTGGCCTGATTGAAGAGTTAAAGATAAATCTGTAGATGCAATTGAGGCATTAAGTAAACCTGCTGCATTATTAGTAAATAATTGTGCCATTTAAATCGCCTTAATCAAATCGTTGTATAATATGGGTTGTTATTTTATACATACCATTATTATTTAATGGGGTAGTATCATATTTACCATCGGGGACGTAGAACTTTAATTCTGTTACCTCATTACAAGGAGTCCAAGTTAATATACCAAAACCTTCTACAAGATCAAGGGAAGCTTCAACAGTATCTTTTTCAGCTAAAGTTAATGGCCCCCATTCTATATCATATTCTCTAACTTTTCGATTTAATCCATTACCAGCAGCTTGCATAAAACCGTCCCCATATTGAGCATATAGTGTTTTAGCTTTAACTGATTTTGGATTATCTATAGTAATCTTTGTAGGAAGTGGCATTGCTGTAGACATAATTTATCCGAATTTAGTCACACGATTGTTAATATTTCCTGGCCTTGCTGCTGAAGCAATTTCTTCTTTAGCAATACGTCTTGCTATTGTTTCTGCTATTTTAGCTGCATAAGCTGTATCATCTTCACTGGATGATCGATCAACAGAAACAGAAATGTTTATTATATTTCCGCCAGATTGGCCTTCTGAAGCTACACCAAGTTTACCATTCTTTCCTCTTTTTAAAGGTAGTACAGCTTCTGCTCCTGCTTCACCAGCTAATACACCTCCAGAGGCAAATGGAATAACTTTAGCTGAAGGGAATAAAGTAGGAGAAGAAAGGATTGATCCTGATACTTTAGAAAGTCCTGTTGCAGCTCCCCCATTAGCAAAAGGATTAGCATAACTTTGTAAAGCCCCATTTCCTTGGAAACCTCCTCCAAATAGACTACCTATCCCGCTAAAAGCACTTTTAAGTAAACCGCCTACAATAGCACTTCTAGCTTCCTGTGCCGCAATCTTTGCAATCTCTTCAATAACTCCAGAAGCAAAAGAAGAGAAAGCTTGTTTAGCATTCATTGCTCCAGTGGCAAAACCTACGAAAGCTTTATCAAAGGCAGAACCAAGGATGTTTTCAAAATATAAACCAACTGTATTTGCAGAAAGTTTAAATTGGTCTAATTCTTCTCGACTTTTTCTGATTTTCTCTGCAAGTCTATCATAAGCATCACCAGAAGGAGATTTAGCAAGTATTTCTATATCTATAGCTAAGGACTTCTCTTTATCAGCTATAATTTGTTTATTTATTTCAGTGATGCGCTGTGCAGCAGAAAGTTCAGAAATGGCCCCAATATTTTTAAGTATATTTGTTCTGTTTATACTCTCATTATATTTATCTTGTGCTATTTGTAAATCTGCAACATTACGTTCTTGGTCTTTCTCTAACCCTAAAGAAGTCCGTGTATTAAATAATTTACTTAAAGTTCTTGTATCTTTCTGAGCTAAAGCTTTGTCAATGCGTTCTTTATTTTGTACATCAAAGTTAATTAATGCAGCTTCTTTAGCTTTTCCTACTGCCTGAAGATATTCAACATCAACCTGTTGAACCATTTTATTATATTCTTCATAAGCTTTTGTCTCTTCTTTTAATGTAGAAACATAATTCTTACTTTCAGCATTAAGAACTTTTTTGTATTCTGTGTTTAGCTGAGCAATTTTAACGGTATCTTTTTGTGCAAAAGCTATTTTAAGTTCTGAGTCAAGTGCTTCTTTTTGTGCAGCAATATCATTAGAGAGTAAGTTTCTTTTTGAATCAAAATAAGTAGAAATTGATAAGGCATTCTCTCTATAAAGTTCATCAAGAATACCAAGACTTTCAGTAATGCTTCCTCTAATTTCAGTTAAAGAAGTTTTAAAATCTTCTAAACTCCCTCTATAGGCGGCTTTTGTTGAAGAAGCTGCTTTATTACCTGCGGCTTCTATAACAGTATTAATCCTATCTAATTGATTTTTAGCATTAGATACAATTTCAGGATCAAAAGAAGACAAATCTTTTTTGAAATCTTCAATAGCTTGAGAATATTTTTGTTTTAACTTAGCTTGAGCACCTGCTATTTTACCTTGTGTAGCAGCTACAAAATCAATATCAAGTTTACTAAGTATTTTAGAATAGTCCTTAGTTGAAGTAACTATAGTACCTTTTGTTTTCTCTGCTGATATAGTTAATTCTTTAGCTACAGTATCTTTAGCTTCAGATAATTTTAAACTTAATTCATTATATGTGCTATATGCTTTTTGTATATCTTCTGTGGAAGCTGTAAAAAAGCCTTGACTATATCTTTCATATCGAGCTTTAGCTGCATCAGCTTTAGATTGCGCTTCTATAACTCTTTGGTCAGCTTGAATTGCAGCTTTCTTTTGGTCTTCAGGAGAACCTGAGATAGCTAATTCTCTTGATTTTCTATGTTGCTCTGCTTCTTTATCTAAATCAGCTAGTTGTGACCTAAAAGAAATTAATTTAGATGTTAATACTCCGATTTCAACAATAGCTGCTGTAAATATATTTTGTTTAACTATAGTTCCTACTTTTGTTAAAGCTATTCCCATAGCTTCTGTAGCTGTAATAGCAGAAGTAGTAGCAAAAGTATAAGCATTAATAGCTATTCTAGCAGCAGCATATCCCGCAACAGCTCCAGCTAAAGCTGCTATAATATCTTGGACAGAGGTTTTTACTTTATAAGAATTTGCAGCAAATTCAGCAAAACCATTCACTGATCCAGAAGTAAATTTTAAAATACCTATAAGCATTTCTGAAGTGCCTTTATAGATATTTTCTGCTAAAGTTGTCCAAGCAGTTTGTACTCTACCTATTTCTGCATTCATACCTTGAGAAGCTTTAACAAAAGCCTCTTGTCCATAAGTATCTGCTAATGTACGGGATAAAGCTATAACAGCATCATGTGCTGATATAGAACCTTTTTTCATATCATCGTATAACTTAGCAACAGTTATATTTAATGCTTTGGCTTGTTCGTTGGTTACACCAGGAATAGTTTGTGATAACTGTTTAGTTAATTCTTCAGCCTGTAATTTTGTTTTATTAAATATTTGTGATAATGCCAGATAAATACTGGAAGTTTTATCCCCAGATAGATGGAGTGTAGTGGAAACAGTATTTATATTTTTGAATATTTCTCTTGTAGTTTCAGCAGATTCACCAGCAGCAATAAAAGAAGCGGCAGCACTAGCATAAGTTTCTCTTAGAACTTGAATAGATAAACCAGTTCTATCTGCTTCTTCTCGTAAAAAAGTTAATTCTTTATTTGCGCCAGCTAGAGAGCCAAAGGATGCTGTTAACGATGCTGTCGCTGACTCAAGATTTATACCTGCTCTAGGTATTGAAAGTAAACCTTCTCTAATAAGGTATAATGCTTTATTCCAGATTTCATAAGCCCCAATTACAGCACCAACATGGGTAAAGAGAGATTTATGGTGTTGTACTGTTTGCTCTAATGCTTTATTATGGTCTTGTACTTTTTTAGTTTGCTCTTCTATTACTTTACCTGTAGCGTAATTAAATCCCACTGGCGCAGCTACAGAAGGTACATTTCTTGAGTCTATAGAAGAAGCTGCTTTAGAACCAGTACCATAGTTAAAACCTGGTGCGGCTTTAGCAGCAGCTTTTTTAGTTCTTTCTTCTATTTGATCAAACATAGCTGAATACATCCTATACCTAGAGGCATAAGAGACTTTAGCATTAAATTCTTGTATATCTAACTGGTTCTTCTCTTTGTTAGTATGGAGTTTATTTAAAATCTCCACACTGTCATAATATTGTTTTACTACAAGATCTTTTCTGGTGTTTTCAGAAATTATATAGTCTTTTAATTTATCTAATTCTTTTTTCCTAAAAAGAGTCTCGTTTTCCGCAAGGTTTTTTCTAGTAGCTATAGCTCGCTCTGTAGCAGCAGTTATTTGCTGTTCAAGGTCTATTTGATTCTGTTTTCTTTTTGCAGCAAATTCCTGCATTTTTGCTTCAACAAGAGCAAAATCTTTTAAAGCTATTTCAGAAGCTCTCCCTTGTTGTAAAGATGCTGCTGCGGCTGCTTCAGCAATTCGTTTTTCTGCTACAGTACCATAAGTATTAGATTCTCTAATTGGTGAGTTTGTTTTAGCTAAGCTAGAAGTACCTAAATTTTGAGCAAATGATTGTAACTGAGTTAAGCTTTTTAACCTTTTCTCAGTTTCACTAAGTTCTTTGTTGTAATCTTTGATTATTTCAGTACCAAAGATTTGTTTTAACTTTAAATTTGCCGTAGTATTATTAAGGTCAGAAATAATTCTACCTGTTTCACGAATCTTATCAATTCGTTTCTGCTCAAGTTGAATTATCTCTTGTTGTACTTTTGAAGTTGTTTCCAGTGGGGTTACGGCAGATTGTAACGCATCCCTTAAAGCTTTTACACCTGTTGTATCAACTTGTAAGGATAATTTAAATGTTCTATCTGCCATAACCTACTCGCTTGGTGGAACAATTACATTAAGAAAACCGCTGTGGATAAACGGTATTTTTGATAGGCTTTCTTTTAGAGGAAGTTTTTCTTCTTTAAGAAGTTCAAGAAGAATATTTTCAGGAAGAAGATATACTTCATTAAGATAATCTTTAGCAATTTTATAAATTTCAAAAAGTTTACCATTATTCTCAAAGAGATAAAATACCTCTATTTCATCTTCCTCTAGTATATCATCTGTAGATGCGAAAGTCAAGCCTGGGAAAGCAGATTTAGATTCTTCTAATTCCTTTTTCTTCTTTTCTGCTTTGTTATTTTCCTCGGCAGTTAAGATTATCTTTCCCAGGATTTCTCCCGCTTCTATTAGTTTTTTAATTCAGCTTCCTTAAAACTTACATTGTAGAGAGATTTAATAAAGGCAGAGAAGAGGGAGTTCTTCCAAGGAGCAGATGATAGATAATATTCTAGGAGGACGACTAAAACATTATCAGCTTCCTGGAAGAACTCATTCGGTTTTGCCGTTCTTGTATCTTCAATAACCAAGTCTTCAACATAGACCCCACCATCGTAAACTTCAAGAACAGCATTTTTAATATAGAGGATTTCATTTTTAAGATACTCAACATACTGGTCTTCTGTTAAGTCTTTAAATGAATTAAGTTTAACTTCAACTTCTTTAGTAGGATAGCGTTTAAAACCTACAAGTAAAGATGAAACTTTACCTGAAGCATCTTCAGCTTCTACAGGCATTTCGATGAAAGGAGATTGAAGTTTGATATAGAATTGTTTTGCCATTTTGGGTGTCCTCACAAGAATTAAAAAACCTGCTAGCAGATAAAGTTATTCCCTTCATGGTAATAGTTCTTTATCTGAAGCAGGCCGTGTTAAATTATTGATAAAAAATCATTGATGTTCCAGTGTTACGGAAAGTAACATCTCGGCCAAGATATGTTGCAACTTTACCTTGCTTATCTGTAGCAAGTTGAAGTTTATCCCACATATAAGCTACAGTAGTACCAGCAGAAGAACCGCCGAATTTAATAATACCAGCAAAGAATTTAGTTACATTTTCAGTTGGATTAAATACACCTACTTCACCTACTTGTGGTTCCAACATAGTTACATTAACGTCTGTTGGTGTAGCACCTTTAGCAAAACCTTGGTCACAACCTGTTAAATATCGTTGATAATCAAAACCAAAGAAATTAGGTGCATCAAGAGTAGAGAAACAGAAAGTTGCTTCAGCAGTATCACCTTTACTTGCTAAAATTGTTCCTGTTGCTGTACCAGTACCAGTTGTACCTTTAGCATAGTAAACAATTGTAGATGCATCTAGAATATAACCAACAAAATCACCATTCAAAGTTGCTGGAGTTGCGCCAGAAATACGCAAACGAATTAATGAAGCTGTCAAACCATGTGGAGCAGAAAATGTAATAATAGCTTTAGCTTTTGCATAGGTTACACTTGTAACTGTACCAGCAGAAGAATAAGTAGGCACTACACTCATATCAAGTAATTTTGCAGTTTTAACAGTTGTATAAAGAACTGAAGGAGCTACATTAGTTACCTGTGTACCGAAGTTTGCTGTTTGTTTAGCTGAAGCAACAGGATCATCAGCATTACCTTTAAGTGCAAATTTTAATGTTGGTACTTCACCCAAAGATGCGTTAACATCAACAGTACCGCGTAAATCCCAAAACTTATAAAGTTTATCATTAGTTGCATCATCAGGAGAAGCAAACCGTACATCTGCTGTAGCATAATCTGGAGATTCACTAGCATTATCTACCCATACTGTATTATCTGCCGCAACAGCAATATTACCACCACAAGCTTGAAATAGTTTCCATAAAGAAGCTGTATCAGGATTGATAGCAGAAGTTAAAGAAGCTAGAACTTGTTGGAAAGTTGTAATACCAAGATCAATGTAAGTATCTTTAGTGTAGGTATATTCATCGCGACTTAAAGAATCACCAAGATATTGAAATGCTCCAGTATCTCTAGTTGTATCTGATGAAATCTCTGTACAAGCAATAGCAGTAGTTGAGCCAAGTGATGCTGTTGCTACTTTATTTGCTGAACCTGCATCTGTTTGCAAGCCAACATAAACAGCTTGGTTTCGTTCGTGAAATTTAATTGCCATTCATTATTCTCCTACGTCAAGTGTTTCTTCTACAATTCCTGTAGGAAGGGCTAAGGAAGCAAGTAATTGCCCACATGTACTTTCAGGCATTACAGTTGGTGTTACTGGAGCATATTCTTTTTCAGTATATGTACCATCAGGATGTTCAATAACAAATGACATTTTTACCTCGTCACAGTGGGTTTAAAATACTATTAGTTGGAAAACCTATTTTCCATTCTGTAATGTACCAGAAAGTTCCATTAGATAAACCGATTGGTTCACCATTTACATAATTAAATGAAGTTCCTACATAGGTAGAAGGGGAAGGATTATAGGATTGTAAG
>Ga0265297_10009399_pt1 | contig 12614 bp, 11 predicted proteins | sample Munlanlwell13791_FD_192502 | JGI IMG/M metagenome (GOLD analysis project Ga0265297, IMG submission 192502) | Leachate microbial communities from a municipal landfill in Southern Ontario, Canada - Leachate well 137-91 | ecosystem: Engineered > Solid waste > Landfill > Unclassified | place...
ATGATCGCCCAGGCCCTTGGCAAAAAATTCAAGGTGCTGAAGAACGCCGGAACGCTGAATAACCATATCGGCTTGCCGCTTACCTTGCTCAAGCTGAACAGCGCTTATGACCTGGCAGTCGTGGAGATAGGCACGAACCACTTCGGAGAGGTCAGCTATCTTGGCCGGATCGCGCGGCCGGATATCGGGGTGATCACCAATATCGGGCCGGGCCATCTCGCGTATTTCAGGGACCTGCGCGGGGTCTTCAGGGAGAAATACGACCTGATCAATTCCCTGCGGGGGCCTTCCATCGCGGTATTGAATGCCGATGACGAATTTTTACGCAAGGAGATATTGAAAAAGAAAATCTGCCCTTTTATCCTGGGGGTGGGGATAAAGAACAGGGGGGATTTCCGCGCCACGGATATCAGATACGTTTCCGGGAAGCCGGTTTTCAGGGTGAACCGGAGATTTAAGTTTGCATTAAAGACCCTGGGGTATTATAATGTTTATAACGCTCTTTCAGCCATAGCCGTTGCCAGGATCTTCGGGCTGGGATACCGGGATATCGCCTCCGCTTTAGCCGCTTTTGACCCGCCCGCAAACCGGCTGAATTTCAGGCAGATCCACGGGATCAGGTTCATTGATGACAGTTATAATTCCAATCCTCTCTCCATGAAGCAGGCCCTGGGTGTTTTGCGGGCCCTGCCCGGGAAGGGGAGAAGGATACTGGTGATGGGCGATATGCTGGAACTGGGCGTGGGGGCTCTGGCGTTGCATGAGGGGATAATCGCAGAAGCGCTTGCATTTGTCGATACCCTGATAACCGTAGGCCCGCTCACGCGTTCCTGCGCGAGCAAAGCCGCCAGGCGGGGCAGGGTCTACACCTGCGAAACTTCGTCTGAGGCCAGAGAGGTATTGTTCAAAACCGCCCGTGCCGATCCCCGGGATATCATTTTAGTCAAGGGTTCGCGCGGGATGAAGATGGAAGAGGTCCTGAAAATCTAGATGTTTTATAACTTACTCTATCCGCTCCACGATATAATCTCCGCCTTTAATATTTTCCGTTACCTGACCGTCCGCGCCGCCTTTGCCGTGCTGACCAGCTTTATCATCACCCTGCTGCTGGGCCCTTTGGTGATCAGGAAATTGAAAGCGCTTAAGGTAGGCGAAAAAATAAATAAAGGGGACAGCAACCGGCTGGACGAACTGCACCGCTCTAAATCCGATACCCCGACCATGGGCGGGATCATGATCCTGGCGGCGGTAGTCGGCTCCACGCTGTTATGGGCGGATATGACCAACAAATATATCTGGGTGGTGCTTTTCAGCACCATTTGGCTGGGGGTCACCGGTTTTTGCGATGATTACCTGAAACAGGTGAAGAAAAGGTCCAGGGGATTGAGCCCCAAGGCCAAACTTGCCAGCCAGGTAATTTTAGGGTTGATCCTGGGGACGATCTTCCTGCTTAGTTTTCAGAACAGTTTGAAGCTGGACGTCCCATTCATTAAAGACCTGGCGCTGGACCTGGACGGTTTATATGTGATCTTCGTGATCCTGGTCGTGGCCGGGACGTCTAACGCGGTGAACCTTACCGACGGGCTGGATGGTTTGGCCATCGGTATCGTGGTGATGGTGGCATTGGCCTTCGGTATTCTCGCGTACGTTTCCGGGAATATCAAATTGAGCGAGTATCTGCTCGTCTCTTATATCAAGGGAAGCGGTGAGCTGGCTGTATTCTGCGCGAGCATCTTCGGGGCGGGCCTGGGGTTCCTCTGGTTCAATTGTTATCCGGCGTCGATCTTTATGGGAGACGTAGGATCTCTGGCTTTGGGCGGGGCATTAGGGACAGTGGCGCTCTTGATCCGTAAAGAGCTGCTCCTGGTCATCGTGGGCGGGATATTCGTGGTCGAGGCGCTCTCTGTGCTCCTGCAGGTAGCTTCTTTCCGCCTGACCAGGAAACGTATTTTTAGGATCGCGCCGCTGCATCACCACTTCCAGTTCCTTAACTGGCCGGAAAATAAGATCATTGTCAGGTTTTGGATCATTGCCGGGCTCCTGGCGCTTTTGACCATCGTTACCTTGAAGATCCGTTAAAAATAATTTTATATTATGAATCAAGATAGATTCAAAGGCAAAAAAGCGCTGATCGTGGGGTTCGCCCGCAGCGGGGTCGCCTCGGCAAACCTGCTCGAGGGTTTAGGCGCCAGGGTCTGGATAACGGATAATCAGGATAATCCTATCCTCCGGCGTAACCTCGCAGGGTTAAGTTCAAAGAATATCCAGGTAGAGCTGGGCAGGCATACCCGGGAGTTTGTAAAAGATAAAGATATCGTGATCATTTCTCCCGGGGTCACCGGCAATGCCCTGCCTGTGCTTTGGGCCGAAGGGCAAGGCATACCGGTGATCAGCGAGATCGAGCTGGGTTGGTTGTCTTGCCCGGGGCAGGTCATCGCGATCACCGGCACTAATGGTAAGACCACGGTCACGACCCTGGTCGGAAAAGTGCTGGCGGCGGCGGGCAGAAAGGCATTTGTATGCGGGAATATCGGGAAGCCGTTTTGCTCGGAGGTGCCGAAGATGCGGCCGGGAGATTTTGTCTCGCTGGAGGTAAGCTCTTTCCAGCTGGAAAACATCGCTGCCTTTAAGCCCGGGATCGCGGTAATACTTAATTTAAGCCGCAATCATCTTGACCGCTATAAGGATATGGGGGAATATCTTGCCGCCAAGAAACGCATCTTCAAAAATCAGGAGAGCGCGGATCATCTGGTTTTGAATGATGATGACCCGGCTATCCGCTCTCTGGCCCGGGAGGCAAGGTCAAAGGTAACTTATTTTCGCCGTCAGCCGGGTTTTAACCCCAACCAGTCCGCGGTATTGGCCATAGCTTCCATACTGGGAATAGGCGGCGATCTCTGCCGCAAGGTCTTCGGGGAATTTAAAGGCGTTGAGCACCGCCTGGAAGAGGTGGGTAATGTGGGCGGGGTGAGGTTTATCAACGATTCTAAATCTACGACTACCGAGGCCACCCTCTGGGCCCTGCATAATCTGAGCGAGCCGTTGGTCTTGATCGCCGGGGGAAGAGAGAAGGGGAATGATTATACCGCGGTTCGGGAGTTAGCGCGCAAGAAAGTCAGGGCCGCGATCGTCATCGGAGAGGCCAGGGATAAGATAAAGCAGGCATTCAGCCCCGCGATCGATGTAGATGAAGCGGCTGACCTGGATGAGGCCGTGCGCAAGGCCCGTCAGCTGGCGCGCTCAGGGGATTGTGTTTTATTTTCGCCGATGTGCAAGAGTTTCGATATGTTTGCCAATTTTGAAGAAAGAGGAGAGCATTTCAAAAAAATAGTCGCAGGCCTCGCTTAAGGTAACCCCTCAATATGGTCCGTAATATAAGAATAAGTCTATTCAGCGTCACCGTGATCCTGATGTGCCTGGGGGTGGTGATGATCTACAGCTCCTCCAGTATCTATGCCTGGGAGAGGTATAAGGACGGTTTTTTCTTTTTGAAGCGCCATCTCATTTTCATGCTCATCGGAGGGGCGCTTACCTTTTTCTTCATGAGCATTGATTACCATAAGCTCAAGCAGATATCCAGGCCGCTATTGGTTATCTCCCTGATCCTGTTGCTCTTGGTTCTGGTCCCCGGCATAGGCAGAGAGGTGAGCGGCGCGCGCAGGTGGTTCAGGTTCAAGTTCATCAGCTTTCAGCCGTCGGAGCTGGCGACCCTGGCGATCATTATTTACGTCGCGGATTTTATCTCCCGCAAAGGTAATCTGATCAAGAGTTTTTTCAAAGGTTTCCTCCCCCCGATGCTTGCCTTGGGGCTCTGCGCGGGGCTGGTCATCCTGCAGCCGGACCTGGGGAGCACCCTGGCCATAGGCGTGGTGGTCCTGGCCATGCTTTTTGTGGGAGGGGTAAGGCCCGCCTATATCCTCTCCCTGATCCTCTGTAGTTTGCCGGTGTTATACCTGTTAATATTTAATGTGCCTTACCGTCGGGCGCGCATCCTGGCTTTCCTCAATCCCTGGCTTGACCCGCAGGGGAGCGGTTTTCAGATCATCCAGTCTCAGGTGGCCCTGGGATCGGGAGGATTGTTCGGGGTGGGGCTGGGGCATTCCAAGCAAAAACTCTTTTATCTTCCGGCGGCGCACACCGATTTTATTTTTTCGATCATCGGGGAGGAGCTGGGATTATTGGGGACCATCGCGGTGATCGTCTTATTCATTATTTTTATCCAGCAGGGGATCAGGGTGGTCAAGAATACGCCGGATAAATTCGGTTATTTCCTCGCCTTTGGGCTGGTAACGATGATCGCGTTCAAGGCAGCGGTCAATATCGGCGTATCAAGCGGGGTATTGCCCACTAAAGGCCTGCCGCTCCCGTTTATCAGTTACGGGGGGTCTTCGTTTATTTTTGACATGATCTGCGTGGGAATACTGGTCAATATCGCGCGCACCGGAGAATATCCATAATGAGGGTTTTAGCGGTTACAGGCGCAAGCGGCGGGCATATCTTTCCCGCGTTGAGTTTTATCGACGCCTTAAAAGAGAAGCGCGCGGATATCGATACGCTTTTGGTCCTTCCTGAGAGAGGGCTCAGGCCCGGGGTAATGCTCGCGGACGGGAAGATAAAATATATTTCTACCGCGACGCTGACCTCCGGCCTTAATACTGCCAATCTCGTTGCCCTGGTCAGGTTCCTGAAGGGGGTATGGGAGAGTTTAAGGATCATCCTCGGATTCAAGCCGGACATGGTAGTTGGCTTTGGCAGCAGCGATTCCATTCCCTGTTTATTGATCGCCTGGCTTTTCCGGATCAGGACGCTGATCCATGAGCAGAATGTCATTCCCGGTAAGGCGAACCGGCTCCTGGCGCGTTTTGCCGACCGCGTAGCCGTTTCTTTTAAAGAGACAGCCGGATACCTGAAGATCGATCCGGAAAAGATCGTGTTTACCGGTAATCCCCTGCGCCGACAAATTAAAATAATGGATAAAAATGCCTGCCTGGATATCTTCGGGTTAAGCCAAAACAGATTTACGCTCCTGGTCATGGGCGGGAGCCAGGGAAGCCGGCGCGTTAATGCCGGGATCCTTAAGGCGTTGGGTTCGTTAAAGGACGTTTCGCAGCTGCAGGTCATTCACCTGGCAGGCCGGGGTAACCTTGACGAAGTTAAAGAAGCGTACGGGAAAATGGGGATAATCGCGGCGGTCTTTGAATTTTTTGCTCCCATTGAAAAGGCCTACAGCGCCAGCGATCTGGTTATTACTCGCGCGGGCGGTTCGGCCATAGCCGAGTTGATCTATTTTCGCCTTCCGGCGGTGATCTTGCCTTATCCTTTTGCGTATGCGCATCAGCTGGCAAACGCCAGGGTCCTGCAGGAAGCCGGGTGCGCGGTTATCGTCGACGATGCCGCGCTGGATCAGGGGCTTGGCCCGGCCCTGGGTTCGCTCCTGGATAACCGGGAGAAGTTAGGGAAGATGCGCGCGGGTTTCGCGGGTTTATCTACGGGAGAGGCAGCCGGGTTATTGGCGGATGCGGCCTTATCGCTGAATTGAGCTTAATTGAAATGCACAAACACTACCATCTTATCGGTATCGCGGGGATCGGGATGAGCGGGATAGCCCGCTTGCTCCTGGCCTGCGGCTACAAGGTAAGCGGCTCGGACCTGAAAGAGAACCGGATCACTCAGGAGCTGAAAAGAAGGGGGGCGCGGATCTTTATCGGGCACAGCACCGCCAATGTCTCCGGGGCAGACACGGTGATCTACTCTTCGGCGATCAAGGAAGATAACCCGGAAGTGGCGGAGGCGAGGCGCTCCGGGGCATCCCTGATCATGCGGGCGCAGGCGCTGGCTTCGCTGATGCGGGATAAGAAGGTGATCACGGTCAGCGGAAGCCACGGCAAGACCACGACCACATCCCTGGTTTCTTATTTATTGCTGGAGGCCGGGCTTTTGCCTACGGTGGCCATCGGCGGGATCCTCAAGAATATAGACGCTAACGCCTGCCTGGGTAACGGAAAATTCTTTGTGGCCGAGGCGGATGAATCCGACGGTTCGTTCCTGTATTACAAGCCGCAATATTCCATCGTTACCAATATCGACCGCGAACACCTGGATTATTATAAGGATTTCGAGAACGAGATCGAGGCCTTCAGGAAATTCATCGACAGCACCGATGACGACGGCTGTATCTTCTATTCCGCGGACGACGCGAACCTGGATCATATCATGGGGAGGCATAAAAAAAGAAGCATTTCTTTCGGCTTGAAAGAGAACGCCCAGGTCCACCCGAGAAATGTAAAGTTCGAGGGCCTGGAGAGTGAATTCGACTGTATTTATAAGGGTAAATCCATAGGGAGATTCCGCCTCGCCCTGGGCGGCGAGCATAATATCTCCAATGCCCTGGCAGTGATAGCCCTGGGCATGGAATTGAAGATCGACCTGCATTTTATCCGCAAGGCCCTCTCCGGGTATAAGGGGGCGGGAAGGCGCCTGGAGATAAAATACTCCGGTTTCGGCTGCATGGTCGTCGATGACTACGCCCATCACCCGACGGAGATCCGGGCGACGCTCAAGGCGGCCAGGAACCTGAAGCACAACCGGCTGATCGCCGTATTCCAGCCGCATCGCTACAGCCGCACGCAGATGCTCCTGGATGATTTTGCCCGCAGCTTCGGTGACGCCGACCACCTGATCGTCACCGATATCTACGCGGCCAGCGAAGAGCCCATAGCGGGGGTGGACGCCGGCCTGTTATGCGCGAAGGTCAGGGAACAGGATCAGCAAAAAACGGTAGATTGCCTTTCGAAAGATAAAATTTCAAATCATATCCTGGAGATGATCAGGCCCGGGGACCTGATCATTACTCTTGGCGCCGGGGATATAGTAAAGGTTAGCGATGAATTGGCCGAAAAGCTGCGCGATAAAGGTTAATTACCCGCTCAGGGAGCAGACCACCTTCAGGATCGGCGGGAAGGCGCGGTTTTTTTGCGAACCGCGGGGCGAAGCGGAGTTGGCGTCGCTTATGCGCTCCGCGGGTAAAAACAGATTGCCTGTTTTTGTCATGGGCGCGGGGAGCAATCTCCTGGTCAGCGACAAAGGGGTGAAGGGCCTGGTGATAAGATTAAGATCCCCGCATTTTAAAAAGATAGCGCTGGAGAGGGGCTGTATCAGGGCGGGGAGCGGGGCGCTGCTGGCGCAGCTGATCAAATTCAGTATTGACAGGTCATTAGGCGGGCTGGAATTCCTCGTCGGTATCCCCGGGACCCTGGGCGGGGCGCTGGCGATGAACGCCGGTTGCTGGGAATCCAGTATCGGCGAGCTGGTAAAAGAAGTGAGGGTAATGGACCGCAGCGGGAAGATACGGCTCATATCCGCAAGGGAGATCGGGTTTGCCTACCGCAGTTCCGGGCTGGAAAAATATATCATTTTAGGCGCTCTCTTAAAGGCCCAAAAAGGGCGCCGGCAGCAGGCGGAGAGCAAGGCCGCCGCATATCTCGGTTTCCGCCTGAAAAATCAGGACTTGACGCGGCCTAACGCGGGGTGTATCTTTAGGAATCCTCCTCAGCGCTATGCCGGAAAAATGATCGATAGCTGCGGGTTAAAAGGCAGGAGGATCGGAGGCGCCTTTATTTCGGAGCGCCACGCTAATTTTATCATGAACAGCGGAAAGGCGCGTTCGCAAGACGTCCTGGATTTGATGCGGCTGATGCAAAACAAGGTCAGGAAAAATTTCAGGGTAACGCTGCAACCGGAAATCAAAATATGGGAATGAAATACTCCGCGCGTAATCAATTCGGCACTATCGGCGTGCTGATGGCCGGGCCATCCTCGGAAAAGAAGATTTCCCTTAAGTCGGGCCGCGCTGTTTGCGAGGCGCTGCAAAAGGCGGGTTTTCGCGCGGTGCCGGTGATCATCAAGACCGATGACGCGAGAGAGAACATCCGTTTGCTGGAGGTAAAGAAGATCGATTGCGCCTTTATCGCCCTGCACGGCAGGTTTGGCGAGGACGGCGGGATCCAAAAGATCCTGGATTCGCTTAAGATCCCTTATACCGGCTCAAGGGTCAAGGCAAGCCGCCTGGCGATGGACAAGATCGCTTCGCGCAGGATCTTTAAAAGATCGGGGCTAAAAGTCCCGCGTTCCAGGGTGCTGGAGAAGGCCTCCTGCAGCGGATTTGAGCTGCGCGGGTTACGCCTGCCGATAGTGGTTAAACCGGCTACGCACGGCTCAAGCATCGGGCTTTCCGTCGTGGAGGATCCGCGCCAGGTCCCGCGGGCGATAGACGCGGCCTTTGCCTTCGACGCCAGGATAATCATCGAAGAGTATATAAAAGGCAGGGAGCTGACCGTTGGGATATTAGATGAAAGGGCTATGCCGGTGATCGAGATCGTCCCGAAACACGCCTTTTTCGATTATCAGGCCAAATATAAAAAAGGGCTGACGGACTATATCGTCCCGGCGAGGCTGAGCCCGGCAGTAGCCGGCCGCGTCAGCCGGGCGGCGCTGGAGGCGCACCGGCTCCTGGGATGTTTCGGCTGTTCGAGAGTGGACATCATCCTGAACGACAGGAATGAGCCGTTTGTTTTAGAAGTTAATACCATACCGGGGTTTACCGAGACCAGCCTTCTGCCGAAAGCGGCTAAGCAATCAGGCATAGATTTTACTTCCTTGTGCCTTAAACTGATCGGATTGGCGCATGGCGAGAAAACGAAAAAATAATTTTCCGTTAAGGCCTTTGGCGGCCGGCTTGATAATTCTGCTTGCCTTGGGTTTTATCCTGGGTTATATTTGGAAGGTCATGACTACCGCGGATTATTTCCGGGTCAGGGAAATAGTCTGCAGCGAGGCCGAATCTTTCGACCTCTCTTATCTTAAAGGAAGGAATATTTTCGCGCTTGGCCTCGCAGGAGAGGCGGCCGCCATCCTGCGGCGCTGTCCGGACTGCTCGCGCGTCCGGCTGGCCCGGATCATCCCCGACCGCGTCTATGTGGAATTTATCCGGCGCAGGCCGCTGGCCATGGTTAAGCTTTACCGTTATTTCCTGGTTGATGAAGACGGGGTGATCTTTTCCGCTTCAACGCGCCCCGAAACCGCCGGCCTCCCGGTGATCACCGGTTTAGGGACGATGGTTTCCGGCCCCAAACCCGGGGCGAGGTATCAGAACAGGGAGTTAACCATAGCCCTGCAGATCCTGAAGGAGGCAGCCAAGGCCCCGTTATTGAAAAAATATAAGATCGAGAGGATCGATATCGCCGGCATAGACAGCATTACGGTCCGCATACCCCTTGACCGGGAGCAGGTTGTTTATGCCAAATGGAAGGCGCCGGAGAAAAAGGAATTCCTGGAGATCAAGTTTGCCCAGGGCAATATCAGGAATAAGGTAGCGATCATGGCCGGGCTGATCAACCAGGAGAGCCGGAATCTCAGGAATATAAAGTATATCGATCTAAGGTTCAATGAACCGGTGATTAAGTTCCGGGAAGACAAAGCAAAGAAGTAAAAAGTTAAAAGTGAAAAGTAAAAGAATGGGAGTAAAAATTTTTAATTTTGCCTTGTGGTTTTACCTTTTTCGTTTTTACTTTTTAGTTAAACTGATATGTTGAATAACTATATCTGTACCGTAGATATCGGCTCGAGCAAGATAGCCGCCTGCGTCGCCCAATTCAGAAAGAAACGGCTGAGCCATATTTATTTCGAGACCCTGCCGGTCAAGGGGATGAGGGAGGGGGCGGTCGTCGATTCCATCGGCCTGATCGGTTCGGTAGGCAAGGCGCTGAAAAACCTTAAAAACAGGTCGGGGATCAATATCAAATTCGTCTCGGCGAACATATCCGGGGAGGATATCATTACCAAGCGTTCGCGCGCGATCATCCCGCTGGCGGAGCGGGGGAATAAGGTGATCACCGTTTCGGATATGCAGAGGGCGAATGAACAGGCGCGTATCCTCGGGTCGAGCCTGGAAGAGGAGATCATCCATATGATCCCTTCGAACTACACCATAGATTCCAAGAGTAATATCGCCAATCCCCTCGGGCTTTACAGCCACCGGCTGGAGGTCGAGCTGTATCTGGTGAGCGGAAAATTATCTTCCGTGCAGAGCCTGGCGCGGGTGATCAATCACGCCGGGTATGAGATAAAAGAGCTTTTTTTCTCGGGGCTGGCCACCAGCAAGGCGGTCTTTACCCCGGGGACCAAGGATGGTTTAAACCTCTTGTGCGATATAGGCAGCGACACCACCGAGCTCCTTATTTTCAGGGACGGCCTCCTGAAAGACATCCAGGTCCTGCCTTTCGGGGGGAATGACCTGACACGCGACCTCTCCGACGCCTTAAAGGTTAATTTCGAACTGGCTGAAGATATCAAGCGTTCGTACGGCCTGATCGGCGGCATCAACGAGATCGGAGACGAAAAAGAGATCCTGGTGAAGAAGAGCGAATTCTATAAACCCATCAGGCAAAAGCTGGTAGCTGAAGTGGCGACCTCTTCGGCTAAAACCATCTGCGCCAGGATCAAAGAGGCGGTTGAAGGCAAGGTCTCGCTTTATGAGATCAATAATTTTGTGGTTACCGGCAGGACGATCCTGATCGAGGGATTTATCGAGACACTTGAAAATACCCTGGTCATACCCGTAAAGCTGGGCAGGATAACCAACCTGGAAATAATTTCCGCGATCAAGGAGAATGACGAGCTTTCCGGCCAGAAGTATCTGGCCTATCTGACCTGTATCGGTATGCTCTGCGAGGCCATGGAAGAAAAGCCGCCGGGGATCCTTCCACTGCACCAACCCGCCAAAAACCTTATCCTGCGCGCCATCAACAGGATCAAGGAAGTTTACCAGGAGTATTTCTAATTTCCAATTTCTAAGGGGACAGCGGTCTTTTTCTTGAGGGAAATGCCCAGAGGAGGGTTGTCCCTATTTTATAATTGACCTGGTATTTTTCTGCGGTATAATACCCTATTCGTATGATTAGGGAGAATATCGTAGAGGTCAAAAGACGTATTAGCGCTGCCTGCCTGAGGGCTAAGCGCGATCCGGCCGCTGTAAAACTAATTGCCGTAAGCAAAAATAGAAGCGCTGCAGAGATAAATGAAGCTGTTTTGGCGGGCATAACCGATCTTGGCGAGAACAGGGTCCAGGAAGCCCTTGGTAAATATGAAGTATTTAAAGGCAACCCCGCGCCGATACAGTGGCATATGGTCGGCCATTTGCAGACGAATAAGGCGCAAGAGGCGGTGAGGATCTTCGACCTGATCCAGTCGGTAGACAGCATGCGGCTGGCAAATGCAATAGATAAACAGGCAGCCAAAATAAATAAGATCCAGGATATCCTGCTTGAGGTGAAGACTTCTCCCGAGGCGGCTAAATTCGGCGTAAAACCCGATGCGGTCGCTGGAGTTATAAAAGAAATAAGCGCTCTTAAGAATATAAATATTAAAGGACTAATGACTATCGCCCCAGCCGTCAGCAGTCCGGAGCAGGCCAGGCCATATTTTAGGGAACTCAAAGATTTACGCGATAAGATTAATCTGCCTTCTGTCTTGCGTTCTCCGTTATCTATTTTGTCTATGGGCATGACCGATGATTTTGAAGTAGCGATAGAAGAGGGTTCGAATATGGTCAGGATCGGGAGGGCTGTCTTTGCATAGCCGGGAGAGCAAAAATGAAAAAAGACAATCGTAAAGGTATCGGGATCGTCGGTTACGGGAACATGGGCGCGGCCATTGCCCAGAATCTGGCCCTGCAGAAAGAAGAATTCACCCTTTATATCTTCGACAAGGATAAAAGCAAATTATTGAATCATCCCGGGGTAAATATCGCCAGGGACCTGAAAGACCTGCTGGAGAAATGCCAGATCCTGCTTTTGGCTGTCAAGCCGCAGGACCTTGATCATCTCCTGAAGGAGATGAAGAGGCATTCCGTCGATAAGCTGTTCATCTCCATTGCCGCCGGGATCAGCACCGGGCATATTGAGAATATCCTCGGCCAGGCCAGGGTCATCCGGGTAATGCCGAATATCGGCGCAAAAATCGCCGAGAGCGTAAGCTGCCTGTGCAAGGGCGTCTTCGCCACGGATGAAGATTTAGACTTGGCCCAGGAATTATTTTATTTTCTCGGGACAACCAGGGTGATCGACGAGAGTATGATGAACGCGGCTACGGCGATCTCGGGAAGCGGGCCGGCGTATATATTCCATTTCCTGGAGAACAGCGCGCTTGACCCCGAGGAGATTCCGGAACACGCGCGGCACGACATGATGCGCCGGCTGGAAAAGGCCGGCCAGGAACTGGGTTTTGCCGACGAGGATGCGGCGTTCCTGGCGGCTAATACCGTGAATTCCTCCATCAGCTTATTGCATAAAACAAAATTTCCTCCGGAGGAATTAAGAAAGCAGGTCACCTCCAGGGGAGGGACTACCGAGGCGGCCCTGGAGATCCTGGGTAAAGGCGGTTCCTGGGAGGATGCCGCGAGGGCCGCGTTAAAAAGGGCCGAGGAACTAGCCAAGAGATAACGAGGAGATGAATATGTCCAAAATAGGCATCATCGGTGGAAGCGGGTTATACAAGATCGAAGGGATCAGCAATGTAAAAGAGGTTTCATTGAATACGCCTTTTGGGAGGCCTTCGGG
>Ga0265297_10009400_pt1 | contig 12612 bp, 8 predicted proteins | sample Munlanlwell13791_FD_192502 | JGI IMG/M metagenome (GOLD analysis project Ga0265297, IMG submission 192502) | Leachate microbial communities from a municipal landfill in Southern Ontario, Canada - Leachate well 137-91 | ecosystem: Engineered > Solid waste > Landfill > Unclassified | place...
GTCTTGCTTAAAGGCCAGGATCATGTTTTCGTCTCTAGAGATATGGGCCAATATCCGTAATTCCACCTGCGAATAGTCGCAGGATAAAAGATAGCTGTCTTTGGCAAAGGACACGATCGCCCGCCTGATATTCCTGCCCAGATCTGTTTTTACGGGGATATTCTGCAGATTTGGCTCGCTTGAGCTTAACCTTCCGGTCTCTGTGACTGTTTGGTTGAAACGGGTATGGATCCGGCCGGTTTTTTCATCCTTTAAAGAGGGCAGGGAGTCGATATACGCGGATTTAAGTTTTGTCAGCTGCCTGTATTCCAATAGTAAAGCCGGAAGCTTGTGCTTATCCGCCAATTTCCTTAATACTTCTTCATCGGTAGAAGGCCCGGTTTTGGACCTTTTTACGACTGGAAGCTTTAACCTGTCGAATAATATATCCCGTAATTGTTTAGGGGAATTAATGTTAAACTCCGTCCCGCTTAATTCATATATGTCTTCTATTAATTCGATAAGCCTCTTTTCCAGTTCCTTGGAAAGCCCGCTCAATATCTCCCAGTCTATCCTTATGCCCGTAATTTCCATTTGCGCGAGGACTTCGACGAGCGGCATCTCGATATCATGGAAAAGGCTCCAAAGGGACTTTTCCCGCAGTTCCTTCTCTAATTTAGGCCTTAACCGTTTGATGACCTGCGCCGCCCTTAAACCGGTAAGCGAGGCAGGTTTGATCAATTCACCCAGGAATTCCAAAGCCAGGTCGCTTAACTCATAGCCGCCCCGGGAAGGGTTGATCAGGTAAGCGGCCACCATCGCGTCGAAATAAATGCCCCTCAGAGACGTATCCTCACCCGCCAAAGAAACGGCGATTTTCTTCAAGTTGTGCCCTATTTTCTTTATTTGATGGTCGGCTAACACTGCTTTTATATCCAGGCCGGGAAGGACCTTAAAGAAATCATTCTTGGCGCAGATCACCAGGTCATCGCCTTTATTCCCGCAGATGATAAGCTCATCCTCGGAAAGCAAACCTTTTAGATCGGATCCCTTCAGCAAGGCCGCTTCCGCATCCGCCGGCCTAACTTCTTCCATTACATCCAGTTCTTTCAATAATTTCCTGAATTCAAGGTTTTGAAAAAGCTTGGCCAGCTCCTGATTATCCGGCTTTCCTATCCTTAATTTGTCGATATCGAATTCCAGGTCTATTTTGGAGTCGAGTTCGGCTAATTCCCGGTTTAATTTTATCGTCTCCACGTTATCCATGACCGCCGTGCGGACTTTTTCCGCCTTTATTTTCTCTTTGTTTTGCAATAAGTTGTCAACAGAACCGAATTCCTTTATCAAAGCCGCGGCGGTCTTTTCTCCGATCCCTTTGATCCCCGGGATATTATCCACTTCATCACCCATTAAGGCGACGATATCGATGATCTTTTCCGCGGGGACGCCAAAGCGTTCGCGGACTTTTTCCTTGTCATAATTGACCCCCTCGTCTTTATAGGGGCTGAATACCGTCGTTTCTTCATCCACCAGCTGCAATATATCCTTATCCGAACTTATGATTGTAGCGGACATCCCTTTTTCCCTGGCCATGCGGGTAAGCGTGGCGATTATGTCGTCCGCTTCATAGCCTTTCTTCTCAAAGATAGCGATCCCATAAGCGGAAATTATCTGCTTAATTATAGGCAGCTGGCTGGAAAGGCCATCCGGCATTGGCGGGCGCTTTATTTTATAATCGGCGAATTTTTTTGTCCGGAAAGTATCCCTGGACACATCGAAACATACAGCCAAAAGCTCTGGTTTTTTATCCTTGAGCACCTTGTTCAGCATGTTCACAAAACCGTAAACCGCGTTCGTCGGCTGGCCGTAAGATGTAGCAAGCCCCGAAATGGCATAGAATGCCCGGTAGCAAAAAGCCGTGGCGTCGATTAGAAATAGTTTGGGCTTAGACATTAAAAGGCGTGTGATTTCGCCGGGTAGCTTTCAACCGTTAATCAGTCATGGAAATTGTTAAGGCGTGAACGAAAATCCTGCAGGTTAGTATTTGTGGTTCCTCTATACAATATATGAAAAATCAGGAAAAATCAAGAAAAATTTTACCGGTTTACAGGATAGGCGGCATGGTTAAGGCCGGGTGGCCTGCCTTCTCCAGATAAGCCAATAATTCCTCCTGGGTCGTGGCCTGGGTTTCATCCGCGATCTTATCGGCCAGATCCGGTTCCCCTATCTCCTGGCAGCGTTTCCTTAACCTGTCCCCCAAAAGCTCCTTTAATTCCCTCGGCATCCACACCAGGCGCTTAAGGCCGCCTTCGGCAGAGATGAATTTCTTGCTTACGATGTATAATTTTCCTACGCCGAGGAAACCCGGAGTCTGCACCCCTCCTCCCACTGAACCTGCCAGCGTTGTAAAACTCATCCCGCTCGGCGTCATGCCGGGGTAATCTCGGTGCACGATCATTACGCCGTTGGCTTCGGGGATTATCGCCACGATACATTCAAAGCAGCCGCAGGAAGACTGGGGAGAATCCATCAGGGAATACATGCTTACCTTATCTATGGCTTTGTTGGATTTCTGATAAAGAAAATCGTTTATATTCTTCCACTGGCCCAGCCGCTCATCGAGCGTCTGGCCTTTCAGAACCGGCTGGTTCGGGCCCGTGGGGACGATCTCGTAAGAGGCCTTCCCGTCGAGCCAGGAATAAGCTCCGCATAAACCCAGCCGCTCAGGGGTGATTATGCAAACATGGTTAGGGGCGAAGGATTGGCATAAGGTACAAGAGTAAAAAGTATCCACGCTCTCGTCGGTCATGCCGCTGATGCGTTCATCGCGCTCGTCAAACACCTTCTTCGCCGCGGGCAAAAACTTGTCTACGTCTTCCGTCCTTGTATAGATCTTCACCTGCACCTTGTCCAGTATGGCGCTGTATTCCTGGTGCAGCATGGCATGCAGGATCACCCCGATATGTTTTAGCCTGAAGCCCTTGTTAAAAGCGTCATTGGAAACGCGTATCCAGTTCATATCGCGCTGGCCTATATGCATGATCCCCATAGCGTAATTTACGAAACGGTGTATCTGGCGCTCCAGGATAGGCTCAAAGTCCTTTTGCATCTTGCGGCCGGATACCTCGGCGATGATCGCCAGGGGCATCGCTTTCTTGTCTTTTTCCAGCTGGTCGATATCCGGGCCGACAAGCTCGACTTTCCCGTCTTCGACCTCTTCGGATTTTTTCGTAGACAGGTACTCGAATGAGGCGCTTCCCTTGCCGCCGAATTCGACCCAAAGCTGCTCTTTCCTTACCCGTTCCCCTTCAAATGCCGCGGCGTAAGGCACGGGAATGGGTATCGAGCTTACCTTGACCTTTACTCCCCTTACCTCGATACACCGGGGCACGATCTTCTTGTAATCCAGCTCTTTAACCAGGGCCTCGTATGTAGTGATACCTGACGGCTTGACTTCCGGGATATCGGTGTCCGCGATTATGGGAAAACCCATATTTATCGCCCCGGCGCCGGTGGCGTATTTTATATCGTCCAGCTCGCCGAGCACCAGGCCAAAGGCGAATACGCGCTCCTTTGTATACAAAAGGCACTTCTCGGCCTGGCCCGGTTTTAGCCCTCCGAAAGTCAATGCCGAACGGATCGCCCAATTCAATGGGTATATTGCCGATATGGTGTCCCTGCCGTAGGGGACGATATAATTATCCCAGCCCATCTGGACATTCTCTTCCAAAAGCTGGTCTATGATCGAACGGCCCTTTGCTGAAGAACCTACGAAGATCAGGATATTTCTTTGCTGTAGTTCCCGCACGATCTGCACGGCGGTCTTGTTGTCGGGCGCCGCCCCTAATATGGCGGCGAACCCCGGCATACGGCCGTCTACCAGCTGTATCCCCAAAGAACGCATGATCGTATCCGTAAAGAACCCGTTGCAGTCCTTTTGCGGCTCTTCGGAGTTAAGATACTTCAAAGCGACAATTATTTCTTCCGAGAAGAGCGCCGACATCCCCGCGTTCAGGGCGTCACCCAGGTAAGGCAGCCAGACCTTCTCAGAAGGCATTTGCGGCAACAGGGATTTAGCGTGCTCTAAGACCGGCTTTACATCCTTCAACGTTTCCACTTTTATGCCCATAAGGGCGTTGGCCAAAGGAAGGTAAAAGGCGGTTTCCGGAAATCCGATCTTCTGTTCCGGGCCTTTTTCTTCCACTGTTTTATCGAAAAGGCTTGATGCCTCCTTGAAGATTTCATGAGCGCCTCTTATGGCGGATGCCGCTACTATCTTAGACATATAATTTCTCCTCGTCTTTATCCTTTACGAATTCCATGATATCCGGGTATCCGAAATTCTCGCTCAATAACCTTTCTTTAAAAGGCGACACGCTTACCCGCTCCCTGATCAACCTCAAGAAAACTCCGCTGCTCCTGATATTTCCCGCGAAAACAGCGCCCTTGATGAGATCGTCTTTTAAAATTATCTTCTTATATACATTATCTTTGATATTGGAGATCTTTAACTCTTCGAACCCGGTATCCCCGTCTTTTAGCTTATACATACCCAGCGAGATCACCGGCAGGCCGAAGAATTCTATAGAATTCATTCCCACGGAGCCTTCGTAACCTATATTCTCGCCGCAAATGTTCGCTCCGGCTATTTTCCCCTGTTCGACCGCGATCGGCCAAAGGGCGTTTATGGAATGCATGCCCAGGGCGGCGTCAAAACCTTCGCAAACATCTCCCGCGGCGTAAATATCGGGGATGTTCGTGCGCATCGAGTCATCGGCGAGTATACCTTCGTTCATCTTTATATCCGTGTCCTTGACTATATCTATATTTGGTGAAACGCCTTTGCCTACGATGATCAATGTGGATTCAAATACCTTGCCGGAATCAAGCTTGACCGCTTTTATGTCTCCGTTACCTATGATCTCAGCGGCATCCTGGCCGAGCATGATCTCTATCCCGTTCTCCTCCAGCTTTCTCTGCACAAATCCGGCGGCCTCAAAATCCAGCATCTGCGATAATACCTGTTTAGATTTGATGATCACCTTTACTTCGACGTTCCTCTTCTTCAGGCCATAGGCTGCCTTGAGGCCGACCAGCCCGCCGCCCAGGACAGTGGCTGCTTTTGTCACAGGCGCGACTGCCAATATGTCCCTGGTATTTTTTATGCTGCGGAAACCGAACGCGCCTTTTTTCTTGATCCCTTTGATCTCGGGGATCTTGGGGGAGGCGCCCGTGGCTATAAGCAGCGCGTCATAAGAGAACTGGTTTTTGTCTTCGCAAATGACCCGGTTTTTCTTCGGGTCTACGCGAGCGACCTTTTTATTTAAAAATATTTCGGCATTATTCTCTTTATAAAAACTCTCCGGACGGTATGAGAGCTTATCCTCTTTGATATCGCCGGCCAAATAATAAGAGATCAGGCAGCGGCAATAAGCCGGATAATCCTCATCAGATAGGATTATGATCTTTGAGGCGTTATCTCTGCGCCTTATCGCCTCGGTTGCCGCTATTCCTGCCGCTGAATTGCCGATGATTACGAACTGTTTTTGGCTCATAGTTCTTCCTGCCAGATGATCGCTCCTGTCGGACAGGCCTCTACGCAGTTTGGCCCTTCTTTGTCTTTGCACTTATCGCAGCGCAGAGGGAGCTTCCTTTTTATATTCGGCCGGATGGCGCCGTAAGGGCAGGCCATCACGCACATCCAGCAGCCTACGCAGCGTGATTCATCGTGGAGCACCATCCCCTTTTCCTTATCGAAAACCAACGCGGCGGCCATACAGGCATCTACGCACTTTGGCTCTTTGCAATGACGGCAAGAAACCGGATAATTGCTGTTTTTAGAAAATAATATCTTTTTTCTCGGTAAAGATAAAACCTCTTCCCTGAGCGCTTTAAATAACTCCCCGCTTACGGAATGCGCCACAGCGCAGGCAATTTCACAGGACTTGCATCCCAGGCACTTCTTTACATCATAATATAATTGCTTCACAGGGACACCCTTTTTGCCAATCGGGGGACACCCTTTTTGCCAATCGGGAGGGTGTCCCCTATAATTATACCTTGGGGACACCCTTAGCTTTGGCTGGAAGGGCGTCCCTCGTGTTAATAACTTACTGGTTTTAAATTTAAGGCTTGACGTTTTTTATCTATATGCTCGATCATAAGCTTGGCCATTTTAAATGGATCGTCGCAGAATTCGAACCTTCCTCCGACAATATCCGCCAGTCCGCGAGTAAGATAATCAGTCAGATTCTTGCTGCCCAGGGTGGCAAAAGGGCTTGCCCCGAATACGGTATAGACTCCCGAGGCGACAAAATAAAACCCGATAGTTATCGCCTTTTCAGACATCCATTCAGGCGCGCAGCCCGCGGCGGGAATATCCGATAGGTCGTCTCCAAGGCCGCCTTCTTCTATAATATGCGAGGCGGCGGTCAATATGCGGGAATTGTCCACGCAGGAACCCAGATGTAATACCGGCGGGATGCCTACTGCCTCGCATATTTCCTGCAATCCCCTGCCGGCGTATGTCTTTGCCGCCTCCGGGATAAGCAGCCCCTGCTTAGCGCAGGCTATGGCGGAACATCCGGTCTGCAATACTAAAATGTCGTTCTTGATCAACTCCTTGACCAGAGTGACATGAAAATAATCGTGTGTTTGCTTGGGATTATTGCATCCAACGACTCCGGCAAGGCCGCGCAGGCGGCCGGATATTATCGCTTCGTTCAGCGGCTTATAAGTGGCGCGGTATTTTCCTCCCAGGATCTGGAAAACCGTCTCTTTGGTAAAACCGGCGACCAGATCCATCTCCTGAGCCGGTATATTTACCCGCTCCTTTTTCCTGTTAGGGAAATTCTCTATGCCGAACCTGATTATCTCTTTGGCCACCTCATAGGCCTTCTCCGGTTCAAATTCCACATGCACTACTCCGGGAAAGCGCGCCTTTGGATTTGTAGTAACCAGCTGCGTATGGAAACAGGCGGCAACTTCTTGCAAAGCGGGCATAATACACTGCACATCCACCATCATAACCTCAACCGCTCCGGTGATTATGGCCAACTCCTGTTGCAGGAAATTCCCGGCAACCGGAATGCCATGGCGCATCAAGACTTCGTTGGCAGTGCAGCATATCCCGGCTAAATTTATACCTTCCGCCCCTTTAGCTTTGGCTAGTTTGATCAACTCCGGGTCCCGGCTGGCTTTGACCGCCATCTCCGATAAAACCGGTTCATGCCCATGAACCACGATATTCACATAGTCCTCTTTCAATACGCCCAAGTTGACCTTGCCTCTTACCGGCTGCGGGCTTCCCAGTATGATATCCTGCACGTCCGTGGCGATCATAGATCCTCCCCAGCCGTCGGAAAGCGCGCAGCGCATGCCGTTATTGATGATGTTCTTGTAATCATTATCTACGCCAATGGTTGTAGTATGCAACAGCTCTACGACTTCCCTGTCGATGCCCCGGGGCGTTATGCCCAATTTCTTCCAGATGGCTTTGCGCTTTTTTGGGGCGCGCTTGGAAAATACCAGTTCGCCATGCTGCCTTCCAAATTCCTCAAGCAGTTTTTTACTTAATTCCTGGGCGATCTGCTCATTTGTCCTGTTAATATCTATCCCAAATTCCTCGGCCAGTATTTTTAATTTTACCGGATCCAGGATCCCGTAGTCATGCGCGTGGCCGGTGGAAGCTAAATGCAGGGTATGGGCGACATCTCTTCCGTGGTCGGAATGGGCCGAAGCGCCGACGGCTATTTTACGCGCCAAGTTCCTGGCGGAAATCGTATCCGCGTTGGCGCCGCAAACTCCCGCCTGAGCGCCTTCCTGGAAAGGATCGATCCTGCAGGGACCCATATCGCAAACCGTGCAGCAAACCCCTAATTTTCCGAATCCGCATTGCGGCTCCTGCGCCTCCAACCTGTCCCATGCCGTCTTAATATTTTCTTCTTTGGCTTTTTTTAAGACTTCTTGCGTAGCCGGATCCATGGATCTTTGTTCGATATTTGACATCCCTTTCCTCCGTGTTACAAGCCCGCCGCGTCTAAAACCAGCGGGACCTTTTTATCCCAGCCGATAGGCATAATATGTATCCCCTGGCACATCGGTTTCAATTCCTTGATGATCCTGGCCGCTATTTCGACGGATTTCGACGCTTTGTCTTTGGTTTCTTCCATCTCTTTTATCAAATTATCCGGGACAAATACACCAGCGACATTCTTGTTCATATACCGGGCCATGCCCGCGGACTTTAACAGGACAATGCCGCCTAAGAGCGTCGTTTTTAAGTGCTTTATTTTCGAAAGGAAATTCTCAAAGATTTTTATATCATAAACCGCCTGCGTCTGGAAAAATTCCGCGCCCGCATCTATTTTCTTCTCCATCTTCATGATCTGCGGCTCGATCGGGTCCGCGCCCGGGTTTACCACCGCGCCCACGCAAAATTTAGGCGCCTGTCCGTCCAATTTATTCCCCTTCATGTCAAAACCTTCCTGCAGCTTTCTTACAACCTGTAATAATTGCACGGAGTCCAGGTCGAAGACAGGTTTTGCTTCGGGATGGTCCCCTGACGCCGGATGATCCCCGGTTAAAATAAGCAAATTCTCAATACCCAATGCCGCGGAGGATAAAATATCCGACTGCAGAGCCAGGCGGTTGCGGTCACGGCAGGTGACCTGAAAGACCGGTTCAAACCCTTTTTGTTTCAGCAGGCTGCAGACCGCCAAGGACCCGAGGCGCATTACCGAACTCTGTAGATCGGTGACATTTATGGCGTCTACCCGGCCGCGGATCAGTTCTGCGTCTTCCAAGAGCGGTTTTGTCTCGATGCCCTTCGGAGGCCCGATCTCGGAGGTAACCAGAAATTTCCCTGATTGTATTTTTTCTTTAATGTTCATTTACCACTTCTTTATCCAGGTGCCCGTACCAGGCAAAAGTCATAAAGACGTTGGCCGTTTTCATTACTGTAACTTTGCTGCCTCCACGACGTTGCGCATCAACATAGTTACAGTCAAGGGCCCGACTCCTCCGGGAACCGGCGTGATATATGAAGCGCGCTTCTCGGCTTCCTCAAACCCCACATCGCCTACGATCTTATCGGCAACGCGGTTTATCCCCACGTCAATGACCACCGCGCCTTCTTTTATCCATTCGCCTTTGATCAATCCCGCCCTGCCGACTGCCACGATCAAAACCTCGGCTTTTTTTACATGCTCTTCCAGTTTTCCCGCTTCTGAAGTGCCAATGTGGCATACGGTGGTCGTGGCGAATTTATCCAACAGTAAAAGCGCGAGGGGCTTGCCTACGATCTCGCTGTGGCCGACTATAACCGCTTCTTTTCCGCGCAAGCCGATACCCGAAGAATTCAATAACTCCATGACGGCGGCGGCCGTGCAGGGTAAGATCCTTGCCTTGCCAAAGACGATCTTACCTATATTGGCGGGATGCATGCCTTCGACATCTTTATCGGGCGCGATACACCCGCTTATTTTCTTATAATCTATCTGGGGGGGAAGGGGCATCTGGATAATGACTCCGTTCACTGTTTTTTCGTCGTTAAGCTTATGGATGAATTCGACCAGCGCCGGTTCGCTGATGGATGAGTCTAATTTATGGAACTGGTATTCTATGCCCAGGCTTTCCGCCGCCTTCTTTTGAGATTTCGCGTAGGATTCAGCTCCCGCGTTATCACCCGCGATGATACTGGCCAAAACCGGCCTTCTGCTCAAAGAAGAAACCTGCGACTTAAGCTCTTCTTTTATTTTATCCGCTAAAGATTTACCCTCTAATAATTTTGCCAATCCTCTCCTCCGTATTCAGCCTGATTTGCGTTACCTTCCTGCCCTTTTGCATCAATTCCTTCCTTACGGCCTTGGTCAATTCTTTATCATTAAGGCAGCGCAGATTTATCTCCACGTTAAAGAAAGCGGACGCGAATGCCGATTCCAAGAATACCGCGGCTACCGCCACATCGCTGATCAAATTCAGGTTGCCTTTCTTCACCAGCGGCGGACAGGAATTTATCCCCTCAAAACACAGCCTGCAAACCGCAAGCGGGACCTCTAACGCGCCGCGTATATTCTTACTTTCGAAGGCGGCCACATCCAGGTCCACCAGCCGCAGGAATTCCGCCCTTAATTTTTCCGATTTCTCAAGTATCTCTTTCAATTCATTCTCGAATTTGGCGTACCGCGGTTTGCCCAGGGTAAAATTGACCACCATACTTATCAATCCGGCGCCCATAGCCGCGTTCATGGCCGCGGCCGAACCTCCGCCCGGGGCAGGAAGCCTCGCCGCTAGATCGTCCAGATATTCTTTGAGGGATTTATCGCAGTACATGGTAATTTAAAATTAAACTTGTGACTTGTGACTTAAGACAATCCCATGATATTGCCTTCACTGTCTATGTCTATTTTCTCTCCGACCGGACGGCTGGGAAGGCCGGGCATGGTCTGCATTTTCCCGCACAAAGGATACAAAAACCCCGCGCCTACTGAGGCGCGCACATCTCTTACCGGCAAAACAAAATCCTTGGGCCTTCCCTTAAGCGCCGGGTCGTGGGATAAAGACAAGTGCGTCTTTGCCATGCATATCGCCAATTTGTCCCATCCCCGCGCGCTGAACAGTCTGATCTTTTTTTCAGCCAAATCCTCATAGGCCACGTCTTTGGCGCCGTATATCTGTGTCGCGATTATCCTGATCTTCTCCTTGATCGGCAGGCCCAAGGGATAAAGGAACTTGAATTTCTTTGGCTGTTTAGAAGCCTCGATCACCGCATGGGCCAGATCCATCCCGCCTTTCGAGCCCTTAGCCCATACTTCGCTTACGCAGCAATCATACGCGCCGAATTCCTTTGCCTTATTCTTTACGAATTCTATCTCTTTTTCCGTATCGCAGGAGAACCTGTTGACCGCAACCACAACCGGAATGCCGAAAGCCATGACATTCTCTACCTGTTTTTGTAAATTACAGATACCTTCGTTTACCGCCCCGATATCTTCCTTCTCCAGGCAGGTGTCCAAAGGCATACCGGCAACGATCTTAAACCTGCCGCTGTGCGCCTTAAGCGCCCTTATGGAACAAACGATCACTGCCGCGTCAGGTACCAGGCCGCTTGCCCGGCACTTTATATCGAAAAATTTTTCCGCCCCGCAGTCAGCGCCGAAACCCGCCTCAGTGACCACGTAATCCGAGAACGCCAGAGCGATCTCGTCCGCTAAAATGGAACTGTTGCCGTGCGCGATATTGGCAAATGGGCCGGCATGGACAAAACAAGGCGTATTCTCTATCGTCTGGATCAGGTTCGGCTTTATCGCGTCCTTCAAAAGGACGCTCATGCTGCCGGAAACCTTGATATCTTCGGCGGTTACCGGCTCGCCGGAGGCATTATCGGCTAAAACTATCCTTCCGATCCGCCTTCTCAAGTCCGCTAAACCGCTGCTCAAAGCGAGTATAGCCATTATTTCGGAGGCGACGGTAATGTCAAAACCGGTATCGCGGGGGAAACCGTCTTCTTTTGAGCCCAGGCCGATCCTCACATTCCTTAAAAACCTGTCGCTGACATCGGCTACCCTGCGCCAATAAATTTTATCGGGGTCGATATTGAGCTTATTGCCTTTGAATACGGAATTATCAAGGAACGCCGCCGCCAGGTTATGGGCGATACCCACAGCATGGACATCGCCGGTAAAATTCAGGTTAAATTCCTCCATGGGCAGGACCTGGGAATAGCCTCCTCCCGCCGCCCCCCCCTTTATACCGAATACAGGCCCCAGGGAAGGTTGCCTGATACAAGTTGAAGTAAGCTTTCCCGCCCTGTTTAAAGCCATGGATAACCCGATGGTCGTCACCGTTTTGCCCTCTCCCAGAGGAGTCGGGGTAATGGCCGTGACTAAAATATATTTCCCCTTTTTCTTATCCCTGATCTTGTCTAAAATGCTTAAATCTATTTTGGCGATATGCTTTCCGTGGGGAATGAGATATTTTGTACCGATCTTTAGCTTAGCGGCGATCTTTTCTACGGGTTCTTTTTTAGCCTTACGCACTATATCGATGTCTGAAAGCACGATCCTCCCTTTTAGTATGTAAAACTGCTGTCCAGTTCAAAGGCGTCCTTTATCAATTCTGGTTCCGGCCTGCCTTGAGAGTATAATATAGAAACTACATCAAATCTCGCGTTATTATCCAAAAGGTCATTTTCTTGCAGGTACTTTAATGCGGCTTTTGAGATCTGCCTTTTTTTCGCGGCTGATATTGCCTCCTCAGGCAAGCCGAAACGGTCGCAGCGGCGTGCCTTTACTTCAACAAAACAGATCGTATCTTTATCGCGGGCGATTATGTCTATTTCCCCTGATCTCGTTCTATAATTCCTGTGGATTATCCTGTATCCGTTCCGCTTCAGGAGGCCGGCCGCTTCCTCTTCCCCTGTCTTTCCTAAATGTATGTTATCTTTTAACACCGCGAAAATGGATTCTGTGGATCGGGCACGGCCCCAACTTCTGTAGCGCTAAACGATGCATCTCCGTCCCGTAACCTTTATGTTCCAAAAACCCGTATTGAGGGTATATTTTATCGTAGGAAGACATGATCCTGTCCCTGGTAACCTTCGCGTTTATGGAAGCGCAGGCAATGCTCTTGGAT
>Ga0265297_10009401_pt1 | contig 12611 bp, 17 predicted proteins | sample Munlanlwell13791_FD_192502 | JGI IMG/M metagenome (GOLD analysis project Ga0265297, IMG submission 192502) | Leachate microbial communities from a municipal landfill in Southern Ontario, Canada - Leachate well 137-91 | ecosystem: Engineered > Solid waste > Landfill > Unclassified | place...
ATCCATTTTCTTTAAGGTTCGCGCGATTTCTGAAACAATTGATCCACCTCCGCCACCAAGGCCAATCACCCTGATTTTAGTACGATGGACAAGATCGGATAATTCCGGTTTGGGTTTGGGTGCAATTTTCTTTTTGACTTTGGAGATTTTTTTCTTAGCCATGAGAGTTGATATCTTTTATCAATTATATCTGTAATGATGGAAAAAGGTCAAGTCGGAATTCAACAATAAAAAAAGAGGCACGTTTAGGCGGGCCTCTTGCTCCATTAATTTTGTAGTTGTTTTCAGGCAACTTTTACCTCCTTTGGTTTGACGTTCATCAATCTTGATAGCATCTTGACGGTATTGGTCCTAAGCGGACATTTCTTGGTGATTCTTTTCATGCTCCGGCTCCATATTGAATAATTTTTTTCCGAGCCACACGAAGTGATTCGCCGGTTTAGGGTTGAGTCTGGTGGACCATCTGCGCGGTATGCCGGGTCTGCCGAAGTAAGCTCCAGCTAAAGCGCCCGCAACCGCTCCGGTCGTATCAGCATCTCCGCCCAAATTCACCGCGTGCACCACCGTCTCTTCGAAAGATCTGGCGGCTAAGAAACTGCCCGTAGCCAGCAATAACGTATTGACGGCCAGGCCTTTTCTCGGCTCCGGATTGTAAGATGAACCGATGTATCTTTTCACGAAATCCTTGTCCAGCTCTTGAACTCTAGCCACGGCATGATTGTACGCCTCTTTCTTATTGGCGCCCATCAAAAGCCGGGCGATCATGACGTTGATAAAGATACAGCTGAGTTCAGCTTCGGCATGACTGTGCGTAATCGCAGAAACCTCTTTACTGGCTTTAATCAAAGCTTCTTCATCATGATAATATATCAGGCTGAGTGGAGCGCATCTCATCACCGAACCGTTAGTCGGCTTCTCTTTAATGCCGGATTCGCAGAAAGAAACGCCGCTGCAGAGCTTTGTCAAAGCTTCACGAGTCGTACCGCCGATGTCTTTTGGATTGGACTTATACCAGGCCGTGAATCTTCGAGCGATATCTTCGGGATGGTATTTTTGCCGGTCAACCAGACTTTCGGCGATGCAAAGCATCATCGAAGTGTCATCAGTGTATTCGCCGCGCTGCCAGTTGTATGAGCCGCCTCCGATCATTTCTCGGACCGTCCCGTGACGATTGGCGATTTCCTGAGCCGTCATAAATTCAATCGGTCCGCCTAAAGCATCGCCCACCGCCGCGCCAAGAAGAGTGCCAATAAATCTTTCCCGCATCTTTTCTGTCGTCTCCTTTACCAATTCCGTTTTTTCAGCAACTTGTGTTTCTACCAATACTTACCTCCTTCTTCAATTTTAAAATAGCCGCTTGGATAAAAATACTTTAGCAAAATCAAAGTAAAAGTCAACGTCTTTTATCTTTCGATAAGCACCGATCTTTCGGAGAGAGAATTGATTTCACCGATAGTGTCCCGGGCGTAGCTCAATATACCGACCGCAGCGGCCGTGGTGACGATAAGTAAAAGTATAATGTAGGCCCAATTATTTTGTTGATTTTGGAACTGAATCATTCTTTTTTGATCCCCTTAAGAATTAAGTAAGCGATAAGGCCTCCCGCCAAAGCAGTCGCCAGTTGGGGCCAGCTCATCATTGAGACGGCTTTTTGAGCGATTTCTTGTTTGACGATCAGGTCCGAAACTACAGTGCTGGTGCCGATTAAAAAAATAAATTTAAAAACACTGGCCATTAGAACCCCGAGCCAGAAATTTCTGCGTTTGAAAACAGCGAAAGTTATTATCAAAACAGTATTACTGATCATGATGAATGGTATCATGGGAGCCAAAACCGCTGGCAAAAGACCGGCTGATAGGGCGACAACGCTGGGTATTAATCCCACTAAAATAGCGTTTTGCGCACCCAAGAGAGCTACGGCTATAAATAATGCGGCATTAACAATAGGCCCGGTTACCGCTTGGTTATGCCCCAGTAGAGGGGCGACCGTGGCTAAGACCGTCAAAACTAAAAATTGGGCGCTCGTTATCGCCAGATCTTTTTTCATCGTTAAGGCTTTTGCGAATATCATAAGTTTTTAAAATTATTTTCTCTTTTTTTCGCTTGATAAACAGTATGGCAGATTTTTTTAATGATTTTTTCATCCGTCAGATAATCGCGGTAAACTTCTTTGACTACCGGATTCAAATGAGCGATTCTCTCTTCTTTCTTGGCGTCAATTTCATAGAGACCGGCAGCCCGTTTAGATCTGATTTCTCCATCGGTCGGCACCGGTTGCCCTCCGCCTCCGACGCAACCTCCGGGACAAGCCATGACTTCTACGGCGTCATAAGCTTTCGGATCTTTTTTCATCTCTTCTAAAATAGCCTTAGCATTACCGATGCCGTTGATCACCGCCATCTTAATTTGGCGTCCGCCCATATTGATCACCGTCTTTTTTACGCCCCGCATTCCCCTGACTTCCGTGAATTCTATCTTGGGTAAATTATTTTTAGTCATCATTAAATAAGCGGATCTTAAAGCCGATTCGGCCACTCCTCCGCTGGCGCCGTAAATCACCCCTCCTCCGGTCGGCAAGCCTAAAGGATCGTCGGCTTTCATCGGTTTGACGCACCTCAAGTCAATACTGCGCTTGCGCAATAAATAGGCGAATTCCCTGGTGGTTAAAACATAATCAACCGGCTTCATGCCATTAATTTGAAGTTCTTTTCTGTTGATTTCATATTTTTTGGCCGTACAAGGCATAATCGAAACCACTACTATCTTTTTAGGATTGACTTTGTCCTTCTTCGCAAAATAAGTTTTAATGAGGCCGCCTAAAATCGCTTGTGGAGATCTGGTGGTCGCCAAGCAGTGAACAAATTCCGGATAGAAAAATTCAACGTATTTCACCCAAGCCGAGCAACAAGAACTCAAACAAGCTCCCTGATTCGCTTCGATTTTTTCGATAAGCTCTTTGGCCTCTTCGGTGCTTGTAAAATCCGCTCCGACGCTTGTGTCGAAAACCTTGTAAGCGCCTAAAGCCTTAATAGCTCCCACTATTTTTTCGGTGACCACTTCGCCGTAAGGTAAGTTGAATTCTTCGCCGATACTCGTTCTGATTGACGGAGCAAACTGGAAAATAACCTTATTGCCTTTCTGTTTGAGCGCTTTTTCCACTTGATCAAAATCAGCTTTGGCTGAAAGAGCCGCAACCGGACAATGCACCACGCACTGACCGCAATAAATGCAGTCTACTTTTTTATCTTGAGACGGCGTAACTTGAAAAAAGTTTTCTTTTTCTTTAACCTCGAAAAAATCAACCGCTTGTTGATGGCAGACCTCAACGCAATTACGGCAATCAATGCACTTTGAGGTATCGAAAGAAATAGCTGGACCGAACTGATATTTCGGAAAATGTTTCTTTCTATCCGAAAACCTCTGGGCATCAATTTGATACTTCTTGGCCAGCCTTAAAAGTTCCGGATTCAGATCCCAAGACCCCAGACTCTTTTTATAATGAGCGAAAATTAATTCTAGGTTGGTTTTTCGGGTTTGATTGATTTCGGGCGATTCGGTTAAGATATCCATTTCGGGCGTAACAAAAGTAGAACAAGCGGTCTGCAATCCCTTTTGCCCCTTAATGGAAACTAAACATAACCGACAACTGGCCTTGGTCTTAAGATCCGAATGATAACAAAGAGACGGGATGTCGATACCGTTCATTTGGGCTACCTCCAAAATGGTTTTACCCTCAACCGCTGTTATTTTTTTTCCGTTAATAGTGATTTGCATACTTTGTTGGCGAGCCCCGAAAAAGGAATACCCGCAATTTTGCCCAATCCGCAAAAACTTGCTTCCTTTAAATTATTAACGATATCGTTTAGGGTTTTTTTGTCGATTTTGCCCCCTTTAAGCATTTCATTGATTCTAAAAATACCTTCCCTGCAAGGCGTACACTTGTCGCAATTCTGTTCAAGAAAGAACTGGCCCCATTCTTTCATAAGCTTAGAGCACTGCGATTTTTTATTTTCATAAATAATCACTGCGCCAGGACCCCCGGCTGATTTTTGCAAATCTTCAGGCAAAAGGATTTCTCCGCTGGCGCCGCCGCCTACCTGCACGAAGAAATCGAATTCGGGCCAATTGCCAGTTTCTTTTAAAACTTTTTCTATCGGCCAATCGGCTGGCAATTCAAAAACCCCGCTTTTTTTAGCCTTGCCGGCAATCGTATAAAAACGGGTATTTCTGTATTGACCCTTGGCGATCTGTGACACCCAGTAAAAGGTTTCTACATTATTGATCAATGTCGGACAGCCCCACAATCCGGCTTGTGTCGGAAAAGGCGGCTTAATTCTCGGTTCCGGATGTTTGCCTTCAATCGCTTCGCAAACGCAGGTTTCTTCTCCGGCCAAATAGCCGCCGGGTTTCTTTATGAGGGTAATGTTTAAACCGTTGGTTAATTTAGTTAAACTATCTTTAAATTTAACGTAAAAATCTTTTCTGAGATAAATATAAGCTGCACTATTATCGATGGTTTTTAAGGCGATTTTAATCCCCTCGATAATCTCTTCGGGATGGTTCTCAAGCAGATACTCATCTTTCATCACTTTAGGCTCGCCGGAAGCGGCATTGCAAACGATGTATTTTTTGGCCGCTTTTTCATTTCTGACCATTTCCCATTTCAAACCAGTCGGAAAACCGGAGCCGCTCCGGCCCAGAAGTTTGCTTTCTTTTAGTTTAGCGACGATATCGTCGATCATAGAATTATTTTATTATACCCTAAACGCATTAAAACAAAAAATGACAGAGGTTGAACTCTGTCATTTCTTAAATTTAGGCGAGTACGAAAAACGATATCAATCCGACTATGAAAAGAATGGCGCAAATCCATCCCAACGAACCGATAACGCCGATCCAAATCATATTCGAAAAGAAGCTGCTAAACGTTCTGTCACTAAAATCAGAATCAATGATCTTTTTCATCCTGACGATTTGGCCGATAAAGATAAATGTAAAACAGAGCACGGCTGCAATCAGCCAAATCCACCAAGTTGCTGCAAAAAATTCCATATTAAGCCTTCTTTCTTTTAGACAATCGATTCCAGTCGTACCAGGTAAAATAATGCCGACCCTGACATTTTATACATTTCACCGCAGGCCCGCCCGTAGGCCTCCGATTCTTATCCTTACCGTCCCAGAAGCCTGTTTGTTTCCATTTATGATCGCAGTTTTCGTCAGGCTTTTTATTTTCCAGATCTTCTTGCACAATATCTTCTTTCGACTTCTTGATTTGTCGTTTTTTGACCAACTTTCACCTCCTTTTGATAAAAAGTACTATTCTTACCGCATATTACCCGATTCGATATGTAAATCAAGCGGCAAAAGAAAAGGTCCCATCGTGCAAGCACGTATGGGCCCTTCTTGTGTCACCGACTACATCTCAAGCCGGATGACATCTTTATTATAGCTTGGACAAAGCCTCTGTCAAGTCAGGCGTTTTCCCCGGCAAGATAGCCCGTACTCCAGCAAATCTGCAGATTAAATCCGCCGCTCGGACCTGCAACGTCAATAATTTCTCCGGCAAAAAACAAATTGTCGACAATCCGTGATTTCATGGTCTTATCATCTATTTCTTTGAGGGAGACTCCACCGACAGTCACAATCGCGGACTCGAAATCCAAAAGTCCGGCGACCGTCATTTTAAGATTTTTAAGTAACCTTACTAATCCATGCCTTTCTTCTTTGGTGACATAGCTTACCTTTTTGAAAGGATCTATGCCCGAAAATTTAACGATAATCGGGATCATCTTTTGAGGCAAAAGATCGTCTAAAGAATTTTGAAAAAGCTTATTATTGTACTTCTGGAAATCCTTTTGAAGTCTTTCATCCAACGTTTCGAAATCCAAGGCCGGTTTCAAATCAAGCGCTAATTCCACCGCGCCATTCTTTAAAAGTTCGCCGACTTTGCCGCTTACGTCCAGAATAATCGGGCCGGATAAGCCGAAGTGCGTAAATAAACATTCGCCAAAAACGCTAGTTTGTTTCTTGTTGTCTTGCAAGATAGTGGCTTCAACGTTTTTCAAACTCAATCCCTGCAGTTCCCCTACCCAATTTTCCCTAATTCTTATCGGCACCAAGGCTGGCCTCAAATCTTCAATCTTATGCCCCAGTTTTTTTGCCCATTCATAACCGTCGCCACTGGAACCCGTTGCTGGATAAGACTTGCCGCCAGTACAAATAATATAATTTCTAGCTACGACTTCACCCTCTTTTAAGATTAATTTATTGATATGATGTTTTTTTCTTTCAATATCTATCACTTCGGCGCCATAAACAATCTGCACCTTGCCCTTTAATAAGTATTTGACGAAGATTTTTAAAACATCGTTAGCGTCGTCGCTGACCGGAAAAACCCTTTTACCTCTTTCGATTTTAGTTTCAAGCCCCCATTTGTTAAAAAAATCGATGACTTGTTTGGGACCGAAGTTATGAAAGGCGTGAAAAAGGAACTGGCCGTTTTTGCCGTAATTTAAAACCAAATTCCTTAAATCAAACTCGGCGTTGGTAAGATTGCATCGGCCCTTGCCCGTGATGACGAGCTTTCTGCCCGGTTTTTTATTCTTTTCTAAAAGCACCACTTTTTTACCAAGTTCCGCGGCCCTGCCCGCAGCCATCAATCCCGCAGGCCCGCCCCCGATCACCGCCACATCAAAAATTGTTTGGGTATTTTTAAGCATTTTTATGGTTGGAAAAGCTCTTCGGGCAAGAAGCGGACTTGCTGGACTCCAGCAAATTGCTTGGCTGTTTTTTCAATTTGGAACCAAAGGATGCCCACCCGGCAAGAGCCGCCGCCGGTTTTATAATTAGGATCGTTGAATTGAAGCGTCAAAACACCGTCGTTCAGAGAAGCTCCTTCCAAAGAAAGACCCTCCAGAGGGTATTCGGTAGTGATGCCCTGCGCTCGTTCGTAATTAGTTAATTCGCCCTTCAATAGGAGCTTGATAGTATCCTGAATCGGCGTTTGGGTTACGGGAACTTTCCGCTGGACGGGAATAATGCCTTGGCGGCTGCACATAATATTGCCCGATTCGTCTTCGTCCAGGCCAGAATTATAATAATAGAGATCGACTGTTTGTTGGGGCTGGGTCTTTTCTAAGATAACGGGGATTCTGAACTCTTCATCGTTTTCGGGCAACCCCGAAGGATTATCTCTTTTCAGCACTAAAAATCCCTTTTGCTGAACAGTGCTTTCGAAATCGACCTTAACTTCAAAGGGCACAAACTCTTCGGTCATCCAATCGGATTGAGCTTGGGCAATACCCCAGCCCAAAACATTCTCGTTTTCGTCTAAAATCTTTATCGGGAAGCTTGCCTCGAAATACCAAAAACCTTTAGCTTCGCCTTTCACAGTTATAGGGCTTTGTACAAGCTGATTAGCCCGAGGAGTTATTACTTTAATTAAGCCCGAAGGCGAAACCTCATAGGGTTTTTGTTGAAACTTAAAATAGGCGGCCGCTCCGCTTAAAATTAAAACGACAAGAATGATCGGAATGATTTTATTGCTCATATTCCATTATCTTATCATAACCAGCCTAACAAAAAAGGGAGTTATAAGACTCCCTTTATTAAATTTTTTATTCTTTCAGTTTATTAAACTTACCCATTCTCGTGCCGACAGGTTGCCCTCGACTGAATTTAATCAAGACATCCTCTTCATTGCCGGCAATCGCAACCTTCATGCCGGATAAAAAGCAGCCACGCGCTTCTTCGATTTTCGTTCTGATGCCGCCCTTCCCTAGGCTGGATATTCCCGACAACATTGTGGTGTCAAAGCTGAAAGGATTGAATTCCTCGTACATTTTAGCTCGAGGATTTATTAGCGGATCCTGTTCATATATCCCGCCCGCGTCCGTCAGGAAAAGCACTCCTTCGGCCGAAATTAATGTTGCCACCATGCGCGCCAATCGATCGTTTTCACTGAATCCCCTTTCCATGAAAATTATTTCTGCGTCGGAGATCACGTCGTTCTCATTAACCACCGTGATGAATTTGCTTTCGAGACAGTTGGAGATGCCGGTTTTAATGTTCTTGATTTCGTTGAGATCCTGCCAATTGGCGAAAGTCAACCAGAACTGAACGACATCTTTGTGATATTCATCAAACGCAGTCCCCCATTTATTCAGCAAATGCCTGGAGCCCAATCCGGCCAAATCTTTTTTCGTAAGACCTTTTGGCTCCAATCCGAGTTCTGATACTCTTTCGCGGCCCGCTTGGATTGCTCCGGAACTGACGATCACAACGTCTTTGCCTTCATTTTGCACTAGGGCCACCTGACGCGCCAAATCATTGAAAATACCCTGTTCTAAACGTTCGCCGACCATCAAGTTTTGCGTGCCTACTTTCAGTACCAAGATTTTTTTCATTCGAAACCTCCTTTGATTACATATCGATAAATAAAAGCGGACGAGCAGCTCGACCGCTTTTGTAACGTTTATTTGACGGGAATAAACCCTTCCGGTTCTTTAGTTATCTCAAAGCCCCACGTTAAACAGTATTCTTTAGTCTTTGGTTTCTCGCCAGATTCTCGGTAATAAATGCCAAAACCCATCTTCTGTAACTCTCCGATCACCATCCCCTCCAGTAAAACATCCTTCAGTTCATTACCGACAATCTTTAAAGGAATAATCGCGCAGCCTTTAACTTCCTTAGCTGCCTCACCGACCGCTCGAAGAGCAGCGCTGAGTTCCTCTGAGAATCTCTTTCTTGCCCATCGTTCGGCCTCTAAGAGCAGAACCTCCTCCTCGGATCGTTCTCTCACCCTAGTCCTCCCTTCTGGTTATTCCCCATAAAAAACGTCATCTTATCCTCCTATGTAAATATCAATGTGCCACGGGTTATTGTATCTCATTTGGAAGAAAAATCAAGTCCAGAAACGACACGAGGAAGGTCAACCCTTCCTCGATGAAATTTAGCTATTCTGTTGTTGTACCGTCGAATTCAGCCTCATTGGCCATAGCTTCCGCCTTAGTCTTGCGGACGATACCGTCTTTATGATGGGCCGGCGAGTAAATCGTATAGAGTTTCAGTTTTTCTGAATTAGAAACATTGATAATATTGTGTTCCGCTCCGGCTGGAACCACGATCACCGATCCGTCCGACAACTCATACTCATTGCCGTCGATAATGCATTTGCCTTCGCCTTTTTCAAAACGGAAGAATTGATCGTTATCCTGGTGAATCTCCATGCCGATATCTTCGCCCGGCTCTAAGGACATTAAAACCAGCTGGCTATGTTTTGAAGTATAAAGTACCCTACGGAAGTTATCATTGGCTAATGTTGCTTTTTCGATATTGGTATTGAAGCCTTTCATATATTTAAAATTAATAATTAACTGATTTTATTATAGCACTATAAACAAAAAGCGGTACTGATTGGCAGTACCGCTTTCTTACTTAAAGATGTCTTATAATAGACACTATTTTGTTTACGGCGTTATTTTGGAATTTGTCGATATTATAATCGCCCCAGGTTATCGGTTTGGGCGATAAGGAAAAAGAAATAATCGTTATCTTGGGAATCGCTTTCCTTAAGGCCTCGGCGATCACGTGACCGTCCTCCGAATCGCCCCGGTAATCCAGCGAGCCATCAAGAATAGCGACATTGACTCCGATTTCTTTGGCTTTTTCGACGCTATCCAAACCTTCCTGTAAAGAACCTGCTTCAAGCGCCACTGGCTGATCCAGGTCTTCCAGATTCAGTTTTATCAGCGCTCTTAAGTCCTCGCGATCGTCCACCAAAAAGATTGTGGCCTTGTCCATTTCCACCTCCTTAACAATTCATTTTTTTATGACTGATGAATTCCAATACGGGAAAGGGCACGTATTTGTCGAGCCTCAGGTTCCCATATTTCAGCAATTCTCTGACCGCCGAGGAACTGATATGAATATGCTCTTGGCGTGGCGGTATCAGCACGGGCACGATGTTCTCGTTCAAAATACGGTTATTGAAAATGAGATTAAGCTCAGCTTCATATTCGGTCGTTAATCTTAAGCCGCGGATGATGGCCACGGCTTTCTGCTCAACGGCCAAATCTACGGCCAGTCCGTCAAAATAGACGGAATGGACATTCTGCAGCCCGCAATCTCGCACCGAATCATTGATCAGCGTCAGCCGTTCTTCAACGGTAAATAAGGGTTTTTTCTGGGAATTAATCAGCAGGCCTACGACGACTTCATCGAACAGAGCCGCGCTCGCTTCAATGATGTCCAAATGGCCAAAGGTAATAGGATCGAACGTACCGGGATAAACAGCGATTCTTTTCATAATAGATACCTCCTTATATCAGCCAACTCACAACGAACCAGAGCAGAATCAAATGCAGGGAATTATCGACCACCGCATAAACCAGGCAAGAAAAAGAAACGTCGATTTCACGATATTTATCTTTGGATTCAAACGCTTTGATGAAATCGCGTCCGCGGATCAGCTTCAGCCATTTTGATCCCAAAGACCAGCGATCCAGCGGCCAGTGGGTTAAAAAAACCAGCAAGACAAGCAGCGGGCTGAAAGCTACATGGAAAGGATTTACCGTCCACAAGAACAAACAAATGCAGGCGGTATAAATTAAGCAGTGCAATGTGCACCACCCAAAACCCGCCCAGCCCTTTTCGGACTTTTTTAAGGCCATACTCTTGTTTTGCAACAAATAATCTCCGGCCAAATGCCCCAAAACGATTTCAGCGAACATTATTTTCTCCTCCTTATTTTCAAAGTGCTTGCAAATTAGCGATCTCGGATTATAACACTTTTAAGATAAAAATCAAGAGGGCGGGGTAAAGGCCCTTGACAGATTTCCGATAAGGAGTATAATGCATTCAGATGAGTAAGTCGAAGTATCTTAGATTTAGCTTTTAATGAGCATTAAATTAAGTATAGCGACTTAGGAATCATAAAAAGGTCGCTATATTAATTTAAGTAAACACATGGAATTCAATAAATTCAATGATCGTCCGGCGAGAGATTTCGCTCCTAGGGAGATGGTCAAAGGAAGCTGGAAATGTTCCGATTGCGGAGCAGAAATTACCGAGCTCCCTTTCCAACCTTCCGGAGATAGACCTATCTATTGCCGCGATTGTCATTCAAAGCGCAGAGCCCAAAGATTTGGACGCTAACCTTTAGAATGAGAAACACCGCCTTTACGGGCGGTGTTTTGTTTTTGCTGGTAAATAAAAGGGGGACAGTTTTATTAACTGTCCCCTTTCTTAGTTTATTTAACTTATTACGATCGGTTCGTTAGACAATTCGTCGGTATCATCGGGCTTGCGCGGGAATTTCTCGGCAAGCATCTGGCCAACTGCTTCCACGGCGTTGCAAATTCCTTCGCAAGACTTGCCTTCCTTGAAGCTGTTGGTGATAGTCCAGACGATCCCGTCCCAATAACCTTCCGGCACCTGATCGTTGATTCCCTGGTCGGCTAAAACCTCGACCCTTCTGAACTGTAGAACAACCATGATCAGCACGCCCGTTTTATCGCGCGTTTTGTTCAGGCCGTACTTTCTGAAATCGATCAGGGCCTGGTCTTTAGTCGAAAGATCCGGGTCGCAAGCATCCCTTAACACCACGCGAATCTCGCCACTTGTTAAGGTCTCTGCTTTCTTAACCGCCTGAAGGATCCGATCCAGTTCTTCCTTGCTGAAAAACTCTTGCCACTTCACCGTAAACTTGCGTAAAAACTTCCATTTCAACATGTACTGTTCCTCCTGTTCTTTTCTTACCAACCACCGCTGGCGCCACCGCCACCGAATCCTCCGCCTCCGAAACCGCCTCCGCCACCTCCGTCACTGCTTCCACTAGACCAGATTCCTCCGCCGTCTCCGTCGCCAACAAGACCTAAAGCGTATAAAATACCAGTAACGATAATAATGCATCCGATCACCACCAAGATGATAAGCCAGAGAGGCCAACCGCCAGACTCTTCCGGCAACTGACCCGGCTCATACGTTCCGGCAATAACCGCCATGACGGCCTTAACTGCGCTTTCAATGCCTCCGGCAAAATCGTCTCGTTTGAATCGCGGCGTCATTTCGTTGTCGATAATCTGTTTGGCTGTAAGATCGGTTAAAACCGGCTCCAGCCCATATCCGACTTCAATCCTGATCTTCTTTTCTTCTTGAGCGACCAGGATAATGACGCCGTTATCTTTGTCTTCCTTGCCCACCTGCCACTTTTCGGCGAGAGCCATGGTATAGTCTTCCACGCTCTTACCGCCCAGGCTTTTTACGGTCACTACCGCTATTTCATTGCTCGTCTGTTCTTCGTACTGCACCAATATCGCTTCCAGACTTTTTTCTTCTTTGTCTGAAAGTATGCCGGCGAAATCGTTCACGAAACCTTTCGGTTCGGGAAGTGTGCCGGATGTGCAGCCGATAAAAAGAAAGCTTGAGATTAAAACCAGCAGGAAAAGACTAAATACCTTCCTTTTAAACATCGTGCCTCCTTAGTTTTTTACCAGCCGCCGCTTGCACCTCCGCCGCCGAAACTGCCACCGCCGAATCCGCCGAAACTAGAGCTATGAGATGAACTCGATGAACTCCAGCTTGACGAACGATGATAGCTGTCCTGGCGCCGA